>ENA-OVFS01001230-OVFS01001230.1-human-gut-metagenome-genome-assembly--contig:-NODE-1230-length-17818-cov-3.493160_pt1 | contig 17818 bp, 15 predicted proteins | sample MGYA00237763_ERZ505405 | MGnify/ENA primary metagenome ERZ505405 (study PRJEB26158, sample SAMN06016401) | human gut metagenome | biome: human gut; feature: ankylosing spondylitis patient; material... | reverse complement strand
CCGCCGCAGAGGCCAGAATATGGACGCTCATAAAGGCCATAGACACCCCAACGGCCAGGGCGTCAATGCTGGTGGCAATGGCCAGCACGCACAGCCGCTGGGCGGACAGGTCGGGGGGCGCCTCGCCCTCCTCCCCGCAGCCCCGGCGCAGGGACTCCCACGCCATCTTGCCGCCGATGACGGCCAGCAGGCCGAAGGCTACCCAGTGGTCCACCGCCTCGATGTACTGGCTGACGCTGCTGCCCAGCAGCCAGCCCAGAAGGGGCATAAGAAACTGAAACGTGCCGAACCACAGACCCATCTTAACGGCCTGCCGGGGACCGAAGCCGGGGATGGAGATGCCGCTGGACACGGATACCGCGAAGGCGTCCAGCGCCAGGCTCACGGCAATCAGGAAAATCTCAACCAAACCAATCACCTGTCTGCAAAATATTGTTAGGAGAGTGAAATTTATTATAGCATACCTTCCATGGATATGCTATAACAATTAGAGATATGAAGGCACAACATGGGAGGGCTTTATGGAACACGAGGAGTACATGCGCCAGGCGCTGGAGCTGGCCAGGCTGGCCATGGCGGAGGGAGAGGTGCCGGTGGGCTGCGTCATTGTGAGGGACGGCGCGGTGGTAGGGCGGGGCCGCAACCGGCGGGAGACTGCCCAGACCGCACTGGGCCACGCGGAGCTCGAGGCCATTGCCCAGGCCTGCCGCACCCTGGGGGGGTGGCGGCTGGCCGGATGCGCCCTCTACGTCCCCCTGGAGCCCTGCCCCATGTGCGCCGGGGCCATCGTCAACGCCCGCATCCCCGCCGTATACTACGGGGCGAAGGATGACAAGGCGGGCTGCTGCGGGTCGGTGCTCAACCTCTTTGAGGAGCGCTTCAACCACCACCCCCGCATCTACGGCCGGGTGCTGGAGGCGGAGTGCGCCGCTCTGCTCCAGGAATTCTTTCAATCTTTGCGCTGATTTAACGCTTTTTTAACAAGGCGTGCTCGATTTTGTAACAACCCCCTGGTAGTATAACACTTGCAAGAGACAGAGCTTCTTTTCATTCTATCCTCCAATCATGTGACGGGCAGCGGGTGAGCACCGCTGCCCGCCTCATTTTACCGGCGCTTTACATAAGAAGCAAATTATTTAAAGGTTCTGTAACACATTCCGATTTATTCGTTAACATCTTTCGGGTATTATACTACTTGCAAGAGACAGTTTCTTTTCATTTCATTGTATCCTCTTTCCTTCGATGAGGCCGGACGTCAGGAGCAGACGTCCGGCCCTTGTCGTTATTTGCGCATAAAGCGGCGCCCCCGGCAAAGGCCGGGGGCGCCGCTTTTGTCTCTCTTGTCCAGTAAAACAGAGCCCTACCGCTCCTCGCGGAAATATGCCAGGCCCAGGCTGGCCGGCGGCTGCTTGTCGCGGTTGTTGCGCATGGAGGTAAAGACCAGCACGATCACGGTGACCACATAGGGCAGGATCTTGTAGATCTGGTCGGGGATCAGGTCGATGGGCATGCGCAGGTAGAGAATGAGCAGGCCGCCGAAGAGGATGGAACCCCAGATGGCCCGGTAGGGGCTCCACAGGCAGAAGATCACCAGAGCGACGGCCAGCCAGCCCACGCCGGAGAGTCCCTCGTGGTTCCAAACGCCGCCCACCACGGTCATGATATACACCATGCCGCCGATGGCCGAGATGCCGCCGCCGATGACGGTGGCCAGATACTTGTAGCGGGTGACGCTGATGCCGGCGGCGTCGGCGGTGGCGGGGGACTCGCCCACCGCGCGCAGGTAGAGGCCGGAGCGGCTGCGGTGGAGGTACAGGCCCATGGCCACGGCCAGGGCAATGCCCAGATAGGTGAAGATGCTGTGGCTGAAGAGCAGCCTGCCCACCACCGGCAGCTCCTGGAGGAAGGCCGGGAAGGGCGAGCCGTTGAAGGCCCCCTTCAGGGTGTTGCTGACGGCCACGTAGGTGCCCTCCCGCACCCGCATGAATTCACCGATGTACTGGCCCACACCGGTGCCGAAGATGGTGAGGGCCAGACCGGTGACGTTCTGGTTGGCCCGCAGGGTGATGGTAAGGAAGCTGAAGAGCAGGGCGGCCAGCGCGCCGGCCAGGAAGGAGGCGGCGATGGCGATGACCACCGCCAGGGGGGCGGACACCGCCGCGCCCGCCAGCTTCTCATAGTAGAACGCCGCGCCCAGGCCCAGGGCGCCGCCCATGAACATCATGCCCTCGACGCCCAGGTTCAGGTTGCCCGACTTTTCGGTGAGGATTTCGCCGCTGGTGCCGTAGAGCAGGGGCGTGCCGTAGAGGACGGCGGCCGTGATCAGGTTGAGCAGAAAGGTCATTTCGCCGCCTCCTTCCTCTTGTGGCGCTCCTCCGCGCCGCGGAAGACCAGCTTATAGTTGATGAAGAACTCGCACCCCAGCATGAAGAAGAGGAGCACGCCGGTGATGACGTCGGAGAGGGACGCGGGGATACCCATCTGGGTGTTGAGGGTGTCCGCGCCCTTCTGGAGGACGGCCAGCAGGGCGGATATGCCCACCATGGCGAAGGGGTTGAGCTGGGCCAGCCAGGCCACGGTGATGGCGGTGAAGCCCGCCCCGGCGGCCACGCCGGAGTACAGGGTGTTGTTGGCGCCGGAGACCAGCAGGAAGCCCACCACGCCGGCGATGGCGCCGGAGAGGAACATGGTGCGCATGATGACCCAGCCCACGTTCATGCCCGCGTACCGGGCGGTGTTCTCGCTCTCGCCGATGACGGCGATCTCATAGCCGTGCTTGGTGTATTTCATGTAGAGGAACATGAACACCGTCAGGGCCAGCACCACGATCCAGCCGCAGTACACGCCGGCCACCCGGGGCAGGCAGGCGTTGGAGGCGAACTGCTCAATCTGCTGACTGCCCCGGGGGATCTTCTCCCACGGGCCGCCCTGGAGCCACTTCACCACGCCGATGATGATGTAGTTCATCATCAGGGTGAACAGGGTCTCGTTGGTCCCCCAGCGGGCCTTGAAGAAGGCGGGCACCAGCGCCCACAGGCCACCGCCGATGGCGCCGGCGGCGCACATGAGGAGCAGCAGGGGCACCTGGGGGATGGAGTCGGCCCAGAAGAGGGCGAAATAGGTGGCGCACATGGCGCCGGCGGTGATCTGTCCCTCGGCGCCGATGTTCCAGAAGCGCATCTTGAAGCAGGGGGCGATGGCCAGGGCGGTCCCCAGCAGGGGGATGAAGTTCTTCACGGTCTGCCGGATACCGGAGGTCTTGCCCAGGGCGCCCTCCACGATGATGGCGTAGCCCTGGATGGGGTTGTTGCCCGAGAGCAGGATCACCAGGCCGCCCACCACCAGGGCCAGCAGGATGGCCGCGATGCGGATGCCCCACTGGCCCGCGCCGGCCATGCCGTCCCGCTTGGCCAGGCGGATCAGGGGTGTTTTGCCGCTGCTATGCACGCTCGCCCGCCTCCTTTCCGCCGCCCACGTGGGTCATGTAGAGGCCCACCTCTTCCTTTGTGGTATTCCGGCCGTCCACGATGCCGGAGACCTTGCCGCCGCAGAGCACCAGGATCCGGTCGCACAGCTCCAGCAGCACGTCCAGATCCTCCCCCACCAGGAGCACGGCCACTCCCTTCATCTTCTGCTGGTTGAGCAGGCCGTAGATGGTGTAGGACGAGTTGATGTCCAGGCCCCGGACGGGGTAGGCGGTCATAAGCACGGTGGGGGTGGAGTCGATCTCCCGGCCCACCAGCACCTTCTGCACGTTGCCGCCGGAGAGCCGGCGCACCGGGGTGCCGACGCCGGGGGTGACGATCTCCAGCTCGTCAATCAGCCGCTGGGCCAGCGCCCGGGGGGCCTTGCGGTCCACGAAGGGGCCCTTGTGCTCCCGGTAGGTCTTGAGCATCATGTTGTCCACCATGTCCATGCCCGCCACCAGGCCCATGCCCAGGCGGTCCTCCGGCACGAAGGCCAGGGACACGCCCACACGGCGGATCTGCATGGGGGTCTTGCCCACCAGCTCCTCGCCGTCCCGGTCTACGGGGACGTGGTAGCCGGCAATGTCGCTGTTGGGGTGGGGCGGGTAATAGAGCACGCTGCCCGCCTCCGCGGCCTGGAGGCCGGCGATGGCCTCCAGCAGCTCCTTCTGGCCGGAGCCGGCGATGCCCGCAATGCCCAGGATTTCGCCGCCGAAGGCCTGGAAGGACACGTCATCCAGGGTCTTGATCCCCTCGTGATCCCGGCAGGTCAGGCCCTTGACCTCCAGGCGGAGATCCCGGTACTTGGCCTCCGGCCGGTCGATGTTCAGGCTCACCGCCCGGCCCACCATCATCTCGGTGAGTTTCTGGGGATCGGTGTCGGCGGTGTTGACGGTGCCGATGTACTTGCCCTTGCGGAGGACGGCCACCCGGTCGGAGAGGGCCATGACCTCGTGGAGCTTGTGGGTGATGATGACGATGGCCTTGCCGTCAGCGCGCATGTTGCGCAGGACGGCGAAGAGCTTTTCGGTCTCCTGGGGGGTAAGGACGGCGGTGGGCTCATCCAGAATCAGGATGTCCGCCCCCCGGTAGAGCACCTTGAGGATCTCCACCGTCTGCTTCTCCGACACCGACATGTCGTAGACCTTTTTGCCGGGATCGATGTCAAAGCCGTACTTTTCGCTGATCTCCTTCACCCGGCGGGCGGCGGCCCGGAGATCGAAGGCCCCCTTCCCCTCCAGGCCCAGGACGATGTTCTGTGCCGCGGTGAACACGTCCACCAGCTTGAAGTGCTGGTGGATCATGCCGATGCCCAGGGCGTAGGCGTCCTTGGGGGAGCGGATGGTGACCTCCCTCCCGCCCACGCAGATGTGTCCCTCGTCTGGGAAGTAGATGCCGGAGATCATGTTCATCAGGGTGGTCTTGCCGCTTCCGTTCTCCCCCAGCAGGGAGAGGATCTCCCCCCGCTTCACCTCCAGATCAATCCCGTCGTTGGCCACGACGCTGCCGAAGCGCTTGGTGATCCCCTTGAGCTGGATCGCGCTGACCTGTTCCAACCCCAGCCTCCTTTCCCGGCCCCCGCGGGGCCGAAGCGTTCTCTTCTCTCTCACTCGCTACTCCTTGCGGCAAAGGCCCCCGGAGCGGTCGCGGGGGAGAAATCCGGGGCCGGCCCGCCTGGGCCGGCCCCGCCTTTGCTTCCGGTTTGATCTTTTGTTTACTCCTCGGTGATGCCGTCGATGACGTAGCAGAACTGAGGTGCGGACAGGCCGCCCTCCTGGCTCAGGTCGGATTCGGGGAAGAACTCGCCCTCACCGATGCTCCACACCTCGCCGTCAGGATTCTGGGCCGGGTGGCCGTACAGGGGGCCGGCGAACACGTGCAGGCCGCCCGCCAGATCGGCCTCCGCCTTTTCCAGCGCCTCCTCAGTGCCGGGGGCGGCAATGGCGGTGTTCAGCTCGGTCAGCTTGACGGAGCCGTCGGCGTAGCCGGCCGTCCAGTCCTGGTCAAAGCTCTCACCGTTGGCCACGGCGGAGATGGCATAGACGAAATAGGGCGTCCAGTCCACGCGGCAGGAGATGAGGCTGGCCTCCGGGGCCACGCCGGTCATGTCGTTGTTGTAGCCGCAGTGAAACACGCCGGCGTCCTGGGCGGAGGTGGCGGGGGTGGTGTTGTCGGAGTGCTGGGAAATGAGCACGCAGCCCTCGTCAGCCAGGGCGGAGGCGGCGGCGGCCTCCTGGGGCGCGTCGGACCAGGAGTTGACGTACTTGACCTTCATGGTGACAGAGGGACACACGCTCTTGGCGCCCTGGTAAAAGGCGGTGTAGCCGGAAACCACCTCAGCAAAGGGGAAAGCGGCCACGTAGCCAATGACAGCCTCCTCGGCGGTGATGGTGCCCTCGTCGATCATCTGCTGCAGCTTCATGCCGCCGGCCACGCCGGCCAGGTAGCGGCCCTCGTAGATGTTGGCGAAGGCGTTGTGGGTGTTGTCCAGATCGTCCACGGCAGAGGCCTGGTTGGTACAGGAGATGAACTCGATTTCGGGGTAGTCGGGGGCCACCTTCAGCATAAAGGGCTCGAAGCCGTAGGAGTTGTTGATGATAATATCACATCCATCCTCGGCCAGCTCGATGTTGGCGTCCTCGCAGCCGGAGTCCTCCAGGATATTTTTCTTGTAGCTCCACTCCACGGTAATGCCCTGCTCGGCCAACTGGGCGGTGGCCTCCTCCACGGCCTTCATAAAGTTATAGGTATAACCCTGGTCGTTCTCGTCGCCGATGCAAACCATGCCCACCTTGACGGTTTTACCCTCGGCGGAGGGCTCACCAGTGCCGTCAGTCACCGGGGTGGTCTCCCCGCCGGCCGGGGTGTTGGCGGAGCCCTCGTCCCCGCTGTTGCCGCAGGCGGCCAGTCCAACAGACATAGCGCCCGCCAGGAGCAGTGCAAGCAGTCTCTTTTTCATCGTTTAAGTTCCTCCTTAATTGTGTCTCTCAATCAATCGGGTCCTCTATTCAAAACGGCTGCCTGAACACGGGGGCACTCCCCCCTGCTCACCGACGGGCGCCATACGCGCCGAACGCCAAAATCATCCGCTCATCACGGAGGGCCGTCCTCCGCCTGCGGCAGCCGGTCTTGCTGTGTAAGACAGGAGCCCGGAGGCTCCCCGACGAACCGTAAGACCTCGGTTCATCCGGCGGAGGCGCCCGCCTCCGCTTTTCTCTTCGCTTTCTTTCCTCCGCCCTCCCGGCGGGCGGCCACAAGGGCCGCCCCTACGGGATGCGGCGGCTGGGGCTGTGGGCTCAGCAGAACTCCACGCCGCCCTCCACGCTCATGGCTTTGATGCGGGCCAGGGACTCCACCCGGACTCCCATACCGCGGATCAGATCGCCGCCGGGCTGGAAGGCCTTCTCCACACAGATGCCCGCACCCACCAGGGTGGCCCCGGCATCCTGCACCAGGTTGATGAGGCCCTGCAGGGCCGAGCCGTTGGCTAAAAAGTCGTCGATGAGCAGTACCCGGTCCTCGGGGTGCAGAAACTCCTTGGACACGATGATGTCGTACACCTTGCCGTGGGTAAAGGACTCCACCTTGGAGGTGTAGACATCGCCGGCGATGTTGCGGGTCTTGTTCTTCTTAGCAAAGATCACCGGACAATCAAAAAACTGCGCGGTTACACATGCGATCCCGATCCCCGATGCCTCGATGGTCAAAATCTTGGTAACCCCGCAGTCCCCAAACAAGCGCAGGAACTCCTTGCCCATTTCCTGGAACAGCTTCACGTCCATCTGATGATTCAGAAAGCTGTCCACCTTCAGCACGCCGCCTTCACGGATTTTCCCGTGGGTCCGAATGCGCTCCTCCAGCAGTTTCATTATGTCCCTCTCCTTACTCCACAAGAAAAAGTTATTTCTATTGTATCGAATTTGACAGACAACTGCAACTGCCTATATTCTATCAAAAAAGATTGCTTTCGTCACCTGTTTTTAGAAATTTTGTACGGAGGTTCTCCCCGCCTTCCGGTTTTTTCATTGTGCTTTTGCGCCGGGTTTGGTACAATGCTGTTGATCGCTTTTGAGCAAGGAGGTTTATTGTTATGAAACACCGTTTCTGTGCGGCAGCCCTGGCCGCCGTTTTGCTTTTGAGCGCCGCACCCCTCTCCCCCGCGGCCAGCGCCGCATTTTCCGACGCGGAGGGCACCTGGGCCACAGAAGTCATCGAAAAGGCGGAGGGCTATGGCCTGATGAACGGCTACCCCGACGGCACCTTCGGCGTGGGGAAGGAGCTGACCCGGGGCGAGTTTGTGGCCGTGCTCTGCCGCATGTTCGGCTGGGATGCCGCCTCCCCGAGCGCGCCCTCGTTTTCCGACTGCCCCGCCTCTCACTGGGCCTACTCCTATGTGGAGACCGCCCTGGCCCACGGCGTGATGGATGCCGGCGGCGCCTTCCGTCCGGAGGACTATATCAGCCGGGAGGAGATGGCGGTCATGCTGGTGCGGGCCCTGGGCTACGGCACGCTGGTCCAGTCCCTGTCCGGGCTGGAGCTGCCCTTTGACGACATCACGGACAACCGGGGGTACATCGCCATCGCCTATGACATCGGCATGATCACCGGCGTGGCCGGGGCGGGCGGCCAGCTCAAGTTCCTGCCCCGCGACTCCGCCACCCGGGAGGAGGCCGCCGCCATGCTGGTGCGGGTGTACGAGCGGTACACCTCCAAGCTGGACTGGCTCCACGGCTTTTACGCCTTCTCCTCCTATTCCCAGATTGATCTCACCGCCTCCATGGACGCGGTGAGCGTAGGCTGGGCCCGGATGGAGTACGACCCCGCCGCCGGGCCCGTCCTCAACTCCTCCCGCACCAACGGCAACGACTGGGTGCGCCCCGACGACCCCACCCCCGCCACCGATTACTGGGATGCCCGCAGCCTCCCCTACAACTTAAATGTATATGCCTCAGCGGGCGATTCCATCCCCCTCCCCGACGGCACCACCACCTCCACGGTGGCGGCGGTGACCGGAACGCCCGAGGTCCGGGCCCAGGCCGTGGCCGCCCTGGCGGCCGCCAGCGCGGACTACGCGGGCCTGACCATCGACTTTGAGGGCCTGAAGGGGGATACCATAAAACTGAATTATGTAACCTTTCTAAAAGAGCTGGATGCCGTCCTGCCCCAGGGGAAAACCCTCTATGTCTGCGTCCAGCCCGACACCTGGTACACCGGCTTTGACTACCGGGGCATTGGCGAGGCCGCCGACAAGGTGATCCTCATGGCCCACGACTACCAGTGGACCTCCGTCCCCGACTCCTATGTAGGCACTACCAACACCGACTCCCCCGTCACCCCCTTCGCCAGCGTGTACGAGGCTCTGCGTGATCTTACCGACCCGGCCACCGGCGTGGCCGACCGGAGCAAGCTGGCCCTGCAGATCTCCTTTGGCTCGGCGGGCTTCCACGTGGACGGAGAGGACCGCCTGCTGGAGACCACTATCTACCACCCCGCCCCCTCCACCCTGGCTCTGCGCCTGGCCCAGCCCGACACCCAGGTGGTCTACTCGGAGGAATTCCGCAATCCCTGCGCCCTCTACACTACCGAGGACGGCAGCCGTTACAAGGTCTGGTACGAGAACGAGCAGAGCGTGCTGGACAAGGTGGCGCTGGCCCGGATGTTCGGCATCACAGGAGTCTCCCTGTGGCGCATCGGCAACATTCCGGCGGACGGTGCCTACGACGTGTGGAGCGCTCTGCTGACCCAGCGCTGACCCGCTTACCATCTACTTAGGAAGTGAAACGGATGACCAACCGCAAGGAACTGCTGCGCGAATTCCTGCTGATGAACCTGGGCACCCTGCTGGTGTCGGTGGGGGTCTACTTTTTCAAATTTCCCAACCATTTCTCCATGGGCGGCGTGTCCGGCCTGGCGGTGCTGCTGGGAAAGCTGCTGCCCCAGCTCTCCCCCTCTACCTTCAACACCATCATCAATGTGCTCTTTTTGGTGCTGGGCTTTGTAATGCTCAACAGGGGCTTCGGCGCCCGGACGGTCTACTGTTCCATTCTCTCCGCCGGGCTCATTCAGCTCTTTGAGTGGGCGTTTCCCATGGACCGCCCTCTCACCGACCAACTCATGCTGGAGCTGTTCTTCGCGGTGATCCTCCCCGCCCTGGGCTCCGCCATCCTTTTCAACATAGACGCCTCCTCCGGCGGCACCGATATCGCCGCCATGATTCTCAAAAAATACACCGGCCTGGACGTAGGGCGTGCCCTGCTCCTCTCTGACGTGGTTATCGCGGCGGCCGCCCTCTTTGTCTTTGACATCACGGCGGGACTGTGCTCCCTGCTGGGCCTGGCCCTCAAGTCGGTGCTGGTGGACAGCGCCATCGAGTCCTTCAATCGGCGCAAGGCCTTTTTCGTCATCTCCTACGACCCGGAGCATGTGTGCGACTATATTACCCATACCCTGGGCCGGGGCGCCACCGTATGGCAGGCCCAGGGCGCCTATACCCACGCAGAGCACCACGTGGTGCTCACTGTCCTCACCAGGGGCCAGGCCGTGCTTCTGCGCCGCTACCTGAAAAAGATTGATCCCCATGCTTTTCTCATTGTAGCCAACTCCAGTGAAATCTTTGGAAAGGGCTTCTTACAGCCCTGATTCTCCGCCCGCCCGGACCTAAATGCCGGGCGGGCTTTTTTGCTGTGCAGGAGAGCAGAGCAAAATTAGCCCTGTGCCGCTTAACAGCGGCACGGCCATGGGATGACAGCGCGTGGGTCGGTACGGCCCACATGCGCAACCACTTCATGCGCCTGAGCCTTTGCGTCATTTCGCGGTACGCCCTGTGCGCACGAAGCTTTCTGTCATTTTGGAAAATATTTCCCAATCGACGGCATCCGGCTTTTTCTGCACCAAAATATGGTAATATATGGTTAGTCAATATTCTACCGCAAAGGAGGCTTTCCGATGTCCTTACTGCGTCGAAAAGGACTGTTTGAGAGCACCAAAGTGCTGTTTCTCCCCATTGCCGCCATTTCCCCCAATCCGGACCAGCCCCGCACCTGCTTTTCCCGGGAGGGCCTGGAGGAGCTGGCCGCCAGCATTCAGGAGCTTGGCGAACTCCAGCCCCTGTCCGTCCGCCGGTCCAAGAACGGCGGCTACGAGCTGATTTCCGGGGAGCGCCGCCTGCGGGCCTCCCGCATGGCCGGTCTCACCGAGGTGCCCTGCATTCTGGTCAGCGTGGACAGCCAGGGCTCTTCTTTGCTGGCCCTGGTGGAGAACCTTCAGCGGCGGGATCTCAACTTTGTGGAGGAGGCCACCGCTCTGGCCAAGCTGATCGAGACCTACCATCTGTCTCAGGAGGAGGCGGCCCGCCGCATCGGCAAGTCCCAGTCGGCGGTGGCCAACAAGCTGCGCCTGCTCCGCCTCCCGCCCGATGTCCTCACCCTGCTGCGGGAGCACGGCTGCACCGAGCGCCACGCCCGGGCGCTGCTCCGCCTGGAGGAGCCGGAACTCCAGCGCACAGCCGCCCGGCATGTGGCAGAGCAGGGGCTTACTGTGGCCCGGACGGAGGAGTATGTGGAAACCCTGCTTCATCCGGCAGACAAGCCCGCCCGAAAAAAACCAACCTTTGTAATTAAGGATGTGCGGCTGTTTCTCAACACCGTGACCCGGGGACTGTCCATGATGAAGAGCGCGGGCGTACAGGCCAACTGCAAGCGCCAGGAGACGGAGGACTCCATCTTGCTGACCATCACTATTCCCAAGTAGAGGTGCGCCGTACGCGGAGGCCATGGCGGTTTTCCTGAAAGGATGGGGCTGTTTCACGTGAAACAGCTCCATCCTCTTTTTTTCCTGTTTCACGTGAAACAGCGCGAATTTCAGTTGAATTACGTCTACCGCCGCTATATAATAGAACCTGACCCTTTGCAACGACCCAAAAAGGCAGGTGTGCTATGGCAAAGACCATTGCAATTGTGAATCAAAAGGGCGGCGTGGGAAAGACTACCACCTGTGTCAACCTGGCGGCGGCTCTGAAAAACCAGGGCTGCCGGGTGCTGGTGTGCGATTTTGACCCCCAGGCCAACACCACTTCCGGCTTCGGCGTAGACAAGACCACCTCGCCCAACATCTATGACGTGCTTCTCAACGGGACGGAGACCGCCAAGGCCATCTCCTCCACCTCCTACGGCGATGTGCTCCCCTCCAACAAGGCGCTGGCGGGGGCCACCATTGAGATGATCGCCCTGGAGCAGCGGGAATATCGGCTGAAAAACGCCTTGGAGCAGGTGGCGGAACACTATGACTACATCTTCATTGACTGTCCCCCCTCTCTGGAACTGCTGACCCTCAACGCCCTGTGCGCAGCGGACACCGTGCTGGTACCGGTGCAATGTGAGTACTACGCCCTGGAGGGGCTCAGCGACCTTCTCTCCACCATTCGCATTGTCAAGCGATCCCTCAACCCCAAAATTGCCCTGGAGGGGGTGGTACTCACCATGTACGACGGCCGTACCAATCTCTCCATGCAGGTGGCGGAGGAGGTCAAACGCCACTTCCCCGGCCAGGTGTACGCCACGGTGATCCCCCGTAACGTCCGCCTGTCCGAGGCTCCCAGCTTTGGCAAGCCGGTGTCCGCCTATGACGCCCTCTCCCGGGGCGCGGAGGCCTACGATGCCCTGGCCCAGGAGCTGCTGGAGCACAATCAATACGCCGTCACCCGTGTGGAAAGGAAGGATTGACCTATGGCATTGGAACGCGGCCTGGGCAAGGGCCTGGGCGCACTGCTGGGGGACGCTGCCCTCCAGTCCCAGGAGGGGGGCTCCCTCTCCCTCCCTATCTCCCAGGTGGAACCGGGGCTCAAGCAGCCCCGGAAGCGGTTTGACGAGGAAAGCCTTCAGGATTTGGCCGACTCCATCCGCATCCACGGGATCATTCAACCCCTCACCGTCCGCCGGCTCTCGTCGGGCTATTACCAGATCATCGCCGGGGAGCGCCGCTGGCGGGCCGCCAAGCTGGCGGGCCTGAGCGAAATCCCCGCCGTCATCATCGAGGCCGACGACCGCAAGGTGATGGAGCTCGGCCTCATTGAGAACCTCCAACGGGAGGATCTGAACCCGATTGAAGAGGCCAACGGCTACAAGGTGCTCATGAGCGAATACGGTCTCACCCAGGAGGAGGTGGCCCAGCGGGTGGGCAAGTCCCGCCCTGCCGTTGCCAACGCCCTGCGGCTGCTGACCCTTCCCGACCCGGTACACCTGCTGCTGGAGGAGGGCAAGCTCTCCGCCGGCCACGCCAGGGCCATCCTGGCCGTGCCCAGCGGGGAGCTACAGAAAAAGCTGGCGCAGAAGGTCATTGCGGAGGAGCTCTCCGTCCGGCAGACCGAAGCTCTGGCCAAGCGGTTGGCCGCAGAACCCAGAGAAGCTGCGGAGCCCAAGTCCGCCGCCGGCCCTGACCTGTCTATCTATCTGCGGGAGGCGGAAAAGACCCTGGCTACCCGCTTTGGCCGCAAGGTTCACATCATCAACGGCCGGAAAAAGGGAAAAATTGAGCTGGAATACTACAATCCAGAGGACTTGAACACTCTGCTGGAGCTGCTGGAGCAGCTTCCCTCCGCCGGGAAAGGAGGGGTTTCCCTTTGAGCACCGATTCCGACAAGCAGGAGCGCAGCCGCCTCCAGCACGAGGCGGAGCATGAGCGGCCCCACAAGCGCAGCTCGGTACTGCTCTATCTGGTCATCCTCTTTGCAGCGGCTTTTCTCCTGCTGCTGATGTCCTACTTCATGCAGCAGCGAGCCAACCAGGAGGCCATGGACAAGCTGGAGCAGACCTCCGACTCGGCCACCCAGTCCCTGGAAAACATTCTCCAGGAAAACGAAACCCTCAAGGTGGAAAACGAGGCCCTGAGCCAGCAGGTGGCCCAGCTCCAGGAGGCGCTGGAGGACGCAGAAAGCGCCTCCGACGACGAAGCCGCCCTGGTGCAGTTGGAGGCGCTCTGCTATTTGAACCAAATTCGCGCCCTATACAACGACGGGCGCTACTCCGATGCCCGGGATGCGGCGGCCGCCGCCGAGGCCGCTCTGGCTGGAGAGGGCGGCATGGAGGGGGTACTGGGTACGGTGGCCGATGGGCTTACCGGCCAGCAGCGACAGGACTACAACCCCCTGGAGGCCTACCAGTCTCTCATGGAGTGGCTGGGCTGATTGTTTCACGTGAAACGGCGTCGGGACAAAGTCCGCTCCATTTCATCCGGCGCACAGCGCCGGATATCCATTCCGTTCCCTTGCCCCTTCGCTTCCCCACGCGACCCGCTCCGCACTTTTCTCTCCCCTGTAGGGGCGGCCTTTATGGCCGCCCGTGGGCGACCACAAGGGTCGCCCCTACGGGTTTATCTCACACCACTTTATTGAAGGAGAATCAACCATGCTGGACATTAAATTCATCCGGGAAAATCCCGACGCCGTGAAGGAGAACATCAAGAAGAAATTTCAGGAACAGAAGCTCCCCCTGGTGGATCAGGTGCTGGAGCTGGACGCAGAGAACCGCCGTACCATCCAGGAGGCCCAGGAACTGCGCACCGCCCGCAACGCCAAGAGCAAGCAGGTGGGCGTACTGATGGGGCAGTCCAAGAAAGACCCCTCCAAGCTGGCGGAGGCCGAGGCGCTGAAGGCCGAGGTCAAGGCCGACGCCGACCGGCTGGCCTTCCTGGAGGGCCGGGAGACCGAGCTGGCCGCGGAGATCCGCCGCATCCTGCTCCAGATCCCCAACATCATCGATCCCTCCGTGCCCATCGGCCCCGACGACTCCTGCAACGTGGAGGTGCAACGCTTCGGCGAGGCAGCAACCCCCGCCTTTGAAATCCCCTACCACACCCAAATCATGGAGTCCTTCGACGGCATCGACATGGACGCCGCCGGCCGGGTATCCGGCGCGGGCTTCTACTACCTGATGGGCGACATCGCCCGCCTCCACGAGGCGGTGCTGGCCTACGCCCGCGACTTCATGATCGACAAGGGCTTCACCTTCTGCATCCCCCCCTTCATGATCCACGGCAACGTGGTGGAGGGCGTCATGAGCCAGACCGAGATGGACGCCATGATGTATAAGATTGAGGGAGAGGATCTCTACCTCATCGGCACCTCAGAGCACTCCATGATCGGCAAGTTCATCGACCAGATCATCCCCGAAGACAAGCTGCCCCAGACCCTCACCTCCTACTCCCCCTGCTTCCGCAAGGAGAAGGGCGCCCACGGCATCGAGGAGCGGGGCGTCTACCGCATCCACCAGTTCGAGAAGCAGGAGATGGTGGTGGTGTGCAGGCCCGAGGAGTCCATGGACTGGTACGAGAAGATGTGGCGCTGGTCGGTGGAGCTGTTCCGCTCTCTGGACATCCCCGTGCGCCAGCTGGAGTGCTGCTCCGGCGATCTGGCCGATCTCAAGGTCAAGTCCTGCGACATCGAGGCGTGGAGCCCCCGCCAGCAGAAGTACTTCGAGGTGTGCTCCTGCTCCAACCTGGGCGACGCCCAGGCCCGCCGCCTCAAGATGCGGGTCAAGGGCGAGAACGGCACCTACCTGCCCCACACCCTCAACAACACCGTGGTGGCTCCTCCCCGCATGCTCATCGCCTTCCTGGAGAACAACCTCCAGGCCGACGGCAGCGTGAAGATTCCCGCCGCCTTGCGGCCCTATATGGGAGGCAAGGAAGTGCTGACGCCCAAGCAGTAAGCCGCTCTCCCACGTATTGAAAGGAGCGCCTCTGTCATGAAGCACCGCTTACCGGCCGCCGCTCTCCTGCTCGCCTCCGCCCTGCTGCTGGGCGGCTGTGCCGCCGGGACCCAGCCCGCGGAATCCGCCCAGCCGGAGGAGACGCTCACCCAGGAGCAGGTTGACGCCATCTCAGAAAAGTACGGCCTGGAATCTCCCACCCCGCACACGCCCTCCGTTGACGACATGGACTGGGGCTGGAGCGTCAAGACTCCCTGAGCCATACCGCCCGTCCTACAGACTCCCAGCGGATACCGGTACGACAAAACGTCCCTTTTGTTCTCCGTGAAAAAGGAGGAATTGTCATGAAACGCGCGCTCCTCGCTCTGGCCTTGTCCGCATCCCTGCTCCTCTCCCCCGCTCTGGCGGCGGAGACCGCAACCTTTTCCGACGTATCCGCCGGCGCCTGGTACGCCCCCTACGTGGAGGCCTGCGCCCAGGACGGACTCATGAACGGCACCGGAAATAACGCCTTTACCCCCGACGGTATTATGACGGAGGCGGAGACCGCCGCCCTGGCCGCCCGCATCCACTCCCTCCGCCACGGCGGCGACGGAACCTTTGAACCGGCCCCGGCGGAGTGGGGGCAGCTCACCATCCGCCTGCCCGACGGGAGCGCCCGCACCGACTATGTTGGGCCCGGCGGCTTTACCCCCACCCTCCAGGCCAAGGGCGGCCCAGAGCTGGCCATCACTCTGACCGATGATGAGCGGACTTGGGCCGCGGAGATGAATGGACAGGCCGCCTCGGTGGATCTCCCCAACAGTCAGAGCCACGAGGGTACCCTGCGCTACGATGCCCAGGCCGGAACCCTGTCCTTCCTGACCGGCTTCGGGGCCACCAGCAACGCCTACATCGCCGCCGCGGAGGCCGCCATGTCCATCCCCACCCCCCAGGAGTGGAGCCGGAGCGCGGCCTGGTATCTGGAGGAGAACGGCCTGCGGAACACCCAGGGCTTCCGGTTCAGCGAACAGCCCGCCACCCGGCTGGACTTCGCCCTGGCCATAGCCGCCTCCGCTGGGGAGCTGGAGGAGATCAACCAGGTAAGCACCGCCCCGGATATGACCGACCCCTTCTATTGGGACCGGATTGCCCCCCTCTACGCCGCGGGGATTCTCAACGGCGTGGACAGCTACGGCACCTTCAATCCGGAGGGCACCCTAACCCGGGCGGAGTGTGCCGCCATGGCGGCCCGCATCATCCGGCCGGAGCTGCGCCTCACCAACACCCAGGAGGCCCTCCCCGCTGCCCTGGCGGAGCTGGGCCGGCCGGTTCGCCCCCTCCTGGCCGAGGACGAGGTGCTGGCTATCACCCAAGAGCCAACCCTGATCTACACCACGGATGCCGGGTGCTAGACTGGGAGGGCCAGCTCCAGTGTGAGCTGGGCAGCTGCTACGACAGCTGGGAGATCTTCCGCTCCGACAAACTGGCCCGGGTGCGCAGAGACGGCCTGTACGGCTTCATCAACCTGGCGGGCGAGGAGATTGTCCCCTGCCAGTACGAGGCGGCCACCACCTACCACGACTGGGTGGTGCTGGCGGGCAGTCAGGAGGAGGGCTTCACCGCTTTCGACAAATCCGGAGAAGTGCTGGGCACCCTGGACGGCAGCGTCAACTACGATGACACCTCGGAAAAGCTTATCCAGTACATGGATGAGAGCACCGGCCTGTACGGCTATCTCAACCCCGACGGCTCGGTGGCCGTGGAGGCGGCCTATACCTCCGTCTACCCCTTCTCCGGCGGGTACGCCGCCGTCCGGGACGAAAGCGGCCTGTATGGCTTTATCAATACCGAGGGGGAGCTGGTCATCCCCTGCCAGTTCGCCTATGTGGCCGATAGTTTCAGCTCCTATAAGGGCTACGCCGTAGTGGGCACCGCCGGAACCACCTCCGATCCCGCCCAGTACGACGGCAAGCTGGGCCTCATCAACACCGCCGGGGAGCTGGTGATCCCCATGGCATACGACTACCTGCAAAACTCCCCGGAATACATCTTCCCCTTTGCCCGGACCGGAGAGGACGGCACGGTGGTGAAGGGCTACCTCTCCCCTGACAGGACGGAACACGTGCCCGAGCTGCTGACCTCCCTGCCGGAAAACCAGTTCCCCGCCCCCTTTGCCAACAGTTACGCCCCCTTCCAGGACGGAGATCTCCAGGGCATGATGGATACACAGTTTGAGGTGGTGCTCCCCGCCGCCTTTGACAAGTGCGTCTCCGGCGCTTCCGGGGGACTGATCCTGGTGCTGCTGGACGGCATGTGGTATCAGGTTGATCCATAATTTGGAAAATTTAAGGAGATTCTATGTCTGCAAAAGAAAAGACCACCGGCTTTTTGGCCGAATTCCGCAAATTCATTGCCCGGGGCAACGTGATGGATCTGGCCGTCGGCGTCATCATCGGCGGCGCGTTCAAGGGAATCACCGACTCCCTGGTAAACGACATCCTCAACCCGGTGCTCGGCATCTTTGCCGGGGACAATAAGGCCCTGGCTGGCCTGGCCATCCCCCTGCCCGGCGGCGGCGACCTCATGCTGGGCAGCTTTTTCAACGCCATCCTCAGCTTCCTGATTATGGCGTTTGTGGTGTTCTGCATCGTCAAGCTGCTCAACCGT
>ENA-OVFS01001227-OVFS01001227.1-human-gut-metagenome-genome-assembly--contig:-NODE-1227-length-17856-cov-15.735801_pt1 | contig 17856 bp, 15 predicted proteins | sample MGYA00237763_ERZ505405 | MGnify/ENA primary metagenome ERZ505405 (study PRJEB26158, sample SAMN06016401) | human gut metagenome | biome: human gut; feature: ankylosing spondylitis patient; material... | reverse complement strand
ATATGCAAACATTATAAATATCATGGCTATCATATCAATACATAAAGCAGTTCTAAATGATTTATATTTATTTAAAGTAATTCTACTATTTATTAATATTTCACTTGATAAATCTAATAAATACTTATTTTCAATATAGCTATCATCTTTCTCTGGAAAATATTTTTCCTTCACTAATTTTAATAAAATATGTTCATTTGGTATTTGAGCTATATCTTGAAAAAATATTAAATTTTTATTCTCATCAAACACAGATTTATTATCTTCAACTTTGTTAGATAAATCTGGAAAAAAAGATTTTAACGCTATTATTAAAGAAACTATTAATAATACTAATATAAATATTTTTAATCCCATAGATATATCTTTTATATCATTTACTACTTTTAAAACAGCCACGTTAAAAGCAACTAACGCTGCATTTTTGGCTTCAGCAAAAGATAACCATTTATAAACATATTCAAATTGATTTTCAAAATAATTTTCTATTGTTCCTTCTTTATTTAGATTATCGCTCATTGATTTCTCCTTTTTGGAAAATATTTGTCAAAATTATTAAATACCTTTTTTAATGTATCATGAAAATCCGGTATAACTTCTTCCTTTGTATAGTTATTAATTTCTTTTTCTGAAATAAACCTTACAGATTTATGACTACCATTTCTTTTTAATGAAATGTCTTTTATATTACTAATTATTCTTCCCACTATAATTATACCTTTTTCTATATTATTATTATCCTTTTCTACTTCATAAATAGATATTGGTATAGGTTGTTTGTCTTCTCTATTTTCATCTAATACTAATTCAATTTTTAAATTAAATTTTTTATAATAATATTCTTTTATATCTTCAATCAATCTTGATGATCCTTTTATCTCTGGTGAACCAAATTCCCACTTACCATTATTCATAGTATGTTCACAACTTCGTTCTATAATAAATATTTTCTTATTTGTTACATCACAACATACAACTGTACAATGTAATATAAGACCTTTGGGATAATTTTCTATTTCATCTTCTTCATGGAAATCATCTTTTAATATATTTTTATAATAATTTAGTTTACCTTTTAAATTTCTATCATCTAAAATTTTATTTAGTGCTTCACTAATATCTGTATACATTCTATTTGCTAATTTATATCCAGATACTTCATTTCTATAAAAATATTTTTCCAATAATTTATTATTAATAACTTCATCATATCTAAAACTTTCTTTAAATTCTTTTATTATTTCTTTTCTTTTTTTTAAATTTTTTTCTTTTTTATTATTAGATTTTTTTTCATTTAGATTTGTTCCTAAATTTTTATAAAATTGTGCAGTTGAATGATTATAATACCATATAATAGGATATAAATTTTCATTCCATACTCCTTTTAACTTTTCATAACCTATTATTTGCAAATTTTCATTCTCATTCTCTTCTGATAATAAATATGCTATTTCAAAACTAATAGCTAAGCGTCTATCTTGTGTATAATTTTTTAAACGAAAACCAGTATCCATATCTCTTCCTATATATTCTAATATTTCATTACCATTGCATCCATTTGTATATTTTAATGAAATATTATCGTAGGGATTTTCTATTACTGTATTAATTGCTGCTAACCATGCTGTAGATTTAATAGATAATAAATTATTAACTTTCAACATATCTATTTCATTCTTAGTAATCTCTTGAGTTTCTAAACTTTCAAAAAAATCGCCATTCTTTAATGATGTTGACACTTCTTGTGTTATTAAAAAAATTTCATTGATAGATCTAACTAAATCAGATGTACTATATATAGTCTTTACAAAAACTATTTCATCACCAATAATTCTCCATAATAATGAAGACTCTAACTTTTGCTCAGATTTATTTACTTTCTTTTGTATTAATTCTAATAGACTCTTTAATATAATAGGCCATCTATTTGTTAAACTCTTATATTTTGTAGAATTTACAATATCAAAAGAAAAAAATATATTTAATTTAACCCTTTGTTTTTGATTTTTTTTATTTATAATTTCTTCATTTAAGTTCTCTGGTACTTTTTTATCTAATAAAAAATCTTCTTCTTTTATATTTTCATTATTTACCATTTTAAATATCCCAAAAATTTCCCTCTATTTCTAGCTGCTACTATTGAAACTCCAAAATAATCCGCAACATTTGTCATATCAACTAAATTATTTTTTGTATTCTTATCAAAAACTTCTTTATATTTTTCTCTAGGCATTAATAATGCTGCTGCAAATTCATTTGCTTGATACTCTTGATATTCTTTTCTTTCTTTTCTTTGATATACAATTTTATCTTGCTTTTCCCATAATTCTTTATTAGTCCTAAAACCCATGTGTAAAAATAAATGTCCCAATTCATGTGCTATAGTAAAATTTCTTCGTTCTTCTGACTGAAGTATTGATAACGCAATTTCAAAACTCATTTTACCAGTTTTTTTTATACTACCATCTACTAAATCATAAAAATTATCTTTATAGGTAATTTGTCCACCCATTTTCTTTACTACACTTTTAATATCTTTAATTGGTATTTCTATTTTGTACGCAGAAATTACTTGTTCAGCTAATCTATTAATAAATTCTCTAATTTCCTTATTCATCGCAAACACCTCTGCATTCTTCTATATTTATATTATACCATATTCCCATTTTCTTTTTTTGAATTTTTCATTTTATCATTTTTATTCTTATTTGTCAATTTACATTACTCAAAATAATATTTTAAAATTATGTGTATGACATCTTTTTTATTTTATTATAATTCAATATTTCTATTCTATAAAATATTATAATTAACTTATCAATATTTTCATATTATCTAACAAAATTAATTGCAATTATAATTATTCACTATCATAATTATAATTAATAAGACTTCTACGAGGTAATAATTATGGACGGACAAAATATTTTTTATCATTATACATCAATCAATTCACTTTACAATATCATCATGAGCCGTGAGCTTTGGCTGACCAATCTAAAATCTTCTAACGATAAATCAGAAAGATATTATACTGTAAATCATATGCTCAAAGATATGGACGAAATTATAAATAATTCCACTGATGATAATTTCAAGCAGTATCTATCATTATTGAAAAAAAGTTTTGAAACCCATATGCCTGACTTAAAAAATTATCTCAAAAAAAGTGATGGTTATTCGCTAAGTTTAACCGATAAAAAAGATAATCTCTCACATTGGGAAAGATATGCTTCTAGTTATAGTGGTGTTTGTATCGGTATCAATATGGATAAACTCAATGTAAATTTCAAAGATTATTCCCATTTTTCCATAACAGAACTAGAAAAAATTCTTTATAGCGATGCTGAAATCTTAGATAAATTATCCCATATCTGTGCTTGTTTTTACGATTTATTTGAAGAACAAATCCGCAATTATAATGACCCTTTTCAAAAATATATCGAACAATATGGCTTTATTGTTTTAGTTATTGCCTATAATAAAGTCATGAACTTTGCTAAAAATAATTATTTTGCTGATGAACATGAATTTCGTCTGCTTTTTTATCCTAAAACTCTATCTATGAAAAAAGATTTTTTGAGCATGAGCCGTAATATTATCTTGCCTGCTACGCTCAAACCTTTGCATGACAAATTCCATTCACTATTGCGAATGTCTTCCATTGAACAGACGCATTTTTCTTTATTTAAAAATGAAATTCGCAGTTATCATAAATTATGTTTAGCCGATATTTGGGACAGTGAACTAATTCCTGAAATCACTCTCGGTGCTATGTGTAGACAAAATAAACAGGAATTAAATCATTTTCTCAAGGCTAATGGCTTGAAAAAAACAAAGATAACTATTTCTAAAATCCCTATTAGATGATTTAGCTAATTAATTTTTATAGAAGGTGTTAATATGATTTCTATTGATTTAGGTGATATTACTATTCTTGATTGTGATGCAATCGTCAATGCTGCGAATAAAACGCTCCTCGGCGGTGGTGGAGTCGACGGTGCTATCCATCGCCGTGCAGGTCATGAGCTACTAGCAGAATGTCGCACTCTTGGTGGCTGTGAAACTGGCGAAGCTAAAATCACTAAAGGCTATAATTTAAAAGCAAAATATGTAATTCATACTGTAGGGCCAATTTATTCTACTCAAAAAAATCAAGCTTCTCTACTTGCCAATTGCTATAAAAATTCTTTAGATTTAGCTTTGAAACACGATATTCATAGTATCGCCTTTCCTGCTATCTCCACTGGTGTATATCATTATCCACTAGAAGAAGCGACAAAAATTGCTATTTCTACAGTCAAAACATGGCTAGATATGCACAAAGATTATAAACTTGATATTATTTTCTCTTGTTTTGATGAAAAAACTTATAATATGTATCAACAATATCTTGAAGCTTAAAACTACATTTTTATATCATATTTTATTAAAATTTTGCTAGGAATTAGTATTTTGCTAATTCCTTTTTTATTTTTCACCTAAATTTTATTGCTAGTCTTAAAATCTAGTGATAAACTATTCTTTGTATTTTTTATCAGCTTTATCATATTTATGAAGTTCATAAAAAATTTATCATTTGTATTTTCTTTATAAAGGAGGTATTTTATCATCTAAGAAAAATTATAGCTATTACATATTTTTTAATCGTTTTTCACTTAACAATTTAATATTTAACTAAAGGAGAATTACTGTTGATTGCATTAAAAGAAGCTTATAACGCTGGTTTATTCAAATCTGAACATTTAGGAAAAAATATCTCCGCAGGTATCGTAGTCGGTATCGTTGCTATGCCTCTTGCTATGGCATTTGCTATCGCTAGTGGCGTATCTCCTGCACAAGGTATTTATACTGCTATTATTTCCGCATTTTTCGTTTCTATTTTCGGTGGCTCTCGTGTGCAGATTGCAGGCCCTACAGGTGCATTTATCGTTTTACTCAGTGGCATTTTGATGCAATATGGTCTAGCAGGTCTACAAATCGCCACTATCATGGCTGGTATTATTTTAGTTTTAATGTCTATCGCCAAACTCGGTGATGTCATTCGCTTCATTCCTGCTCCTGTTATCGTTGGCTTTACTGCTGGTATCGGTGTTACTATTTGGGTTGGTCAATGGCAATCCTTCTTTGGTTTTCCGCCAATCGTTCACGCTGAAATGTTCCACGAAAAACTTTATTTGATGATTTTATCTTTGCCACAAAGTCATATGCCTACACTTATGATTAGTTTAATCAGCCTTGCTATTATCCTAATCATGCCTAAAATTCCTATTGCTAAAAAACTTCCAGCACCACTTTGGGCAATGATTGTAGCTACTTGTATCCAATCTTATTACCAATTCCCTGGAGTCGCTACTATCGGCACTGCTTTTGGTGGTATTCCTCAAGGCTTACCAAGTCTTACACTTCCTGAAATATCTATTTCTGATGTGTTTGCTTTGATTGGCCCAGCTTTCACTATTGCTATGCTCGGTGCTATTGAATCATTATTATCCGCCGTTGTTGCTGATGGTATGACAGGTCATCAACACAATTCTAACCAAGAATTATTCGGTCAAGGTCTTGCAAATATCGTTTGTCCTCTCTTTGGTGGTATCGCTGCTACTGGTGCTATTGCTCGTACTGCTACAAATATTCGTCAAGGTGGTACAAGTCCACTTGCAGGTTTAGTTCACTGCGTATTTTTAGTATTAGTATTATTCTTCTTAGCTCCACTTGCTGCTAATATTCCACTTGCCTCTATGGCTGCGATTTTATTCGTCGTATCCTACAATATGAGTGATGTACCGAATTTTATTCGCCTTATCCGTGTTGCACCTCGTGCAGACTCCCTTATTTTGCTCATCACATTCTTTTTGACTATCTTCACTGATTTAGTAGTTGCTGTAAACGTTGGTGTCGTACTTGCTATTTTACAATTCATGCGTAAAATGGTATTTTCTGTTGATGTCCATGCTATTCATCATACAGAAATTGAACCACAGTTCCAAAAAGAATTAGAACATCACCCTGAAATGCTTGTTTATACTATTGAAGGGCCACTCTTTTTCGGTGCTGTAAGTGCCTTTGAGCGTTCCCTTGCCCATATCGATAAAGATCCAAAATCTTTGATTTTACGCTTTGAAAGCGTGCCATTCGTAGATTTAAGCGGTCTTAAAATGCTCAATGAAATCGTTAAACATCTTCAAAAACGTGGTATTGAAGTATATCTTTGCGAAGCTAATCCACAAGTTCGCCGTCATATGTATCGTGCTGGATTATTCCGCACATTAGGCAGAAAACATCTTTGGCGTAAATTCTCTACAGCTCTTGAAAAATGTGAAGCTGATTTAGCCGAAAAAAATAAACACAAAGAAAAATAATTTTTTTACTTATATTTAATAATAAATACAAAAATACCTCATAATATTAGATTGTACTAATATTATGAGGTATTTTTTATCTCGCTAAATATGCCCCATCTACAGGAATTATTGCCCCATTAATATAATTAGAAGCATTTGATGCTAAGAATACGACAATCCCTTGCATGTCTTCTGGATTACCCCAACGTCCTGCTGGTATACGGCTTAATATCTCATGATTTCGCTTTTCATCATCAATTAAAGCTTGATTGATATCTGTTGCCATATAACCTGGTGCTATAGCATTAACTTGTATATTTTTACTTGACCATTCATTAGCAAGTGCTTTGGTAAGCTGTGCTACACCACCTTTACTTGCTGAATATGCCGGAACGGTAAATCCACCAAAAAAACTGAGCATAGAAGCTATATTTATTATTTTTCCACTACCTTGCTTTAGCATAACTTTCCCAGCTAATTGGCAAAGCTGAAATACTGTATTTAAATTAAGATTTATGACCTTATCCCAATCTTCAAGTGGAAAATCTTCAGATTTATGACGACGTATCATACCTGAGTTATTCACAAGAATATCAAGCTTACCGTCAAAATGATTTAATGCTTCATCAAATGATGATTGCACATCTTGTCGTTTCATTAAATTTGCCTTGATGCCATAAACTGAAAATCCCTGCTTACAAAGTTTTTCAGCTTCTTCTTTAGCACTATCACTAGAAGATATAATCACAACTTCTGCACCTGCATGACATAATGCCTTTGTCATGCCCAATCCTAAGCCTTTTGCTCCACCAGTAATAATTGCCTTTTTACTTGTCAGATAAAAATTATCCATAAAAGACATATAAATCACCTCATCTAATAAAATTCCCCCAATTTTATTTGCTAGATAAGCTGATGAAAAAATTTATTTTTTATATTCTTCGGCTAACTTTTTAAATAAAGGCAAAGATTTTTCAATTGTTTCTGTTTTTATGCAATAAGAAGCTCTGAAATGTCCTGGGCAACCAAAGTCGCTACCTGGAACTAATAATAAATCATATTTTTGAGCGCGTTTACAGAAAGCATAATCATCTGGTTCTAAAGATTGAGGGAAAAGATAAAATGCTCCCTGTGGTTTTACGCATTTAAAACCAGCTTCGATAAGACCATTGTATAATAATTTACCATTTTTTTCATAAGTGGACATATCAGACTCTTTACCTGCGCAACGAGCAATTACTAATTGGAATAAAGATGGAGCATTTACGTGAGTCAATACTCTAGCAGCTCCAGCAATAGCGCCATAAACCTTGCCAAAGTCAGCTACTTCATCTGGTACTACGATATAACCGATACGTTCACCAGGAAGTGAGAAAGATTTACTATAAGAATAGCAAACAATAGTATTATCATAGTATTTTGGCAAATATGGTACATCTACACCATAAGCAATTTCACGATAAGGTTCATCAGAAATCAAGAAAATTGGGTGATTATATTCTTTTGATTTTGCAGTCAAAACTTCTGCCAATTTTTTGATAGTTTCTTCACTATATACAACACCGCTAGGATTATTAGGTGAATTTACGATAATTGCTTTTGTTTTTGCAGTTATCATTTCTTCAAACTTATCAAATTGAATTTGAAAATCATCTATTTTGGCAGGAACTACTTTTAAACTAGCTCCTGTGGATTCTACAAAGCATTTATATTCAGGAAAATATGGAGCAAATGTGATGAATTCATCACCTGCTTCACTTAAAGCTTTAAAAGTAATTGTAATCGCACCAGCAGCACCGCCAGTAATAAATAAATTTTTACCAGCGAAATTAGTACCAAAACGGCGATTAATATCTTTAGCTAAAACTTCTCTAACTTCTGGATTACCTGGAGCTACAGTATAACCATGTACAGCACATGGATCCATTTCATTTAAAATATCAATGATAGCCTGTTTTACAAAATCAGGAGCAGGAACATTTGGATTACCTATGCTAAAATCATAGATATTTTCTTCTCCTACTTCTAACGCACGTTTGCGACCATATTCAAAAATAGTACGAATAGTAGATTTCTTTGTACCTAATTCATACATTTTTTCTGAAACCATTAAATCACCTTCCAAAAATTATTCATCTTCAGCTTCATCAAAGTATCGCATACTTGTTTTTTTCCATTCCTTCACAGAATAAAGCATAGTATATTGCTGAAGATTATTTTCTTTGGCCAATTTTTCTGCAATGACTTCACACTCTTGACGTGTATGAGCATGTATCATTGTATAAATATTATATGGCCAATCTGGAGTAGTATTTCTATCATAACAATGAGAAATAGATGGACACTGAGCTAATTTTTGTGCTATCTCATCTAATTTATCCACTGGCACTACCCATGCACAAAGAGCATTTGCACGAAATCCTGCTTCTACATGACGAAGTACAGCACCCATTTTACGAATTTTACCCTCTTCTTTATAAATTCGCAAACGATTTAATAATTCCTGCTCAGATATATTAAGTTTTTTTGCAAATTCTTTATAAGGTTCTTTTACAAGTGGAAATTCATCTTGCATAATTCTAATAATTTGTTTATCTAATAAATCCATTATTCTGCCTTTCTTCAACAAAATCAAGTATTACAGCGTTTTTTCTATATATTTTTTCCTTATACGAAAAATATTTTGTGAGTTCAAATACAGTAAAAAATTTTTCTAAGTCATTAAATATATTTGTAACTTTGTTATTCTATCAATAAGCATAAATATACTAAAAATAAATCATTTTAATTTAAATTGTACATTTATCTTATATTTTTTATTAGATACTAAATTCATCAATTTTTCTACGCCTTCTTGAGCTTTGATTTCATCTAATATCTGTTTTCTCTTTTCCTCGCTATGTGTAAGCAATGTAAACCATAAATTATACTCGCCTTCACGTTCGTAATTATGTGTAGCCCCTGGATAGCGATTTATAAATTCAGCCACTTGTTGCATATAGCCTTCTTTTACTTTTAAAGCCACAAGAGTTCCTTTATACTCTAGTTTTCCCGAATCAAAAAATGGGCCTATACGGCGAATATAACCATGTTCTTTTAAATAACGTAAACGCTCTATTACATGGTCTTCTGTCGTATTTAAAATCTTAGCCAATTCCAAAAATGGACGCTCACTGATTGGCAAGTTTCCTTGAATAATATTTAATAATGATTTATCAAAATTTGTAAGCATAATAATAATCCTCGTTTATCAAAATATCTGGTTTTTATTGTAACAAACTATAGATTATACAGTCAAGTAAATATGAATATCATTCATTTTTAAAATCTAAATTAAACAAAAAGTGCCTCTAACATATGTTAAAGGCACTTAATTATTAATCAACTAACATTTCATAAATTACATTTAAAAGCTCTGCTCTTCCCTGTTTTTTCGGTGAAGAATAAGGTAAAATATCTATTTCTTTCACACCTAAGGATTTGCGAATTTGAGCTATTTGTTTATTCACTGCTCCACGGCTTATTTTATCAGCTTTAGTTGCGATAATAAGCACAGGAATATTATTTTTTATGAGCCAATCAAACATTTCTTTATCTGATTTCATAGGCTCATGACGAATATCTATGAGCTGACAAACAAATTGAAGATGCTCTGAATGTAAAAAGTATTCTTCAATGAATTTTGCCCATTGCTTGCGATTAGTTTGAGCTGTTTTAGCATAGCCATATCCTGGTAAATCGACTAAATGAAATAATTTATCTTCACCAGTTTCATTAAATCTAGCAGTCAATTCATAAAAATTGATTGTCTGCGTTTTGCCTGGCTGACCACTGACACGTGCTAAGTTATGCACACGCGTCAAAGAATTGATCAAAGAGGATTTACCCACATTAGAACGACCGATAAAGGCTATTTCTTTTAAGCGTTCTTCTGGATATTGCGCTTTTTTTACAGCTGACGCAATATATTTAGCTCGGATAATATTTATTTTATCTTGAGCTTTTATTTTATTTGCATTATTGTCTTGTATATCTGTCTGTGTCATTTAATCCACCAACGCTACTTTTAAAACTTCATCTATAGTTTCTACAGGAATAAACTTCATCTTAGTTTTCACTTCTGGTGCGATTTCGTCTAAATCTCTTTCATTAGCTTTTGGCATGATTACAGTATAGATACCTTCACGATAAGCTGCCAAAGATTTTTCCTTCAATCCGCCAATAGGCAATACTTTGCCACGAAGAGTGATTTCTCCTGTCATAGCCACATCAGCTCTTACTTTCTTACCTGTAAGTGCTGATACTATAGCTGTAGTCATAGTGATACCAGCAGATGGGCCATCTTTTGGTACTGCACCTTCTGGGAAATGTACATGAATGTCTTTTTCTTCATAGAACTTTTCATCTATTTTTAATTTCTCAGAACGAGCACGAATACATGTAAGTGCTGCTCTACCAGACTCTTTCATTACATCACCGAGTTGACCTGTGAGTAATAAATTTCCTTTTCCTTTTAAAACAGCCACTTCAACTGGCAAGATAACACCACCGACTTCAGTCCATGCAAGACCAGTGCAAAGACCTACTTGGTTTTCTTTTTCAGCTTTAGTTTCTGTATATTTTGCTTTACCTAAGAAATCAGTTATATTCTTCTTAGTGATGCGTACAGATTTTTTCTTTTCTGTAACTATTTTATAAGCAGCTTTGCGACAAGCTTTAGATAATTGACGTTCTAATTCACGTACACCAGCTTCACGAGTATAATCTTCGATGATTTTGCTGATTACTTCATCAGACATATTCACTTGAGATTTTTTAAGACCATTTGCTTTTTTTACTTTATCAAGTAAATGTTCTTTTGCTATATGCATTTTTTCTACTTCAGTATAGCTTGGAAGCATGATGATTTCCATACGGTCGCGAAGAGGACGAGGAATATTACCTAAATCATTTGCTGTAATTATCCACATTACCTTGGATAAATCAAATGCAAGCCCGATATAGTGGTCAGAGAATGTGCTGTTTTGCTCTGGGTCTAATACTTCTAAAAGAGCAGACACAGGGTCGCCACGATAATCTGACGCCATTTTATCCACTTCATCTAATAAGAATAATGGGTCTTTGCTACCTGCATTCTTTATACCTTCAATGATACGACCAGGCATAGCACCTACATAAGTACGACGATGACCTCTGATTTCAGCTTCATCACGTACACCACCTAAAGAGGCTCTGACAAATTTGCGTTTCAAAGCTTGTGCTATAGATGTTGCAATAGAAGTTTTACCAACACCAGGAGGGCCTACTAAACATACGATAGGCGCTTTTATATCTGGTGATAAAGCTTTTATAGATAAATATTCAATAATACGTTCTTTTACTTTTGTAAGTCCATAATGATGTTTATCTAAAGTTTTTTGTGCTTCTTTTACATCTATAGTTTCTTGATTTTCTATATCCCATGGTAAATCAAGTACCCATTCAATATAATTTTGAATTACTCCCATTTCTGGAGAAGCTGGATTTGTACGTTCTAAACGTTTTAATTCTTTTTCCAATGCTTCTGTTACATATTCTGGATAAGTATGTTCTTTCATTTTTTGGCGATATTCTTCAATAGCTTCTGCTATTTCATCATCTTCGCCCAATTCTTTATTGATAGCTTTTATCTGTTCACGCAAATAATATTCTTTTTGAATTTTATTCATTTGCTTGTTCACATCAAAAACTATTTTATTTTCAAGCTCCATAATTTCTACTTCTTGTAATAATAATTTATATAGAGCTTCTAATCTGCTTTTTAAATCAACAATACCTAAAATTTCTTGTTTATCTTGATATTTGCAATTTAAATGATTAGTAACTACATTGCATAAAATTCCGCCATCATCCATAGCTACATTAACTGCAATCATGACTTCAGGTGGTATTTTATGACTAAGTTTTACCCAATCTTCAAATTTAGAAATACATGCTCTTATAAGTGCCTGAATTTCTTTAGTATCTGTTTTATCTTCTTCAATTTCTTCGACATCTACTTCAATGAATAGACCATCATCGCGAAAATCTAAAATACGAGCGCGATACAATCCTTCTATCTGAGCACGCATAATCCCATTATTGAGTTTAGTTACATGCTGTACTTGACATACTGTACCAATCTCATATACATCTTCACGTTTTGGGTCTTCTACTTCGACATCTTTTTGCGCACTAAGCATAATCTGTCTGCCATGTGCCAAACATTCTTCTAGAGCCGCAACAGATTTATCACGACCTATATCAATATGTGCTCCATTATTTGGAAATAACACCATTCCTCTTAATGGTAAAAAGCTCAATGTACTTTTTTTCCCCACGAAAGAAATCCTCCTATGAGTATAAAATATTTATTATAAAAAAGAGTTGCTGCGGTTTTATTTAGCCTGGCAACAACTCTTTATTAATGGCATATTAATATCCTGTTACTTTGCTAAAAATAAGTTATTTTTTTACAGCTTTTTTATCAGCATAAGTGATTACAGGAGTTTTTTTCTTTTCAATAATCTCTTTAGTTATTTCACAAGAAACAGCACCCATTTTGGAAGGTATCTCAAACATTACATCACGCATAATACGTTCAATAATTGAGCGAAGTCCCCTAGCACCTGTCTTACGCTCCAAAGCTTCTTTGGCTATCAAATGTAAAGCTTCTTCATCGAAATGAAGTTTTACACCGTCCATTTCCAAAAGTTTGCCATATTGTTTTACTAAAGCATTCTTTGGTTTTACCAAAATATCTACTAGTGCATCTTCTGTCAAAGACTCTAAAGTAACTACTACAGGAACACGCCCTATAAATTCTGGAATTAAACCACATTTTAATAAATCTTCAGGTAAAACATTTTTCAAAATTTCACCTGTAGTTTGTTTGCGTTTACTTTTTATATCTGCACCAAAACCAAGACTTTTTTTGCCTAAACGTGCATCTATTATTTTTTCAATACCATCAAAAGCACCACCACAAATAAATAATATATTTGTAGTATCGATTTGTAACATACCTTCTTGATGAGGATGCTTTCTTCCACCTTGTGGTGGAACGCTAGCAATTGTACCTTCTAGGATTTTTAAAAGTGCCTGTTGCACTCCCTCACCAGAAACATCTCTTGTTATTGAAGGGTTCTCGGATTTACGAGCAATTTTATCAATTTCATCTATATAGATGATACCTTTTTGAGCTTGTTCAATATCATTATCAGCAGCTTGAATTAGTTTTAGTAGAATATTTTCTACGTCTTCACCAACATAGCCTGCTTCTGTAAGTGATGTTGCATCGGCTATAGCAAAAGGAACATTCAATATTTTAGCCAAGGTCTGTGCAAGTAAAGTCTTTCCACTACCAGTTGGTCCTAACATCAAAATATTAGATTTTTGTAATTCAACATCATCCTGCTTTGTAACTCTATTTATACGTTTATAATGGTTATATACAGCTACAGAAAGAGATTTCTTTGCCTCATCTTGCCCTATTACATATTGATTTAATACATCATATATTTCTCTAGGTTTTGGCAACTCTCTAAGTTCAACAGGCTCATTATCATTAACTTCTTCTTCTACAATCTCATCGCAAAGCTTAACACATTCATCGCAGATATAGACTCCTGGTCCAGCCACGAGTTTTCGTACTTGTTCCTGAGTTTTTCCACAGAATGAACATTTCATTTTGCCTTTATTACCCTCACCGAAATTCAACAACATTCACCTCTTATCTACAGCTAATCATGATTGACTATTTATCACTTTTTTCTTCTTGTGGACGAATAATAACTTCATCTATTAAACCATATTTCTTAGCTTCTAACGCTGACATAAAGTTATCACGTTCTGTATCTTCTGTAAGTTTTTTTACAGACTGACCAGTATGACGACTTAAGATTTCATTTAAAGTTTCACGAATACGCAAAATTTCACGAGCCTGAATTTGAATATCTGTTGATTGTCCCTGAGCTCCGCCAAGTGGTTGATGTATCATAATACGAGAATATGGAAGTGCATATCTTTTGCCTTTTGCACCAGCAGCTAAAAGCACAGAGCCCATGCTAGCAGCTTGTCCAATACATATAGTTGATACATCTGGCTTAATATATTGCATAGTATCATAAATAGCTAGCCCGGCAGTAACAACACCGCCGGGACTATTAATATAAAGGTGAATATCTTTATCCGGGTCTTCAGATTCTAAGAATAGAAGTTGGGCTATTACCACGTTAGCTACATTATCATCAATAGGACCACCTAAAAAAATTATACGGTCTTTTAAAAGACGAGAATAAATATCATAGGCACGTTCTCCACGTCCTGACTGTTCAACTACCATAGGTACATAGTTCATATCATTCACCCCGGTCAAAAATATTACATTTAATTTTTTAATTAAGCTTCTACAGCACTGTCAATGATGAAGTTAGCAGCTTTTTTGTGAAGTACAGTAGCTACTAAGTTACCAATGCTGTGGTTCTTTTTAATGATTTTGCTTACTTCTTGTGGAGTTGTACCATAAGTTGCAGCAAGTAAAGCGATTTCAGCGTTGATATCAGCGTTTTCAACTTTGATATCTTCAGCTTTTGCAACAGCATCTAACATGAGGTCAGTTTTTACTGCGATTGCAGCACTTTCTTTGTACTGTTCACGAAGTTTTGCCATATCCATGTTAGCATATTTTAAGTAAGCATCAAGGTTCATACCTTGGTTTTCAAGATTTACGGAAAGTTCCTGAATCATGTTGCTTACACGGTTTTCAACCATAACTTCTGGAATATCTACAGTGATATTGTCAGTAGCCTGTTTTAAGATTTCGTTACGGCGTTTAGTATCTGCTTCACGCTGTGCATTTTTTTCAATGTTTTCACGAAGTTTTGCTTTCATGTCTTCGATGGATTCATAAGAAGTAGATGCTTTTACGAATTCATCAGTGAGTTCAGGCATTTCTTTATGTTTAATGCTGTTAATTTTGCAATGGAATACAGCAGCTTTACCAGCTAAATCTTTAGCATGATATTCTTCTGGGAATGTTACGTTAACGTCTTTTTCTTCGCCAACTTTAAGACCAACGAGTTGATCTTCAAAAGTATCGATGAAAGAATGAGAACCGATTTGAAGTGGGTAATCTTTACCTTCGCCGCCAGCAAATGCTACACCGTCAACTTCACCTTTGAAATCTAAAGTGATGAAATCATCGTTTGCAACAGTTGCGCCTTCTTCAGCGTCAACCATTTTTGCATGGTGATTTAAGATATTTTTTACTTGTTCTTCAACTTGTTCGTCTTTTACTTCAACAGCGTCTTTAGCAACTTTTAATCCTTTGTATTCGCCAAGAGTAACTTCTGGAACAGGAGTAATAGTAGCTTTGAATACTACGTTTTTACCTTCTTCTAAAGTTACGATGTCAACCTGTGGACGGTCTACTGGATCTAAGTTTTCTTGTTTTAAAGCTTCATCAAAAGCTTTCTGTGCAACACGATCAAAAGCTTCATCTAAGATAGCTTCTTTACCGATGTTCATTTCAAGAATACGGCGAGGAGCTTTACCTTTTCTGAAACCAGGAATGTTTACACGATTTGCAAGGGATTTGCAAGCAGCTTTAATACCTTTATCAAGTTCTTCAGCTGGTACTTCAATTGTAAGTACTACCTTATGATTTTCAATCTTTTCTGTAGTAACGTTCATTGTAAAAAAAAACCTCCTGTTTAACTAGTAAACCAAAATTCTTATTGTATATGTTACTGTCATTCACCTTAATAGTCACAGTACACCTACTATACTAAATGAATGATATCACAATACTTTCATAAAAACAAGTCTAAGTACAAAAATACCCCAGTCTTATTGACTGGGGACCAATTTCTTATGGAGCGGAAAACGAGGCTCGAACTCGCGACCCTCACCTTGGCAAGGTGATGCTCTACCACTGAGCTACTTCCGCACTTGTCTTAACAACATAAATTATTATAAATGATAAAAAACAAAAAGTCAACACTTTTCATACTTTTAATTTATAAATTCAAACCAAATAATGCTTATAATGGATAATAATATTGTTAATGGAAAACCTATCTTTAAATATTGATTAGAAGTTACTTTTATACCCTGCTTTTTGGCAATTTCAATAACAATCAAATTCGCAATAGAGCCAAAAACTGTCAAATTGCCTGCAATTGTGGATAACAAAGCTAAAGCTTGCCATAAAATTTGTTCATCTACAGGAATGTAATATCTTAAAAGTAATACTGCTGGTACATTACTCACTATATTAGAAAGCACTATTGCCATCACTGAAAACAATGGTATTTCTTTCATATATTCTGGTGGTAAGAAACTATTTATTAAATCAAGCAAACCACTTTTTTCTACGCCAGCAATGATGATAAATAAGCCAATGAACATAATTAATAAGTTAAAATCTATATCTTCATAAACACGTTCTGGTTTTATACGAGCATTAATCAATAAAAATGCTGCCCCAAAACTTGCTGTCAAAGATAAATCAAAACCAACTAAATAAAAAATAATGACAAGTGCTAATACAATTATTGTTTTACTCAATAAATATTTATGAATGATACTATTGTTATCGCTCTTATATTCAAAACTCACAGACAAATCATTTTTATATTTAAATGATATTGCTAAATAAAGCATGATTAAACCTAAAAAAGATATCGGTGCTGCTGATAAGAAATATTCTCCAGCAGGAACTTGAGATAAACTACCTATTAATACATTTTGGGGATTACCAATAAATGTACAAGCACTACCAATATTTGAAGCCATCGCAACCGCGAGTAAATAAGGAATAGGATTTACCTTTACTTTCAAACATATCATGATAACTACAGGTGTAAATAATAAACAAACTATATCATTAATTACAATAGAAGATAAAATTCCTGACATAAAAATTACTGCTAATAATAAAGTTTTTCCTGTATGAATATGAGTGAATACTACTTTGCCTATATATGTAAAAAATCCTGCTAATTTTAAATTACTTACAACTACCATCAATGAAAATAATACTACAATAGTTTTGGCATCAATTGCTTGAACGGCTTCTTCAAGGGACAAAATACCAAAAGCTGTCATTAACGACGCACCAATAATAGACATACCTGCTCTATCTACCCTAAATACTGGGCTTTTGCCTAAGGTAAATACAATCAAAGTAGCTAATAATATAAGTCCTGCCACTAATTCTTGAGCATCATGCATATTACTCAATCCACCTATGGTGAATATTACTAATACCATGACCAAAATAAATCCTACAATAAATTCTTGCATAAATGGTTTCATTTTATCACCTACTTAAATTAATAATTAACAATTTATTTTAACAAAAATAATAAGCTGTATCTTATTTTATTTATCATTATAACAAAAAAACCCAGTATTACTACTGGGATATTTATTAAATGGAGCGGAAAACGAGGCTCGAACTCGCGACCCTCACCTTGGCAAGGTGATGCTC
>ENA-OVFS01001208-OVFS01001208.1-human-gut-metagenome-genome-assembly--contig:-NODE-1208-length-18119-cov-2.838353_pt1 | contig 18119 bp, 14 predicted proteins | sample MGYA00237763_ERZ505405 | MGnify/ENA primary metagenome ERZ505405 (study PRJEB26158, sample SAMN06016401) | human gut metagenome | biome: human gut; feature: ankylosing spondylitis patient; material... | reverse complement strand
TGGATAAGCACCTGGACTATGATTTCGCTATGGACTGGGATAAAAAGAATCACGCTGTAGAAGTAACCTTTATCCTAGAAGCGCAAAACAGTAGCAATGTGGAGACTATTGATGATAAGGGTGAAGTATCTGATGAAGATGTTATTTTTGAAGACTACGTACTCTTTTACAATCCAGCAAAATCACGTTTTGATGAAGAGGACTACCTAGTGACAATCCCATATGAACCTAAGAAAGGTCTATCTCGTGAGTTTTTGGCCTATTTTGCGGAGACCTTGAATGAGGTGGCGACAGAAGGATTGAGTGACTTGATGGATTTTCTATCTGATGATGGACCTGAGGAATTTGGTTTGGTTTGGGACAAAGAAGCTTTCGAAAAAGGGAAAGCTCAACTTGAAGAGAAGGAATTTTTTGCTTATCCGAGGTATTAAAGGGAGCGAAAAGGGATGGATGCTTATTTAAAAGATCAGTTTGATTTTACAGGTGTTAAGGCTGCCTTACTCGTAGAGCAAAGTATTTTGGTCATTCTCAGAGATAATAAACCAGATATTCCTTGGCCAAATACATGGGAATTGCCAGGTGGTGGAAGAGAAGGTCAAGAAACGCCTCTTGAATGTCTTCAACGTGAGGTCTGGGAGGAGCTGGGCTTGACTTTGACAGAGGAATCGATTATTTGGTCGAAAATCTATCCTAGTATGTTGGATAAAGATAGGTCAGCTGTCTTTGTGGTTGGCAAAATTAGCCAAGAGCAGTATCGTGAGATTCATTTTGGTGATGAGGGGCAGGAATTTAAACTAATGCCTGTAGAGGATTTTATAAAAGCAGAAGGTGTTATTCCCCAGTTGCAGGAACGCTTTAAAGACTATTTATCAGAAAAGGAAGAAAATAATATATGGACAAATGGCAAGAACTAACGATTGAGGTTAATCGTGAGGTCGAAGAGGCGGCTTCTAATATTTTAATTGAATCTGGTAGTCAAGGTGTGGCTATTGATGATAGTGCAGATTATTTGGAAAATGCGGACCGTTTTGGTGAGCTTTATCCTGAGGTTGAACAGGTTGAGACGGTTAAAATTACGGCTTATTATCCGGAGTCAGCAGATATCGAAGCTATTACTAAGCAGGTTAATGAGCGTTTGGCTGAGTTGACGGATTTTGGTCTTGAAACTGGAGATATTCACTTGGCTACTCAAGAATTGGTTGAAGAAGACTGGGCTGAGAATTGGAAGAAGTACTATGAACCAGCTCGCATTACCCACGATTTGACTATCGTACCGTCATGGACGGATTATGAGGCATCAGTAGGTGAGAAGATTATCAAGCTAGATCCTGGCATGGCCTTTGGGACAGGAACACACCCGACAACTAAGATGAGTCTTTTTGCACTCGAACAGGTGCTTCGTGGTGGCGAGACTGTGATTGATGTGGGAACTGGTTCGGGTGTCCTCTCGATTGCTAGCTCTCTTCTTGGAGCTAAGGAAATCTATGCCTATGACCTTGACGATGTGGCGGTTCGAGTGGCACAGGAAAACATTGATATGAATCCTGGCATGGAAAATATCCACGTTGCTGCAGGTGATCTTTTGAAGGGTGTAACTCAAGAAGCTGAAGTTATCGTGGCTAATATTTTGGCGGATATTCTCATCCATCTGACGGAAGATGCCTACCGTTTGGTTAAGGACGAAGGTTATTTGATTATGTCAGGGATTATCTCTGAAAAATGGGATATGGTGCGTGCATCGGCTGAGAAAGCTGGTTTCTTCCTAGAAACTCACATGGTTCAGGGAGAGTGGAATGCTTGTGTCTTTAAGAAGACAGATGATATTTCAGGTGTGATCGGAGGCTAAATGCAACAGTATTTTATAAAGGGGCAAGTTGGAAATCCAGTAATCATCAAAGATAAGGATACTGTGAAGCATATGTTTAACGTTATGCGTTTAACAGAGGATGATCAGGTTGTCTTGGTTTTTGAAGACGGTATCAAGCGTCTTGCACGTGTGACTGACCGTGAGAATCATGTCTTTGAAGTGATTGAAGACTTAAGTGATAATGTTGAGATGCCTGTATCTGTAACTATTGCCTCAGGTTTTCCCAAGGGAGATAAGCTGGATCTGGTGACACAAAAGGCAACAGAGCTTGGAGCTCAGGCTATCTGGGCCTTCCCTGCCGACTGGTCTGTGGTCAAGTGGGATGGTAAGAAGCTTGCCAAGAAGGAAGATAAGCTTGCCAAGATTGCTCTAGGAGCTGCAGAACAATCCAAGCGTAATCGTGTTCCAGAAGTTAGATTGTTCGAGAAGAAGGGGGAATTTCTATCAGAATTAGATAATTTTGATAAGATTTTTATCGCCTATGAGGAAACAGCCAAAGCAGGCGAGTTGGCTACTCTAGCTCGTGAGTTGGCTAAGGTAGAGAGTGGTCAGAAAATTCTCTTTATCTTTGGACCAGAAGGTGGTATTTCTCCGTCTGAAATTGATGCATTTGAAGAAGCTGGTGGTGTTAAGGTTGGCCTTGGACCGCGTATTATGCGGACGGAAACGGCTCCTCTCTACGCTTTGAGTAGTGTCAGTTATGCCCTAGAATTGAATAAATAAAAGAAAGTTGGCCTTGTTCCAACTTTTTTTGTATTTGACACTTTTAAGCTAAGATTGCATCTTGTTATTGGTTTTGTATGACAAATCGAGTATTTCTAAAAAAGTTGATAATCTTATTTAGGTTTAATATAATTGTATTATCTTTATAAAAGGGGAAGATTTTTAATGAAAACGAATCGTTATGTGACTCAATCTGCTGTGGTTTTGGGCCTTTTTGCTCTCTTGACTGTGCCACAAGTCGTAGGGCAAGCCGATGAAGCAACGGCACTAGTACCAACTACTTCTACCGAAACTGTGGCAGATAGTGGTGCATCAGTAGTATCAGGACAAGGAACTTCTGGGACAGCTGTTCAAGGAGGAACAGAGACTGTTTCTGCTACACCAACAACAGTAGCGACAAATGCTTCTGAAGAGCCATCAGCTAATACCTCAACGGCCCAAGCGAGTCAAGAAGCCAGTGCTGTTTTGACGAATGCCAATCAAGTGACACCAGCAGTGCCAGTACAGGCTGAAACTGTTACAGAGCCTGCTCATGAGGGGCAGACCGTTGATATGCAGATTCTGTCAACAACAGACCTTCATACCAACTTGGTTAACTATGATTATTATCAAGATAAGCCGTCTCAAACAGTTGGTTTGTCTAAAACTGCTGTCCTTATCAAAAAAGCCCGTGAAACTAATCCAAATACGGTCTTAGTAGACAGTGGGGATACGATTCAGGGGACTCCTTTTGGGACTTATAAGGCCTTGATTGATCCTGTTGCCCAAGGTGAGACTCACCCTATGTACAAGGCTTTCGAGATGCTTGGTTATGATGCCGAAACGCTTGGAAACCACGAGTTTAACTATGGTCTAGAATTTTTGGATCGTATGGTTAAGGCTGCTAAGATTAACATTATCAATGCCAATGTACGCAATGCTCAGACTGGTGATTACTATTACAACCCTTATAAGATTGTTAACAAGACATTTACTGATACAGACGGCAAACAGGTAACGCTAAAAATCGGTATTACTGGTGTCCTTCCAACACAGATTTTGGTTTGGGATAAGGCCAACCTTGAAGGTAAGGTAACTGTTGATGATCCAATGGAGGCTGTTAAGGCTATCGTTCCTAAGATGAAGGCTGCAGGAGCTGACTTTATCCTTGTTGCTGCTCACTCTGGTATTGGTGACAATGAATACACTAAGAATGAGGAAAATGAAGGTTACCAAATTGCTGGTATCGAAGGCGTTGATGCTGTTGCGACAGGGCATTCTCACGCGGATTTCCCAAATGGAGATGGCACAAGTTTTTATGCAAAATACCCTGGTGTAGATGATGTCAATGGTCTCATCAATGGGAAACCTGTGGTTATGGCTGGTAAATTCGGGGATCATCTAGGTATCATGGATGTCAAATTGACTTACACGAATGGCAAATGGAAAGTTGTTAACAGTAAGGCTAAGCTTGAAAAGATTGACACTAAGTCAGATGTTGCGGACAAGGACTTAATTGACATGGCAGCTCATGATCATAATGGAACAATCAACTATGTTCGTAAGGAAGTTGGTGAGACTACAGCACCGATTACTAGCTACTTTGCTCAGGTTCAGGATGATCCATCTATTCAAATCGTTAATAATGCACAACTATGGTATGCTAAAAAACAAGTAGCGGGAACAGCAGATGAAAATCTCCCAATCCTCTCAGCAGCTGCACCTTTCAAGGCAGGGACTCGTGGAGATGCGACCTACTATACCGATATTCCAGCTGGTCCATTGGCCATTAAGAACGTAGCGGACCTCTACCTCTACGACAATGTTACTGCCCTACTCAAAGTGACTGGGGCACAAATTAAAGAATGGTTGGAAATGTCTGCAGGACAGTTCAATCAAATTGATCCTAACAGTAAAGAACCACAGCAACTCATTAACAGTAGCTATCGCTCATACAATTACGATGTGATTGATGGGTTGACTTATAAATTCGATTTGACACAACCTAACAAATATGATCGCGAAGGTAAGTTGGTTAACCCAGACGCTAGTCGTGTTCGTGACTTGGCTTATCAAGGGAAACCTATTGATTTGAATCAGACTTTCCTTGTCGTGACTAACAACTATCGTGCGACTGGTAACTTCCCTGGTGTTAAAGATGCTGCAGAAAAACGTCTCCTCAATCTTGAGAATCGTCAGGCCATCATTGACTATATTGTCAGCGAGAAAACGATTAATCCGAGTGCCGATGGAAATTGGAGTTTCGTCCCTAATATCACGAATGCAGATATCCGTTTTGCTTCATCTGACAATGCGCGTGCCCACCTTGCTGGTCAGGATGCCATTAGTTATGTAGGACCATCAACACAAGCCGGATTTGCAGAGTATCGTTTGGTTGTTAAGGAAAAGGCAAATCAAGTTGAGGATACGACTAAGAAAGAATCTGAGAAGTTACCAAAAGGTTCTGAGACAGCGGATCAAACTAAGCGTGAGACACCAAAAGCTATTGTAGGTGCCAGCGTGGCTAAACCTGTTCCAGCTATCCAATTGTCAAATGCTCAAGTCGTTATCTTGCCTCAAGCTCAAGTACAAGAAGCCCAAGGTTCAAGTTCAGTTAAGGCCTTGCCAAACACTGGTTCAGACGAATCTGTGTCAGCAACTTTAGCTGGTCTGGTTCTTATGACCTTGGCTGGATTCTTTGGAATCAAAAAACACGAAAAAAATTAAGCAAAGGAAAAAGCCCCTATCAGGGCTTTTTTGCTATAGTTTTAGCGTTGGTTAAAGTTCTTTTGGGCTTCTAGGATAATAGGTGCTAGACGTTCGATATCGGACTGTGTGCCACGTAGCTCGAAGTCTCCCAACATTGGGAAGTCAAAACGTTGACTGTACTGTTTGGCGGTTAGGCAGTACTGGTTATTGAAGTTACGGTTACCAGAGCCGATAATACCAAAGCAACGTTTGTGATTGTCATGGGCTGCGATAAAGTCACCCAGTGGATTGGTTAGGATTTCAACATCTCCATTGTCAACGCCATTTCCTCCTTCAAGGTAGGTTGGCAAGAGTGCGACAAAGGGTTCATCTATTTGGAAGGTTTCATGATTAAGCTCTTTAATATTGATTTGGCGACATTCAATCCCGTGATTGAGGGATAGATAGTCAGACATACGTTTGACAAAGCTTTGGGTATTGCCGCTTAGACTAATATAAACGAGGGTAAGTTGAGACATAAGCGTCCTCTTTCTATCTATATCTTGTGTTTGTTCAATCATTCTAACACAAGATATTGTGCTTTTCAAGTAAGCTCCTTGCGCTTAAGAATTGCCTATCTAGCTCTTTTTCTTTACTTGTAAAAGTGATAAAATAAAGGTTATTAAAAGAAGCGAAGGAAGAAATCATGGCTAAAGATAAAAATGTAACAGGAGAAGAAATTTTAGACATTTGCTCGGCCTATATGTCAGCAGATGATTTGAAATTAGTTGAAAAAGCCTGGCATTATGCGACAGATGCTCATAGTGGGCAATCTCGTCAGTCAGGAGAACCTTATATTATTCACCCTATTCAAGTGGCAGGTATCCTGGCAGATCTCCATCTTGATGCAGTGACAGTAGCCTGTGGTTTCTTACACGATGTCGTTGAAGACACCGAAAAAACGCTTGATGATTTGGAAGCGGATTTTGGTACGGATGTACGAAATATCGTGGACGGTGTTACTAAGCTTGGTAAAGTTGAGTACAAGTCCCACGAGGAGCAGTTGGCTGAAAATCACCGTAAGATGCTTATGGCCATGTCTAAGGATATCCGTGTCATCTTGGTTAAATTGGCAGACCGTTTGCACAATATGCGTACCCTTAAGCATCTTCGTAAGGATAAGCAAGAGCGCATTTCTCGCGAAACTATGGAAATCTATGCTCCTTTGGCCCACCGTCTGGGTATTAGTCGTATCAAATGGGAATTGGAAGACATGTCCTTCCGTTACCTTAATGAGGTGGAATTCTACAAGATTTCTCACATGATGAAGGAAAAACGTCGTGAGCGTGAGGAACTTGTGGACGAGATTGTCGATAAAATTAAGACCTACACAGCTGAACAAGGACTTGTTGGTGATGTGTATGGTCGTCCAAAGCATATCTACTCTATTTACCGTAAGATGCGCGACAAGAAAAAGCGCTTTGATCAAATCTATGATTTGATTGCCATCCGTTGTGTTATGGAGACGCACAGTGATGTTTACGCCATGTTGGGATACATCCATGAACTCTGGCGTCCGATGCCTGGCCGTTTTAAAGACTATATTGCCAATCCTAAATCCAATGGTTACCAGTCTATCCATACAACGGTTTATGGACCAAAAGGGCCTATTGAAATCCAAATCCGTACCAAGGAAATGCACCAAGTTGCCGAATACGGGGTTGCAGCTCACTGGGCTTACAAGAAAGGTATCAAGGGCAAGGTAGATTCGAAAGAGTCTGCTTTGGGAATGAACTGGATTAAAGATCTTGTTGAACTTCAAGACGCCTCAAATGGTGATGCTATGGGGTTTGTTGACTCTGTTAAAGAGGATATCTTCTCGGAGCGTATTTATGTCTTTACGCCAAATGGTGCTGTTCAGGAACTGCCTAAAGATTCAGGACCTATTGACTTTGCCTATGCCATCCATACCCAAGTTGGTGAGAAGGCCACAGGTGCTAAGGTTAATGGCCGTATGGTGCCCTTGACAGCCAAACTCAAGACAGGTGATGTGGTTGAGATTGTAACTAATGCCAATTCCTTTGGTCCTAGCCGTGACTGGATTAAGATGGTCAAGACCACCAAGGCCAGAAATAAAATTCGTCAATTCTTTAAAAATCAGGACAAGGAAGCCTCTATCACCAAGGGTCGTGAGCTTTTGATTGCCTACTTCCAAGAGCATGGTTATGTTGCCAATAAGTACCTAGACAAGAAACATATTGAGGAAATTCTCCCTCGTATGAGTGTGCGTAGTGAAGAAGCTCTTTATGCCGCTGTTGGTTTTGGTGAAATTAGTGCTGCTGCTGTTTTCAATCGTTTGACGGAAAAAGAACGCCGTGAGGAAGAGCGTGCGAAGGCAAAAGCTGAAGCTGAAGAGCTAATGAACGGTGGCGAAGTTAAGACTGAGAAGAAAGAAGTTCTTAAGGTTAAGAGTGAAAATGGCGTCATCATTCAAGGTGCTTCAGGCCTCCTCATGCGTATCGCTAAGTGCTGTAACCCAGTACCTGGAGATGAGATTGAAGGATATATCACCAAGGGCCGTGGAATTGCTATTCACCGTTCCGATTGTAATAATATCAAGAGTCAAGAAGGTTATGAGCAACGTCTAATCGAAGTGGAGTGGGATGAACGTAATGCCAATAAATCTTATTTGGCAGAGATTGACATCTATGGCCTTAACCGTTCTGGTCTGTTGAATGATGTTCTTCAAATCTTGTCAAATACGACCAAGAGCATTGCTACGGTTAATGCACAACCGACTAAGGACATGAAGTTTGCCAATATTCACGTTAGCTTTGAAATTGCAAACCTTATTGAATTGACTGGTCTTGTGGATAAGATTAAAATTATCCCTGATGTTTACAGTGTTAAACGTACGAATGGTTAAGGAGTTACTGCGATGAAGATTGTAATTCAGCGTGTGCAAAGTGCCTCTGTGGTTATTGAGGATTGTACGGTTGGCGCTATTAAGCAGGGACTCTTACTTTTGGTCGGAGTTGGTCCCGAGGACACCAAAGAGGATCTAGAGTATGCAGTTCGTAAGATTGTCAATATGCGCATTTTTTCAGATGAAGATGGCAAGATGAATCTTTCTGTTAAGGATATTGGTGGCCAGATTTTGTCGATTTCTCAGTTTACGCTTTTTGCAGATACGAAAAAAGGGAATCGACCAGCATTTACGGGTGCTGCAAAGCCCGACATGGCTAGCCAGTTCTATGACGATTTCAACCAATCCTTGTCAACTCATGTTCCTGTAGAAAGAGGACGCTTTGGTGCAGATATGCAGGTTAGTCTGGTCAATGACGGACCTGTGACCATTATTTTAGATACCAAAAATCGATAAACAAACCATTTTTCGCCTTGTGTGAGAGGTGGTTTTTTTATTCTCTCACATGAACTATTTAGGTGATGGATTTTCATTATTTGGGATTTATTTTTGTCATTTTAAGTAGACTGAATCAAGTGAATATTTAATGAAATTAGAAAATGTTGTTCTCAAATTTCTGAAAAAACCTGACCATTCATGATGAAAAAATTACCGTTTACGAGGATTACCGGAAATTCCCTTGTCTTACAAAAAAGATTAAGTTAACATTAGTTTCATAAGAAACACCAAGCGATTTTTATGAAACTAAAAATAACTCGAGTTTACAGCATGCAAATACAAATAGTGATAATTTGAAACGCCGAGGTGATTTAAACTTTTTTAGAGGGATAGAGAGATATGTCAAAGAAAGTAGCGTCAACTAAATTATTATCAGGTTTGTTTGTAGCCGGTGGTGTCCTAGGGATGAATCAGGTCGCCAAGGCAGATAACGTGGTCAGTTCAGAAGCAACAAAACCAGTTATTACAACTGAAGCAGATAACTTGGTGGTGGTACCAACGGAGGCAGTTGCTCCAGTTGCGACAACAGAAGTAGGTCCATCATCTACCGCTGTTGCGACAGATACTGCAACAACAGCAACAGCTTCTACAATCTTTTCACAAGCTGTGCCAGCAGAGAGTGCTAGCTCAGAAATGCTTGTAGCCAGTGAAGCACTAGCTCCTGAGTCAGCTGCTGTGGAAACCATCACATCATCATCTGATAATGCTACTGAAGTAGGACGCTATTCAACTGCTCAAGTGACACCAGTTACAGAAGTGATAGAGCAAAACTTAAATGGTGATGCTTACTTGACAGATCCAGAAACAACAAAAGCTGCTTATAGCAAGACAGATGGTGATATTAACTATTCTGTTGTTGTGTCTAATCCAACAGCAGAAACTAAGACGATGACTGTCAACTTGACACTTCAATATGCTTCAGAAATCATCGGTCAAGATAACGTTGACCTTACGCTAGTGGCAGGAACCTCAGCTAAGGTTTCAAACTTGACAGTAGCGTCAGAGTGGTTGACAAACAATACAGGTTACTTGGTGACAATCAGTGTCAACGATAAATCAGGTAGTACTTTTTCAAGCAAGCGTGCTGGCTTGTCTGTTGAAGATGATTGGACAGTTTTCCCACGTTACGGTATCGTAGCAGGTTCGCCAACGGATCAAAACAGTATTCTTGTTAAAAATCTTGAAGCCTACCGTAAAGAGCTTGAGCTCATGAAGTCTATGAATATCAACTCATATTTCTTCTATGATGCTTATAGTGAAGCTACAGATCCTTTCCCAGAGGGTGTTGATAGCTTTATTCAGAAATGGAATACCTGGAGTCATACTCAGGTTGACACTAAGGCTGTTAAAGAATTGGTTGACCAAGTTCATAAGTCAGGTGCTGTTGCCATGCTTTATAACATGATTTCAGCAGATTCAAATCCAAAGAATCCAGCCCTTCCACTTGCTGCTTTGGCTTATAACTTCTACGATAGCTTTGGTAAGAAGGGTGAGCCGATGACTTACACTATCGGTGATAACCCAACTCAAGTTTACTATAATCCGGCTAATCCAGATTGGCAAAAATACATTGCGGGTGTCATGAAATCAGCTATGGATCGTATGGGCTTCGATGGTTGGCAAGGTGATACAATTGGTGACAACCGTGTGACTGATTATAAGCACCGTAACAGCTCAGACGAGGCTGACTCACACATGATGTCTGATTCATATGCGTCATTTATTAATGCTATGAAAGACCTCATTGGTGAAAAGTACTACATCACAATCAATGAGGTCAATGGTGGTAATGATGATAAATTAGCCAAGGCACGTCAAGATGTTGTTTATAATGAGCTCTGGACAAATGGTGGTTCAGTTATTCCAGGACGTATGCAGGTTGCCTATGGTGATTTGAAAGCACGTATCGATATGGTGCGCAATAAAACTGGTAAATCACTTATCGTTGGTGCCTACATGGAAGAACCAGGTATTGATTATACTGTTCCTGGCGGAAAAGCAACTAACGGTGCTGGTAAAGATGCTCTTGCAGGTAAGCCATTGCAAGCTGACGCGACTCTTCTCGTAGATGCGACAGTAGCTGCAGCCGGTGGCTATCACATGTCCATTGCAGCCCTTGCAAATGCTAATGCGGCCCTTAACGTCCTTCAAAGTGCCTATTACCCAACGCAATACCTCAGTGTGGCTAAAGACACTATTCGTAAGCTTTACAATTACCAACAGTTTATCACTGCTTATGAAAATCTTCTCCGCGGTGAGGGTGTGACAAACAGCACTCAGGCTGTATCTACAAAGAATGCTTCTGGTGAAATCCTTTCTAAAGATGCTCTTGGTGTGACAGGAGATCAAGTTTGGACATTTGCTAAATCAGGAAAAGGTTTCTCAACTGTTCAAATGATTAATATGATGGGCATCAATGCGGGCTGGCATAATGAAGAGGGTTATGCGGACAATAAAACACCGGACGCACAAGAAAATCTCACAGTTCGTCTTAGCCTAGCAGGTAAAACAGCCCAAGAAGCAGCTAAAATTGCTGATCAAGTCTATGTGACGTCACCGGATGATTGGGCAACTTCAAGCATGAAGAAGGCACAAGCAAGCCTTGAAACAGATGAAAATGGTCAACCAGTGCTTGTCATTTCAGTTCCTAAACTAACTCTTTGGAACATGCTTTATATCAAGGAAGACACAACAGCAACACCGGTAGAACCAGTTACTAACCAAGCTGGTAAGAAAGTAGATAATACCGTAACATCTGAAGCAAGCTCAGAAACAGCTAAATCAGAAAATACAACAGTAAATAAAGGTTCAGAGGCTCCAACTGATACGAAACCATCTGTTGAAGCTCCTAAACTAGATGAAACAACTAAACCAGCACCATCAGTTGACGAGTTAGTAAACTCAGCAGCTGTTCCAGTGGCGATAGCTGTGTCAGAGACCGCACATGATAAGAAAGATGACAACTCAGTATCTAATACGGATCAAGGTACAGTAGCATCAGATTCAATCACTACACCAGCTTCAGAGGCTGCAAGCACAGCTGCCTCAACAGTCTCATCAGAAGTATCAGAAAGTGTAACAGTATCATCGGAAGCATCAGAAACTGAAAATAGTTCAGAAGCATCAACTTCAGAGTCAGCAACTCCAACGACGACAGCAATTTCAGAATCACATGCAGTAGTTGAACCAGTGGCTTCTTTGACAGAATCAGAGAGTCAGGCAAGCACTAGCCTTGTTTCAGAAACTACAAGCACAATTGTCTCAGTTGCTCCGTCAGAAGTATCAGAAAGCACAACAGTATCATCGAAGGTCTCAGAAACTGATATTATCTCAGAAGCATCAACTTCAGAGACTTCAGCATCTGAATCAGAGAATTCAATCAGCACAGTCGTTTCAGAATCAGAAAGTCAAGTGAGCACTTCAGAAGTGACTTCGGCGATTTCAGAAACAGTAAGCACATCAGAGGAAGTCATCCTTGATGGACTATCAGAAAACATCAATAGTTGGAATAGACTCTCTGTAGCTCCTCGCGTCTCAGAAACCTTACCAAGTACTTCTGAAACGATTACAGAAGCAGCATCACTCTTTAGCAACTATGCAAGATATTCAGAAACAGCAAGCTCAGAATCTCACTCTATGGTAGCAGCTTCTTCAGAAGTTTCTATTGAAAAATTAGCAGTATCTATCTTGAAAGATACTGAGGGAGGCTTGTATGATGCAACAACAATCAGAAATATTGTTGAGATGATTGATAGCATTACAACAAATGTCAGCTATACTCGCAGTAGCCGTCAAGACCTTGTCAATACAGCTTCGTCAGATAACACTTACAATGGTAGTCAAGATCTTAACCTTGCAAGTAAGACAACGACGCAAGCAGGTGAAAAAGGAACAACTGAAGATCTTAAGGCTACAATTGCTAAAACAGCAAAATCTCACAAGTGGGGAGAACATGCTGTAGCTATCCTTACAGCTATTGTCCTTGCAGGTGCGGCAACCCTTGCAGCTCTTCGTAACTTCTTGATGTCAAAAAAAGTTGATAAATAATAAGTAGAACTCTTTGTGTAAACAAGGAGTTTTCTTTATACTGGCTGCTATTTTTTCTGAAAATTGTGATACAATAGAAATAGTTTGAATATTGTGTCAAAGGAGAGCCAATGATTACTGCAAATGATATCGTAAAGGCTAATGAAGTCTTAAAAAACGTGGTGGAACGCACGCCACTAGATTTTGATCGCTACTTATCTGAAAAATACGGGGCGACTATTTATATTAAAAAAGAAAATATGCAAAAGGTACGCTCTTTCAAATTGCGTGGAGCTTACTATGCTATCCATCAATTGAGTGATGAGGATAAGGCGCGTGGTGTGGTTTGTGCATCAGCCGGAAACCATGCTCAAGGGGTTGCCTACACTTGTAACGAGATGAAGATTCCGGCAACCATCTTTATGCCAGTAACAACGCCTCTCCAAAAAATTGGTCAAGTCCGTTTCTTTGGTGGCAAGTTTGTAACAATCAAATTGGTGGGAGATACCTTTGATGCTTCTGCTCAAGCAGCGCAGGAATATACCAAGTCTGAAGGGATGACTTTCATTGATCCATTCGACGATTATAATGTCCAAGCGGGGCAAGGAACTGTTGCTTATGAAATTTATGAGCAGGCTCAAGAGGAAGGTGTTTCCTTTGATAGTATCTTAGTTCCAGTCGGAGGCGGTGGCCTTATCTCTGGTGTAGCTACCTATATCAAGGATGTGGCACCATCTATGGAGGTTATTGGTGTTGAGGCTAGTGGTGCTCGTAGTATGCGTGCTGCCTTTGACCGTGGTTATCCTGTAAAACTCGAAGAAATTGATAAGTTTGCGGACGGGATTGCTGTTCAAAAGGTAGGCGTCAAGACCTATGAAGTAGCACGTAAATATGTTGACCGCCTCTTAGGAGTTGATGAAGGATTGATTTCAGAAACCCTAATTGATATGTACTCTAAGGTTGGTACCATTGCAGAACCCGCAGGTGCGGCATCAGTGGCAGCTTTGGAAGTGCTTAAAGATGAGATTAAAGGAAAAACCATCGTCTGCATCATTTCAGGTGGTAACAATGACATCAACCGTATGCCAGAGATGGAAGAACGTGCGCTTATCTACGATGGTATCAAGCATTACTTTGTGGTTAACTTCCCACAACGTCCTGGTGCCCTTCGTGAATTTGTAAATGATATCTTGGGACCAAATGATGATATCACTCGTTTTGAGTACATCAAACGTGCTAATAAAGGAAAAGGTCCAGTTCTCATTGGTATCGCTCTTAGTGATAAGGACGATTATGATGGACTTCTCGAGCGTCTTTCAGCCTTTGACCCAAGTTATATCAACCTTCATGGTAACGAAACACTTTACAATATGCTTGTCTGAGGACAGGTTTACATAATGAAAAAAGAACTGACAAAGTCGGTTCTTTTCTACTTTAACTCAGCTATACGGAGGCACTAAGGCCTTATCTTCAACTTAAAACCTCAGTAGCAATACTGAGGCTTTCTTTATTCGATAATCAAGAGTCCATCTTTAATGGCGAATGGATTGTCTTTATTGATGCGGTCGTAGAACATGATACCGTTAGTATGGTCGATTTCATGTTGAACAACAATTGAGTTGTAACCACGGAGCTTAACACGTTGCTTTTCGCCCTCTTTGTTGTAGTACTCAATAGTTACTCGAGCATGACGAACCACATAACCAGGAACGTCGCGGTCGACTGAGAGGCATCCTTCTCCATCACCCAAAGCAGCATCCTGAACAGAATGGGCAACTACTTTAGGGTTGTACATGATTTCTTGAAGGCTATAGGCTTCTTTTGGTGGATTACCTTCAGCGTCTTCAGGGTTTGGAACGAGAACCGCGATAATGCGTTTTGAAATATCCAATTGTGGGGCTGCAAGACCGACTCCCCCACGAAGCCCCATTTTTTCAGCAATAACAGGATCTTGTGAATTACGAAGAAACTGCATCATTTTTTCACCTAGGATAATGTCTTCGTCTGATAGTGGGAAGGTTACATCTTCAGCGACAGCACGCAAGGTTGGGTTTCCTTCGCGAATGATATCATTCATATCAATCATATGGCTGGCGCGGATAATTTTGGTTTGAGCATCCATTTGTTTACCTCTATTTTCTTTGATTTACTTGTTTATAACTATAGCACAAAAGGGTTGAAAATTAAACCATCAAGGGTTAAAGTGAAGCTTTTTCTAATCGATAAAAGCCAGTTTTTCCAAGGTTTGTCGTTGTAAAATACGATAGGTCTTAAAAGCTTCTTTTTCAATAATTCCTTGATCGATAAATTGTTTGATGACTCGCTGTACATGACGATAGCTAGTCCCAAAACGGGAAGCTAAAATGGATGGCGATAATTGAAAGATATTCTCTTCTTCACTATTCAAAATATGGGTGGCCAGACGCTCTTTGACAGAGTAGCTCGCATTCGTTGAAGCAGTGATACCTTGCTTATGCAGTGCCCTAGCCAGGTTACGTCCAATTTGGTAGAGAAAAACAGGGTCTTTGAGGAGTTCTTCTTTATTATTTAATGGGAGCTGAACTGCTTGAACCTCTTCTAAAGCAATGACTGATGATCCTGCTGGTTGGTTGGTCATGAGTTCTACATCTCCCAATATCTGAGGCTGATTGAGCGTTTCTAGGATATGTTCTTTACCATTGAAGAGAGAACGAACAATTTTTACCTTTCCTGATAAAATGTAGGTCAGCTCAGTGATAGCTTGCCCTTGGGTACAAATATAATCGTTCTTTTGAAAGGTGACTTTCTGTAATTGGTTGAGGTAGGGGGGTGGAAAGACCTGGTCAAGTTGAGGTCTTATGGTATGATTACGCATACATCTCCTTTTTTAGGACCTAGGTCCTATTTTTTAAAGTCTCCTTAGATTATAATGAAAAAATAACTATTAGACAAGTAAGGAAAGGATGTTCTTATCCCTATATTATGACACGAATTTTAGAAAAAATGAGCCTGCTTGGGCTATCCTTGCTCTTGATTTCGGCCTTTTCGATTTCAACAGCGTTACCACCTATGTTGGACTACTATAGCCCAACCTTTTCTGCCGCGCAAGTGGAGCTTCTAGTATCTGTCCCTTCATTTTCCGTAGTAGCGATGCTCTTACTTAATTCATTTATTGACAAATGGCTAAGTGATAGACAGCTAATTGTGACTGGGCTGCTCTTACTTAGTAGTGCTGGGATTTTTCCTTTTTTTGTACAAGCCTATCCTCTTGTCTTATTGTCACGTATTGCTTTTGGAATGGGGATTGGTCTTATCAATGCTAAGGCGATTGCCATCATCAGTCAACGTTATCAAGGTAAAGAGCGAGTTCAGATGTTAGGTATTCGTGGCTCCATGGAGTTGATTGGTGGAGCTTCTTGTTCTCTTTTAGTTGGACAATTACTGAAAATTCATTGGACCTTTGCCTTCCTTATCTATGGTTTTGGTTTTGTGATTTTGATTATGTATCTCCTTTTTGTGCCAACGATGGAGCAAGTGGAGAAGAAGCAGATTACAAAAAGAAAACAAGTTCTGAACAAAAAAGACCTTGGTATGATTCTTGGCATGGCTCTTTTAGCAGGTTTTGTCATCTGTATCAATTCTTCGATTAGTTTGCGCGTGCCTCTGTTTCAAGTTGCTGGTAAGACTATTGAGAGTGGTCAATCAGCCTTAGTACTGAGTTTAGAGCAGGGAATTGGAATTGTAGCTGGACTGAGCTTCGCCTCGCTTATAGGACATTTTAAAAATCGTCTTTTGACTATAGTGATGTTCTTGTTAGCGGTTTGTCTCTTTGGGATGTCAGTGGCTGGTAACTTACCGATTTTGATTTTATCTTCAGTTGGTGTTGGTTTCTTCTATAGTACTGTTTTGACAATTATCTTTAATCGACTTTCTGAGTCTATTGATAGAAATCTGTTGAACAAGGCGACAGCCTATGTCCTCTTAGGGTGTAACCTAGGGTCAGCTATTTCCCCTTATGTTTTGAAATTATTGGCACTCATATCTCCAAGTTTTAGTTGGATTTTTCTAGCCTATGCTATTGTAAGTTTCCTACTTTTCCTTGGATTCTTTCTGAATGCAAAAATGACCAAAAAAGTCTAAGCTTCAAAAACTTAATCAGTGAAATCTTGCGATTGACAAAGATTAGTAGATGAGCTAAAATAGAGAGGTCGTAAAGACAAACCAACTCTTTCTTGGTTTTAGGAGAGCCAATCCTAAGACTCGGATGGAGCAAAAAAAGGAGAAAAAACATGGCAATCTCAAAAGAGAAAAAAAATGAAATCATTGCTCAATACGCACGTCACGAAGGTGACACTGGTTCAGTAGAGGTTCAAGTTGCTGTCCTTACTTGGGAAATCAACCACCTTAACGAACACATTAAACAACACAAAAAAGACCACGCTACTTACCGTGGTTTGATGAAAAAAATCGGTCACCGTCGTAACTTGTTGGCATACCTTCGCCGCACAGACGTTAACCGTTACCGTGAGTTGATCAGCTCACTCGGACTTCGTCGTTAATTCAAGATACAAGTGTCTAGGCCTTGTTCAATTGAATACACGAAAATGGAACTGCTCTATGATGGGGCAGTTTTTTTATTCGCTAGGATTTTAGCCTGAGTTCAAAACAGCTCTCTAGATGTAGAGGGCTGTTTTTCTGCATTCCTCTAAAAATTTCTTACGATGATTAATCTATAGAACAAAAAAAAACTCCAAAATTAATTCTGGAAGTTTTTTAACTTAAAATCTTTTTGATAACTGTTTGAAATTGAGGGAGTTGATGGATAGCAGTTCCGACAAGGATACCTAACATATTTAAGGTGATATCTCCCAAATCAAAGACTCCCAAATGTCCGAAGTACTGAATGGATTCGACGGAGAAAAGGGTAAGGAGACAAAGTAGGAGATTACTCAATCGTGAAGAAAAGAGGAGTCCCAGAGGAATGAACATTAAGAGGTTCATGATGGGAACGAAGTGGCTACCCCAGTATAATTCCCGAGCAAAGGAAAGGGGGTTAAGTGAGAGACCTTGGGTACCAATGTTTTTCAAGAAAAGTAGGTAGAAGAGAGCAAGAAAGTAAATGAAGTAGAGTAGGAGTAGTGTCTGTTTTTTCAGCTTTCTAGTAAGAAGTAGTTTCAAAAAAGCGTAGACAAAGTAACTCAGTAGGACAATAATGACTAGGTTGAGTAAGACTTGAAAGTAGGAGCCATAATGGGCGATGTAATGAACGTACTGTTCGAGATGCCCCCTATAAAACCAATAAGACAAGGCCAGTGAGAGGATTCCTAGTAAGATGTTACTCAATGTTTTTAATGATTTTGCCACTTTTCTCCTCCATTTGCATATGATGAGTACACATTATATCAAAAAAACGTTTAAAGAAAGTTAAGAAAA
>ENA-OVFS01001206-OVFS01001206.1-human-gut-metagenome-genome-assembly--contig:-NODE-1206-length-18131-cov-8.581323_pt1 | contig 18131 bp, 15 predicted proteins | sample MGYA00237763_ERZ505405 | MGnify/ENA primary metagenome ERZ505405 (study PRJEB26158, sample SAMN06016401) | human gut metagenome | biome: human gut; feature: ankylosing spondylitis patient; material... | reverse complement strand
TATCCTGTATATATCCAAAGTTGCTTGCCTGGATATAAAGATTTGAATTTTTTGCATAAATAATATATATTAACTATAATATATATTATTATACAAAAAGGAATTATATTACTATGAGCAAATTAAAATTATCTAATTTTTATTATGGTGCTGTCTTAAATGCTATATTAGAGAAAAATCCAAAGTTTTCACCTACATTAGTATTATATGATGATGATAATAGACAAGCTTACAAAATTTTAACTGAGTATAATGAAAACTATATTTTATTTTTAAAATATGCTACTTCTAGAAATTGCAAGAAAAACGGATATAATAGCTGAACTTTTAATTTTTCCCAAAATGATAAAAAGCAACTTCAAGAATATAGCATTGATTCTTCAGTATTTATTTGTCTCCTTTGTTTAAAAGAAGATTTGCAAAATAGCCAATTAGCGATACTTACATACAATGAATACTTAAAAATAAACAATAAAAACTCTATTACTATCAATTTAGAAAAACGAAAAAAGAATTTTGGTCTTTTTTTAGGTTATTCAAAAGCTCGAAAAGATACTTATCCTATTCCTAGAAATAGAATAAAAAAAAGCTTTAAAGATATATTAAATGAAAATAATACAAAAAAAGAATAATATAGATATATCTACACAAGTTCAAGCTCTCATACGAACAGAACTATTAAAATTTTTAAGAAAAAATGATGGAAATCACCTCATATAAAAAATATCATTATAATATAATCAGATATAATTCTATATTATAATATCTTTTATTACCCTTCCTATGCTAGTAGCAGTAACTTTAATTATATAACGCAAGAAACCCCATGAGAGTACAAACTTCATGGGGTTTTACTGTTCATATGAACTATTTCATTATATCTTGCCTATATTTAATATAGTATATTACATAGATTCTTCAACATGAAGCTTATCTGTTCATAAAGAGATGGTACCAAAATGGGACCTCTCATATATTTTCAAAATAACAAAAAGTCAAACTTCAAACAACAAAAGCTCTATAAAGGCTTATAAAATAAGTAAAAAAATAGTCAAAAAGTCAAAAATAATTGTTGACATTTTGACTAATGTGAGTATAATAATAATTGTAAGGACGTTAAGAGATACGAAAGATAAGAAGTATCCCTTAAGATATTTACAAAATCTAAATTTTAATCTTATAATTTTACTAATAACAATAAATAAAAGTTAAATGCGGACTTGATAGTCCGTTTAATTCAAAACAAGCTTTGACCTTTTGACTTTATTTATTGCTCTATACATGGAGGTTGTTATTTATGTTCGGTTTAGTTCCATTTGCAAAAAATATTGCTAAAAGTGATGATGATTTCAATAAATTATTCGATGTTTTCAATGAACCTTTCTTTCATGAACCATTTGCAAAAATGAATTCTTATGTAAAATCCTTTAAAGTCGATGTAAAAGATACAGATAAAGCTTACGAACTCACTGCTGAATTACCAGGCATCGCCAAAGAAAATATTTCTCTTGACTACAACAAAGGTTATTTAACAATTAAAACAACTACTACAAAATCCACAGAAGAAAAACCTGCTGAAAATGCTGATGATAAAAACGAAAAACCTCAAGAAAAATATATTCGCCGTGAACGTTATGTAGGTGAAATGCAACGTTCTTTCTACATTGACGATATTGATGAAAAAAATATCAAAGCTTCTTATCAAGATGGTATCTTAACTGTAGTTTTACCAAAAATTACTAAAGAAGAAGCTACAACTCAAATCAATATTGACTAATTTCTTTTAAATAAAATTTGACTTTTAAACTTTTAGGAGGCATTTATCATGTTTGGTTTAATTCCTACATTTACAAATAATCTCGCAACTAATGATAATTCTTTCAAATCTATTTTTGATGTTTTTAACGAACCATTTTTCCAAAACGCATTTGCTCCAGTAAATTCCATGTTCAATACATTTAAAGTTGATGTAAAAGATACAGATAATGCTTATGAACTCACTGCTGAATTACCAGGAGTAAAAAAAGAAAATATCGCTCTTGATTATCAAAATGGTTATTTAACTATCAAAGCTACAATGCAAAATGAACAAAATCAGAATGAAGAAAGTAACTACATTCATCAAGAACGCTATTATGGCACAATGCAACGTTCATTCTATGTAGGTCAGATAGATAAAGCTAATGCTAAAGCTGAATATACTGACGGTGTTTTAAAAATGACATTGCCAAAACTTCAACCACAATCAACAACTACTCAAATTGATATAGATTAATATAATTTAATCCTTCCTCCTGCAACTCCTTTAAAATTAAATACTTTATAAATTGAAGATAGCCTTTATACTTGAGAACTTATCTACTCTTAGTATAAAGGCTATTTTTATTATTTACTTATGATATTTAATAATTCATCATAACTATTCAAACATAAAAGATAATATTTATTTTTTATTTATTTTTTCATTTTGTCTTTTTAAAAAACTATTTATATTTATAGGTGGTATTACTACTGGAGTCGCATTTGGCTGAGTTGTCATAATAGTTACCTGACTTCTTAAATAAGGAAACATTATTGCTATAGCATTTGGTAGTAATTTACTAACTGGAAAATCTTTTCCTACTATAAAAATACCTACCAAACATAAATTCAACTCAAAGCTATCTTTTTTTTCTACTTTACAATATAACTTTATAAATATTTTATTTTCTTCATATTTATGATTTTCTTTAAATCCAACATCTATTTCATTTGTATTATCTTTTATATTTTTACCACTACTTTGAAAACTTATATTTTCAAAATACATATTTATATTTTCTAATGCTGTTGATTTCACTTCATTTTGATTAACTATCATTTCTTTTTCCCTTTTATGCAGCTAAAACAAATTCATTAAGTTCTACATCATCTTCATAACTTGTTTCTGCTATATTTTCTATATCTTGAGTTGGCATATCGTATTTATCATCTATAATATCATCAAATAAATCTATTTTATCAAAATACTCATCTACTACTAAACCATCAATTCTAGCAATACCATCTTCAGATTTTTTATTTGGAATATTATACTTATCCAAAAGTTCATCTAAAAGTTTAAGTGCTTTTTTATATTCATATTCCTTCAACATATTTATCACCTCTAACAATCTTGATATTACTTATACACTGATGATTAGATACACAAATTTGTTTTTCTGGTACACTACTAAATCCTAATATATCTTTATCTTCTGAATGACCTTTTTTTACCTTTCTTGAAAAAGTAAATTCTATTACGTATATTCCAAAAAAATCTTTATATAAATCACAAGCTATACATCTTTTCTCTTCATCACGTTTATAAAAACTAATATCTTTATCAGATTTATTTATTATATCTTTAAAAAATAATGAAACTTTTCTACGATTAAACTGATAATCTAAATTTAAATACCTATTCATGTCACATTTTATATTAGCAGATAATACAACTGCTTCTTCATTATATCTATTAGCTCTTTCATTCGCCCATTTAATTGCATTTTCTACGTCAGCGAAAAAATATATTCCATGACCTAACCAATCATCTTTTTCATTACTTTCTTTAAAAATACCACTAGAAAGTATCTTCTCTGCATTAGTTTTTATTGTTCCATGATATCCTACTAATTCTATCATTTAAAATCCTTAAAAATAAATACTTAATTAAATATATTTCTTATCTAAATTATATCATATTTTGTCAATCTTTATTATAATAGAAATCCTTTCTATGTAGGTCAGATAGATAAAACTAACGCTAAAGCTGAATATACTGACGGTGTTTTAAAAATGACATTGCCAAAACTTCAACCACAATCAACAACTACTCAAATTGATATAGATTAATATAATTTAATCCTTCCTCCTGCAACTCCTTTAAAATTAAATACTTTATAAATTGAAGATAGCCTTTATACTTGAGATATTTGCCAGTTCTCAGTATAAAGGCTATTTTTATTATTTACTTATGATATCTAATAATTCATCATAACTATTCACTACATCATAGATTACATCATCACTTTTTAGTTTTTCAAAATATTTCTTAGCACAATCAATCTTTGAGTTTTCTATTGTTCGCAATTCTATTGAAGACATTGTACCTTTTGTTTCCGCCACAAAATAAATATGTTTTACACTACCTTCATAAAAAGCAATCGCCCAGTCTGGATTATATCTTCCCACAGGTGTAGGAATAAAAAATTTATTTGGCAATTTCACATATACAGCTACCTTATCTGATGCTTCTAATTCTGTAGCAAAATTTCTTTCAACTTTAGAATCATATACTAAATTGTCATATAAATGCTTACGCGTTTTCATTGCATTCACATCTAGTTTTCCTTTTAACGTATTTTCTGTAAATACATCTATATCATATGTTTTATCTAATAGACTATACTCTACATGACCAATTATAGTCGTTGCTTTTTCTTCATTGATTAAATTAGTAGCTTTGATAATAAATTCTTCTGGATTATTTTTAAATTGATTAAATACATTTTTTTCAAGCCCTACTAATATAGCTACAATATCTTTGCGTATAAGCCCAGTACCTTCTACCAATTTGCCTACTAAATCATATTTTACACTACTATTAGCCACAGAAATATTTTTACTATCATATTCATTGCGTGTTTCTTTGACAAAAGCCGTACCTGATAATAAATCATCTTTGGATTTTATCTTATCTAATTGTCCTTTTTCAATTTTAAAATAAATTTTCGTTACATGTAGTTTTCGATTTAATGCATCTATTGCCTTATTTATAAAATCTTTGCTATCAAATTCTACTTCATAAATAGCTTTTTTATTTATTCTTGACCAAAGATTTTGGAACTCTTTCATATTATATTTTTCTACATTCAACTTTAACTCAACATTAGTATCATAAGCATTAGCAATATCAATAGATTTTTCATTATATATACTATCTATAATATCCAAAATAGATGAAGTATACTCTTTTATTTCTGGGGAAAATTCAATATTATCTTCTTTTCTATCTTCGTAATATTTATCCGTTAAATTTCCTTTTCTATCTATATATTTATTACTTACCAAATCATAATAAATAGTATCTACCATATCTTTATCTATGATTATTTGATTACCTTTATTATTTTTGATAATTTTACCTTCAAATAATTCTCTGCTTACTACTTTTGGTCTATTTTCTAAGACTTCTGCTAATTCATTTTGCAACGCTTTAGCAAAGCTATCATAACTTTCACTAGCTATAATAGTCAATGTATTAATATCTTGTACATCTTCTCCCCATACAGTTTCATCCATACGTTCACCTTTTTGATTTACACATAGACGAAGACCACGACCTACTTCTTGACGCTTGCGGATTTCACTATTACTTTGCTTCAATGTACAAATTTGAAATACATTTGGATTGTCCCAACCTTCACGAAGTGCTGAATGTGAAAAAATAAATCTAACAGGTTCATCAAAAGATAATAATCTCTCTTTATCTTTCATAATCAAATCATATGCATCAACATCTTCAGAAGTATTTTCTTTCTTACTTATCTTACCATTTTGCATACGACCTTTTTTATCAATTGAAAAATATCCTGCATGAGTTTTATTGGCACTTATATTTTCTAAGTATTCTCTATAACTATCACTATCTAAATCCAATTGGAATTCATTTAAAACTTTTTCATATTCTTCTTCAAACATTTTAGCGAAAATACCATTTTGAGCCTGTCCAGCTTCATCATATTGCTTATAATGGCTTACTTCATCAATGAAAAATAAAGATAATACTTTTATGCCTTTGTTATATAATTTTTTCTCCATATCTAGATGTGATAAAATCGTTTCTCGTATCTGAATACGTCGCAACTGTTCTTCATTGACTTCACCACATACTTGTCCAATATATACTCGTTTGCCGTTTAAAAATTCGATATAATCTTCTTTACCATTGATACTGCTGACTACATAATTATTTTTATATTCGTCTAGCTCACCTGAATTATCATAAAGATTAAAACCTTCATTTACCTTCATGGTTTTTTTGCGAATAGTCGTTGCACCTTTTACATCAAATTGCAACATAGCAGTTGGAGATTTTTCTGATAAATTTATTTTCTCAAGATAAACAAAACCTTCTGTAGCAGTTATCCCCTTTTGCGTAATTCCCTTCACTGCTATTCTTTTTACCAATTTTTTATTATAAGCTTCCACTGCATCAAGGCGATAAACCATATTATAAATACTATCTTTTTTGTGCGTAGCAGAATAACGTAAAGTAAACAATGGATTAAAATCTACTAATCGTTCTTTTGTTTTTGTACCTTCTACAGATTGTGGTTCATCTATAATTAGAATAGGATTTGTTTTTGCAATGATATCAATAGGTCTACACGAATAAAAATGCTCTTTCTCCTTCAGATAAATAATATTAGCTTCTTTATCTCTAAATGATTGTGAATTTATTATCATCACATTTATAAAATTACTCATTGCATAATCATATAAATGTGCAATTTGTTCCGAATTATAAATAAAAAATTTAATTTTTTTATTGTATTCTCCAGCAAAATGTTCTTGTGTTATCTGTAAAGATTTATATACACCTTCACGAATAGCAACAGACGGTACCACTATTATAAATTTACTCCAACCATATCTTTTATTTAATTCAAATATAGTCTTTATATAAGTATAAGTTTTACCTACACCAGTTTCCATTTCAATGGTGAGATTATATTTACCTTCTAATTTTTTAGATACAGCAATTTGATTTTCACGCTGGATTTTATTTATATGCTCTAAAATAGTATTATCATCTATTTCAATTTCTCTGTTTTTCCATCCCAATTCGTTAAAATCAAGACCTTCTCCACTGTCTATTTTATATCTAAATGCACTATAAGGCTGTCCTGCAAAAATATCACAAACAGCATTTGTAGCATCTTGTTGAAATTTCTGATGTTTAAACTGTAATCTCATCTGCTCACCTCATTAGATAACTTTTAAATCTATTTTAATTCCAATATCAGAGATGATTTTATCAAAGTATTCAACTGCATTTATTTTTGTAGATGAATTAACAAAACTATTATCATAAAATACCACTCTTAACGGTTCTAATTTTGCAATCTCTTTTATAGTTTTCATATCCAAATCTTTTTCAAAGCAAGCTACTAAAGCTTCACCATTATAAATATGCACCTTATGACCATTGATTACTTTTGTAGTATATGGTTTGTCTAATTCCAATCCCCAATCTACTAAACAGCCAAATAATAAATCTAAATCCGTTCTATCTTCTTTTATATTTGATTGCATATTTTCAAGCATTCCTTGATCATATTCATCAGCACTATAATAGATATCCTTCATATTACTACTATCTAATTTCAATACTCTAAAACCAATATCCAAATCCTGCCCATTAAGCCCTGCTTCTCCTTTTATTTTCTCACCAGCAAGACGAATACGTTCTTTTCCAATTTCTGTTATAAAATGTTTCAATCCTTTACTATCTAAAAACTCTATTTGTTTCAATATATCTTTTTTAGTGTCCTTATCAACTATATCCAATTGATTATCTAAATCAACAGGAATTTGCACTAAAATAAATTTTCTATTTCCATTATCTTCAAAATTCATATCTAAAACAGCATGAGCTGTAGTTGATGACCCTGCAAAAAAATCCATAACAATATCATTACCATTAGGATTAATAAACATTTTTATTAATCTATTCACTAATTTTAAAGGTTTTTTCCCATTTCTAAAACTTACAAAACCTTCATTATCTAAACCTGTAGTTTTTATATCTTGCCAAAAATCACAAGGATTTACCATCAAATAATCATCAGCAAATAACATTTTTATTCTAGGTTTGTCTATATTAAAATCATAATCACCTTTAATAAAATACATCTTTTTTTTAGGTGTAACTATTGAAAAAAATCTATTTTGTATTTTTTTTCTCTTATTATCTGCTAAAATTTTTGCTCCTCCACTTATAGATGCTATTTGTACAATTCTCCAAGCATTTTCATAATTAAATTTTAATTTATCTTCTTTTTTTGTTATATTATATATTTTATAAATATCAGTTAAAGATTTATAATCTATTTTCGCTAATATTTTATCGACTGTTTCTACATCTTTATCTGTTCTTTTTTCACATTCTCGTATTTTTTTTAATAAATTTACTTCATCTTTAGATATTCCTATTAAAAAAGTTTTATATTCATCATCCCACTGTTCTTTTGGTATATAAACACTATTTATCTTTATATTATCTTTTCGTTTAAAAATTATAATATATTCCTTTAATTTAGGTATCATAATATCTGAATGTGCCATTTTTACACCTGTTGCTTCAGACATTTTAACAATTATCGTTGTTAAATAATTACTTTCTCCAAAAACCTCAGATAATATTTTTTTCATATTATCATATTCATTATCATCAATTTGAACACAAATAATACCATCATCAGTTAATAAATTTCTAGCTAATATTAATCTAGGATAAATCATAGAACACCAATTAGAATGAAATCTACCATTAGTCTCTATATTTTTAAATAAGCGATTGCCCTCTTCATCAAAAGAACCTTTGGCTTCTTCATATTCATCTATATTCTGTGAAAATTTATCTCTATAAATAAAATCTTTTCCAGTATTATATGGAGGATCAATATATATCATTTTTACCTTATTAAAATAACTATTTTGCAATAATTTGAGTACTTCAAGATTGTCCCCTTCAATATAGAGATTTTCTGTATTATCCCAGTCCTTACTTTCCTCTATACATGGGCGTAGAGTCTTATTTGTAGTCGTATTTGCTTCCACTCTTGAAGCATTTTTTCCTACCCAAGTAAATTCATAAGTTTCATTTCCAGTAGCTACTTTATCCCCTAAAATCTGACGTAAAACATCAAAATCAATAGCTTTTTCTAAATTTCCTTTATCATCAACCTTTTCAGTAATACAACTAGGAAATAATTCTGCTATTTTATCTATATTTTTAGCTACTATATCCATAGACTCCATTCTCATCTTCTCCATCTATTCATACCCCCATTTATTACATAAAATAAACTCTCTACCTCAACCTTATTCAGTTGAAGATAGAGAGTTTTTCTCACATTTGACATAATTAACAGTAATTATACCATTTTTTTATTCAAAAATCCATTTTAGATATATTTTCTATTTATCAATACTTTTTATATCTTTAATAAAATTCTTTTTTAAATAAAATGCATAATTTTTATTTGATACATATTTATTCTTAATTTCCGAGTAAATAGGATGATACTTTTTAGTGTTTTTATCTTTTGAATCTTTTGTTCTTATTTGCAAATATCTTCCACTTGTTGTTTTAATTCTTCCTATACTATCTATATCTTCGTGTATTTTATCGCAAATAAAATAATAATCTGATTCTAATATTTCTCTTAATTTTTTATATTTATAACTATTAATATTTACATTAATGGTTTCTATGAACTTCCATTCCTCTGGATTTCCTTTTTTACAAACAAGAACATATAAAACATTAGATATTTTTTCATACAAACGAGTATCCTTAAATTCCTTTTTTTTATATAATTCATCAATTATACTACTAATTTGAGTGACACATATTGTCTCTAATGGGTTACCATATTCATCACATTTATTAGTTTTTAGTTCACCATCTTCAAAATCAATATTTTTATTAGTATTTTTTAATCCTAATATTAGTTCTAATACTTGTCCTACTTTTCCCTTATTTTTTATAAAATCATTTCTATTTTTAAACATATCTCCAAAAGGTATATCTTCCATTTTCTTTAATTTCTCTTTTGCTTCCAAAAGTTTCATTTTATCACCCCTAAAATATATTAAAAGATTTCACATATATAAATATATTACCACTCTATATTAAATATATCCTATATATATTTATAAATAATTAATCTATCTTGCATAAAAACTCGTATATATAAAATCTTTTTAACTAAAACTTTTCAAGCATTTTCTTTAATTTCTTTAACTCATTATTCAATTCCACTTTTCGATTAAATTGTTTTGTCTTTCTTATTTTTGCTTGCAATGCACTTATCTGTTTTTCTAACTGTTTCTTTTCCTCTGCTTGTTCAATATCTTCTTTTAAATTATTCTTCTCCTCTGAACCTACATTCAATTCTGCCCCTGCAATTTGACGTACAAAATTTTCATATACACTATCCATATTCAAACCTTCTATTTTACATGGAAGATTTTCTTTTTCTAGCCATTGCGTATGATAGTATTTATTTACTTTTATCTTCTCATTTTCTATCTCCTTATAGCTGATAAAAGCCTGATACATTCCTTCATACTCTAATAAAAACAATATATGGTACGGTATACATTTATCTATTTTAGACAAAACCATCTCATCTAAATTTTTACTATTTAATTTTATTTCTATGACTTCAATTTCTAATACAGATTTACCTTTATCTATATTCAATGTTGTAGATGTCAATTTATTTTGCCAATAAATTATCTTTATCTGCTCCACAAAAGCCTTTTTTAAACTAGATGTTATCTCCATATTTGTATAAAACTTTTGCTTTGGTATTCTCTTTTTAAACTCTGTTTTTTCTGGAAAAAGCATATACTAACACCTACCTCATTTTATCACCAAAAAGCAAATTAATTCAAAATCATCTATACCATTTATAGTTGATAATAAAGCACTCGTTCCGCCAGTTGTAAACAAACTATCTATATCACTTTCTTCTTTCACATCAATAATAGAATTAATCGCTTCATCTAATAATTGAGATACCTCTTGCATATTTTTACCATCATTTGTTTGCTCATTGAAAATCTTACATAAATGAGTAATTGGCTTGTCTTTTCCTCGACAAAGAAGTCTCATTGTATCTAATAATTTTTTAGGATTTAGATAATCACAAACGACCTCTCCTTCTTCACTTACATAAACCATATAAAATGGATGAATACGATTTAGACTATCTTCATTTATATTATTGTTGCGATTTTTTAATACAAAAATTACTCCATTTGGCAAATCATCACTTTTATTCACTACAGCATGCATACCAAACGGTTTTTTATCCAAATCCTCATGAGTTTTTATATATTCTAACAAATCTAAACGAAATTCATTCAATCCCAAATCCATAATAGATATACCATTTGACATATCTTCAATATCTATTACTTCTTCTTGTAATTTCTTTAATTGTGCTTTTCTATATTCCAAATCACCTTTTTCTTCTGGATTAATTAAATCGTCATCACCAGTAGAAGTCATTACCGAAATTCTCATTCTCGTTTCTACTCTACCTTTTAAATTTATATATTCATCTAAAGATAAATCTGGCCAGAAATTAACTAATTGAATAACCTTATTTCTACTGCCAATACGGTCAATACGTCCAAAACGTTGAATAATTCTCACAGGGTTCCAATGAATATCATAATTTATTAGATAATCACAATCTTGCAGATTTTGCCCTTCAGAAATACAATCTGTAGCAATCAATATATCAATATTATCGCTATTTTGAGGCATTAATATATCTTTTCCCTTAGATATAAGCGAAAAACAAGTCAATACATTATTTAAACTAGCTTTAAAATTCTTTATTGTAGTTCTTCCCTCTATTGAACCTGTTACTACTGCTACATCTAAATTATATTTTGTTTTCACATACTGACTTATTTCTTCATACAAATACATTGCAGTATCTGCAAATGCCGAGAATATCATTATTTTTTTATTATTTTCATTTATAGGATTTTCTATCTTCTCTGATATCAACTTTAATAATGACTGCAATTTCATATCGTGATCCGCTGTAATATCTCCTACCATTAAAGATAGTAAATCCAACGTTTCAGCATCTTTTTTTAGATAATGTCGCCAACTTATATAATCCATATCAGCTAGGCTAATTTTTACTTTCCTACCTACAGTGAATAAATCTGTATTTTGGTCATCAGCATCAAAATCACTATCCATATTCATATTCATAGCATCAATATCACCTAATCCAGATTGTTCGAACTCATCTATTTTATTAATAGTATCATTTATTAAATCTTTTATTCTATTCAAGGTTACTTCAAATGAGTATACTGAGCTTTCTAATCTTTTGAGTAAATTTATACTCATCAAACGGCGAATACCTTGTTCACGACCTTGCTGTGTAAGTCCTTTTTTCTGTGTCAAATCTATATAATTTACTTTTTTACTATCTAATATAAAATCTGACGGAGTATATATACTTAAATTCAATGATATTAATTGTTCATATATTTCATTATAATTAATAGCTTCCTTCAAATCAGTGAGCATAGGTCTTTTTGAAATAGGTTTTAATCTTTCAGGAAATTTGCCTATTTTCTCTGCACTATAATATCTTTCAATATGTTTTCTTGAACGAGCTATAGTAACACTATCTAGAACTTCAAAGAAATCAAAATCTAACATACGCAATAAAACTTGTGTAGTTCTATTTTCTGGCTCTAAATTTACCCATTCATTAAAAGCTTTTTGAGCTTTTTTGAAAATCTCATCAATTCCTTTTGTTGTTTTTAATTTTTTATTTAATAAATCACTTTTTCCTTCATATGCCAATGCTAATTGATTTTTTAAATCAATGAAACGATTATTAACAGGTGTTGCTGACAACATCAATACTTTAGTTTTTACCCCTGCACGAATTACTTTATCCATCAATTTTGCATAGCGGTTTTCATTATTATTAGCATGAGTCCCCATACCATTTCTAAAATTATGACTTTCATCAATAACTATCAAATCATAATTACCCCAATTAATTCTATCTAAATCTAAACCATTAGAAAAACCTTGTTTTCTTGATAAATCTGTATGGAATAACACATCATAATTTAATCTATCTACAGCAATAGGATTGTTTATATAATTATCTTTATATGTATTCCAATTTTCTGCTAATTTTTTAGGGCAAAGTACTAATACACTTTTATTTCTATTCTCATAATATTTTATAACTGCTAATGCCGTAAAAGTTTTCCCTAAACCTACACTATCTGCTAATATACAGCCATTATATTTTTCCAATTTATTAATAATCGCCAACACCGCATCTTGTTGGAAATCATACAATAAATTCCATATCTTACTATCTTTAAAACCAGTGGCTTCATTAGGCAAAATATCTTCAGATATATCCTCTAAAAATTCACTAAATACATTATATAAAGTTATAAAATAAATTAATTCTGGAGGATTTTCTTTATAAGCATTAGAAATACTATCAATTACAATATCTGTAACATCTTGTAATTTATCTTTGTCTTGCCAAATATTCTCAAATAAAGTCAAATAAGCTTCACTATATGGTGCATCTATTTTATTGATCATATTATAAAAATTATTACCGCGTTCACAACCAATATCTACAGTTGTAAAACCTTGTATGGGCATATATGTAATCTTTTTATCCTTAGTTTCAATATTCATAAAACCAGCCATATTCTCATTCGTTGTATTTGATTTAAATATGACTTTCTCTTTTATCCATTCAGCACATTCTTTTGCAATGGATTTTTGCGTCAATTCATTTCTTAACTTAACTTCAAATTCTGTTCCATATAAACTTTTTTCTCTGGATAATCTAGGTATATAAAACTCTCTTTTTTCTTTTTCCACTTTTTCCTTTATAAAAGTTGGTGATGTAAATATAAATCTTAATTGTTCTATATTATCTAATTGCTTTTTTAATTCTTGATAAGCATATATAGAAAAACAAGCTGAAGCTATAGATATTTTACTATTCTTTTTTATTTCTTTTATCAAATCATCTTTCATCGTTTTATTTATATTATCAATAATTTCCATGAAATCACCTACTATACTATTGTTGATTTTATACAATCTATTGTAATTAAAAATTTTTTTATAATCAAATAAAAATATCAAAACTTAACAATATAGTAAACCAAAAACATCTTTAGAGTTGACTATATCTTTTTATTTTCTTATAATCATATCAAAACATACTTTATAAAATTCAATTTTATAAATATATAAGGAGATAATTTTATGTCATCATCATCATTAACAACAAAAACCCTATCAAAAATGGCTGTTTGCGTAGCTATCATCTGCATATCAGCTTACATATCTTTCCCTATCACTGCTGTTCCGTTTACTTGTCTTACTTTAGCTATGTTATTATCAGCATTTTTATCCACACCAAAAGAAACTCTAATCATCATGATTGTCTATACGCTAATCGGTGCTATCGGTCTTCCTGTATTTTCTGGTGGTGCAGGTGGTTTTAACTGTTTATTTTCCCCAACTGGTGGTTATCTTTGGGGCTTTATCGTCAGCTATCCTATCGCTAGTTATCTGAAAGGAAACAAAAACTCTTTCAAAAACTTCTTTTTAGCAGGACTTGCTGTCATTCCTATCACTTATATTTTTGGTGTAGCTATGCTTTGCTTCATTATGAAACTTTCCATTTTAGAAGGCATCACCATTGGTGCTTTACCTTTCATACCTGGTGATATCATCAAAACTTTAATTGCCAGCTACGTTGCTATTCGTTTGCGCAAAAATTTATTTTATTAATCGAGGAATATATATGATAAACAATAATTTTTTACAAGAAGGTATCTCACCTTCTTATTTTTTTCAATATGTTGATACCTTAACTAATCTAAACTTACATTCACTTGTAATCTATAAAGATAATAAATTACTCTCCAAAGTTCATATTGCCCCTTATAATGAACACGAAAAACAAATTTTATTTTCTGTGAGCAAATCCTTTACAGCAGTTGCCATGATGTTTGCTCTCCAAGATAAATTATTTACATTAGATACCACAATTTATTCACTTTTAAAACACAAATTAAATTTTGAACCTACTGAAGATATTAAAAACATCACCATACATCATTTATTATCCATGACTTATGGCTTCATCGACAAAGAAATTCAAGATTTTTATTTAAAAGATGATTGGATTAGTGAAGCATTTTCTTTAAAACTACAGACAAAGCCTGGCACTTCCTTCTTTTATAATAATCGTTGCCCATTTTTATGTAGTGCTATCATTCAAGAATTAACTGGCAAAAATCTTTTGACTTATCTACAAGAAAAACTTTTCTCTCATTTAAATATAACTAATATAAATTGGGAAAAAAATACTCAAAACTACGATAAAGGCTCATGGGGTTTAAGTTTAACCACAGAAGATTTAGCTAAATTTGGTCAATTTATACTCAATAAAGGCTCATGGAATAATAAGCAATTACTAGCCCCAGAATATATTGAAAAGTTACTCACAGTATATATAAATACAGATGATAAAGTTTTTCCAGATAGTAAATTAGGCTACGGTTATTATTTTTGGAAATGCCAACCTGAAAAAGCCTTTCGCTGTGCTGGTCTTTTCGGGCAATATTGCATTATCTTGCCCAAAGAAAATATGGTCATAGCTATAACTAGCAATGCTGAAAACGAACAAAAACAAGCTATTTTATCTGCTACATGGAAATTCTTAGCTCAAATAAAAAAAGATAATAAATCCTCTACTCAAGATTTATCATCTTTAAATAACTATCTTTCTAAGCTTCATTTACCATATTTACCTAATGACAATTCCATTATTCCCGAAATCTTTCAACAAGAATTTAAATTCTCTCACAATCCTTTAAATTTAAATTCTATTTCTTTCTCCCAAATTGCCCCTGATTGCATCAGAATTAATATCACTTTAAGCACTAAAAAATATAATTTATTAGCTAAACTAAACGCTTGGCAAAAGAATAATACTAATTCCGAAAATGATAACTTTGATTCTTGTACAACTATTTTCTATGAAAACCCTTACACCAACTATGGCTGGCAAAATAACAAACTAAATTTAAAATTAGTTTATAACCAAGGCATTTTCATCGATACCCTAGAATTTAATTACTACAACCACCAACTATACTTACACTACAATCCCACTCCATCTTTCATCATCAGAACAAAACCCCATTACCTCATATCCAACCCCATAAAATAACAAAAAGGCTAGAGTATAGATTACTCTAGCCTTTAATTTACACACTACAAAAATACAACACCAAACTACTTCCACATTATAAATTTAGTGGTAACCGTAGGTTATTGAAAATAACTTTGTTAAATATTAATAACACCTAGCTATTCCTGCATTAGCAGACTTTTACAGTAGCTGAAAGCTATTGGCAAAAATAAAATTATGACTACGTTTTTAATTCATTATAATACCAAACTATTTCCGCATTATAAATTTTAGTGGTAACCGTAGGTTATTGAAAATAATTATTGCTGAATACGGTTTTAGTCTGAATGTTTGAGCGTAGCGAGTTTCTAAGCGTTGTATGAAGCAATAATTATTTTCAAAACTAAAAATTTATCTGCGGTGGTTTTCTTTGGTTCGTTTCTTTGCCATCAAAGAAATGAACATATCTTATTTATATTATTTGCTTTTCATTGCATTTTTAACGCATAATTCTTTTTTAATATCCCATAATTTTTGAGATAAATCTACATAATAACGATGTGGATTTTCAAAGCGTTTTACTTCGTCCCATAAAGTTTCCACTTCTTTTTGACAATATGCTTTTATTTCTTCTATAGATGGGCTTTCATATACACATTCACCATTTTTGAAGATAGGAACTTGCAATTCTCTAGCAGTGAAATTAGTGAGAGTTTTTTGTTTCCATGTAGCATTTGGATCAAAAATAGTATGTTCTTTTGTTGTATCAATTGTTTCATCATATAAGCAAAGTTCATCAGCGATAGCTTTACCTGTTTCTTTATCATACAAACGATATACTTTTTTGAAATGTGGATTTGTTATTTTAGAAATATTTTCGCTGAGTTTAATTTTTGGTGTAATTTCACCATTTTCATTTTCAATAGCTACTAATTTATATACACCGCCAAACACAGGTGCAGATTTTGAAGTAATCATTCTTTCACCTACACCAAATACATCTACTTTAGCACCTTGCATTAATAAATCACGGATTAAATGTTCGTCTAAAGCATTAGATGCTACGATTTTACAATTTGTAAGACCTGCTTCATCAAGCATTTTTCTAGCTTGTTTAGATAAATAAGAAATGTCCCCAGAGTCTAAACGAATTGCAAAATTAGTAATACCTTGTGGCACAAGCATTTCTTTGAATACGCGAATAGCATTTGGTACACCACTTTTTAAAGTATTATAAGTATCTACTAATAACACTGCATTATGAGGATAAATTTCACAATAAGCTTTAAATGCTTCATATTCAGAATCAAACATCTGTACCCAAGCATGAGCCATAGTACCACTAGCTGGCACTTGATAAAGTTCATCAGTAAGTGTACAAGCTGTTCCAGCACAACCGCCAATATATGCAGCTCTAGCACCTTTTACCGCACCATCTGCACCTTGAGCACGACGAGAACCAAATTCTAACACAGGTCTACCCTGAGCGGCTCTTACTATACGATTCGCTTTTGTAGCAATAAGAGATTGATGATTTAAAGTCAATAAAATAAAAGTTTCTAAAATCTGTGCTTCAATAGCAGGAGCTTTAATAGTCATAATTGGTTCACGAGGGAAAATACAAGTTCCTTCAGGAACAGCATAAATATCCCCTGTAAATTTAAAATCAGCTAGATATTCTAAGAAATCTTCACTGAACATATTTTTAGAACGAAAATATTCAATATCTTCTTTATCAAAATGTAAGTCTTTTATATATTCTATTACTTGTTGTAAGCCAGCTGCTATAGCAAAACCACCATCATCAGGAATATTACGGAAAAATACATCAAAATACACATTTTTTTTATGTAAATTATTTTTTAGATAGCCATTTCCCATTGTAAATTCATAAAAATCACATAACATGGCTAAATTTTCATTTTTTGAATTCATAAAGAACTTCCTTTCAAATTTATAACAAAAATATTATAAATCCCTCTCTATTATTAATATACTTCATTTCTTTTTACAAAAATAAAAGTTATATTCCTTAATATTATATAGCAAGCTGTATTTATTTTCTACTCTTTAAATAAAAAT
>ENA-OVFS01001175-OVFS01001175.1-human-gut-metagenome-genome-assembly--contig:-NODE-1175-length-18487-cov-23.726780_pt1 | contig 18487 bp, 19 predicted proteins | sample MGYA00237763_ERZ505405 | MGnify/ENA primary metagenome ERZ505405 (study PRJEB26158, sample SAMN06016401) | human gut metagenome | biome: human gut; feature: ankylosing spondylitis patient; material... | reverse complement strand
GATATGCAGATGACATCGTGCTTCTTGCAAAGAGCAAGCGAGCATCAGAGAGACTATTGGAAAGCAGTACAAAATATCTTGAGAAGAGGCTGAAACTTACAGTTAACCGAGAAAAGAGCCGTACTGTCAGCGTGTTTGCAATCCGAAACTTTAAATTCCTTGGCTTTGCATTGGGAAGGAACGGAAAAGGCATTTATGCCCGAGTTCATCCGAAGTCATGGAAGAAGTTTAAATCCAGACTGAAAGAGCTGTCTTCCCGTAAGCGATGTCAGTCAATCAAGCCAAGCCTTGAGAAAATCAAGGTGTATGCGAGGGGATGGCTTAACTACTACGGAATTGCAAGTATGAAGAACAACATAGATGACATCAACGGATGGCTCTATCACAGAATACGTATGTGTATATGGAAACAGTGGAAGAAACCTAGAACGAAATATAAAAATCTAGTCAAGCTGGGAATTCCAGAACACTATGCGGCAACAATAGCAAACAGTCGCAGAAAGTATTGGTATATCAGTAATAACAAAGCTGTGATTTGGGCGCTGAATAAAGAAAGACTGATAAACAGTGGCTTTTACGATTTAGCCACAGCCTATCAGTCTGTGCACGTCAACTATTGAAAGCGCCGTATACCGAACGGTACGTACGGTGCTGTGAGAGGACGGCGGTTAGTCACCGCCTCCTACTCGATTGTAGATAGGTTTGGATATCAAAAGGTGGTTTTTAGATTCTTGAGTGGAAAATTGCACTAAGCCGAGGCTGTTTTGTGCCGTTGTATGAAAATAAGAAAATTTGTTTCATACGAAGTTTCCGGTCGAAGTCTGTTCATATGTGTTGAAAGATGTTATGCTAAACATGATATATAGTTGCCGTGCTAAAATGGAGGGATTGAAAATGGCAAGACCGAAAAATAAACAGGAGTTAATAGAGGCTGCAAACACAAATTATGAGAAACTGCTTTCTATGATTGAACGGAGAACAGAAGCGGAGAAAAGTGCACCGTATGATTTTCTGGATGATGAAAAGAAAAAGGAAGCACACTGGAGACGTGATAGAAATTTAAGAGACGTACTGATGCATCTGAATGAGTGGCATCTGCTGCTTTTAGAATGGATCAAAAACCGTGAAAACGGCAGCAATAAGCCATTCCTGCTGGAAGGATATAACTGGAAAACGTATGGTGATATGAATATGGTATTCTTTCGGCGCTGTCAGAATATTTCCGAAGAAGAGGCACTCGAACGGTTTAAGGATTCACACAAAAGAGTGATGGAGGCATTAGATACGTTTTCACAGGAAGAACTTTTTACCAGGACTTATTATCCATGGGTGGGCGGAAGCTGTATTGGAAATTATTTTATCAGTAATACAAGCAGTCATTATGATTGGGCGATGAAGAAAATGAAAGCACATAAAAAGCGGGTTGGATAAGAAATGTGCCTGCATACCAATTTGAGATTTTCGCTGCCCCGTTGCAATAAATTACTTAGAGAAGACCAGCTATGAAAAAATGGTACAATGAAGAATATGAATTTGAAATAGAAGTTACAGGGTTTTTACGAGGAGATCACACAGAACATTATTGCAGAAATGGGGAAGAGGTTGGGGATCAATATACCTGCACCTATGGATGTCCGGTCAATAAAGATGGTCAGGGAATCTGCTCAAAAACAATGATGATGCTTTATCCACTCATGGAGGCGGTTAGAAGTGGCGGAGATCTTGAGAATCTTGGCGGAAGCAGCAGATATGTGAATGATATCGTGTGTCCGGACGGATGTGTGATGTTCCGACTGACGGCAATACCGTTAGGAAATGAAAACTTCCATAAGGGTGGATTTTGGAAGGAGCAGTAGGATATGGCATCAAGTAAGGAATATTTACAATTTATATTAGGACAGTTAGCGGAGTTGGAAGAGATCTCGTACCGGGCTATGATGGGTGAATTTATTATCTATTACCGCGGTAAGATTGTCGGTGGCATCTATGATGACAGGTTGTTGGTAAAGCCGGTAAAGGCGGCAGTTTCCTATATGCCGGAAGCCTCCTATGAACTGCCGTATGAGGGAGCAAAAGAAATGCTGCTGGTAGACGAGGTGGATGATAAAGAGTTTTTGCAGGGATTGTTCATTGCGATGTATGGGGAGCTGCCAGGGGCGAAAGGGAAGAAAAAGAAGTAGGAAGGTAAAATAAAGATGTAGTACAAAAAGTAATTGACAATTAATGAAATTTATCGTACTATAAACATAGAGAATAATTGTTGAAAAGATAGTTATTCTATAATATTGGAGTGCTTCGCCACTTTTTGAGAGCGAATTATATATGTTGGAGTGCTTCGCCACTTTTTAAGAGCGAGTTATAATGTTAGAGTGCTTCGCCACTTTTGAGAGTGAACTATAATGGATAAATAAGAGATGGCTTGCCATCTCTTATTTAGTTTATGAGTCATGAAAAAAATTAATCGAGTGTTAGGGTGTGAAGATTTGACAAGTACTGACATAGAACCACTGTGATAATATGATAGACGAGTAAAACGTAATCCTCATAGTTCATAATAATGAGACAGTTTATGTTGATGTATGAAAATATTGTTTTGGGGGAGGAAGAATAGCATTATCATTTTACGAAATAGATAAAGATTACGTTAAATACTTACAAAAAGAAGAAATGAACGAGAGGGACTTTACTAAGGTTCCGAATATAGAATATCCAGGAAATTTGCCTAAGTTTACATGTGGAGTAGTTTTGGATGTTCATGAATATAAATATTATGTCCCGGTATCATCTTACAAAATGCAAAAACCGGATAATATATTGATAAACATTGAATCTGAACGCTATAACAAAGTGAAAGGGGCACTGCGGTTTAACTATATGTTTCCAGTTCCAGATGAATGTATAAAGGAAAGAATAATAGCGGATGATCCTAATAAAATTTTGTTAAATCTAGAGTGGAAATTTTGTAATGAGAATGAAATTCGCATAAGAAATAAAGCAAAACAAACTTACTCCAAAGTCATAAATAAAGTAAATCCAAGTATTGTAAATAACAGTTGTGATTTTAAATTATTAGAAAGATTGTGTGCCGAATATCAAAAGCAATGTTAATGAAATAAGGAAAAATGAGAAAGTTGAATTTTAACAACTCTGTTATGCAGCAGGAGGAGCATGCCACTAGGCATGCTCCTTCTGCTCTTTTGCCAACGGCAGCGTAAAGATAAACTCCGTACCAACGCCTTCCGTGCTGATACAGTTGATATTTTCTCCATGTGCCTGGATGATTTCTTTTACAATGGAAAGTCCAAGTCCGGTGCCCTTCTTGTCTTTTCCGCGGGAGAGGTCTGTCTTGTAGAAACGATCCCAGATCTTTTTGATGCTGTCTTTTGGAATGCCGATTCCGGTGTCTTTGACGGAAACAAAGACTTTCTCATTTTTTTCGGTCGTCTCGATCGTGATTGCGGAGTTTGCGTGGCTGAATTTGAGCGCATTGTCGATCAGGTTATAAAGTACCTGCTGGATCTTGCTGAAATCAGCGGAGACAAACAGGGTTTCGCCGCTTAAGATCAGGTTGAAACTGATATGCTTTTCCATGCAGGTTCCCTCAAAAGTCTGTACCGTCATGCGGATCGTATGATTGATATCAAAGCTTGTGATATCGAGCATGACACCGTGTGAACCGAATTTATTTAATTCCAGAAGGCTCTTCGTTAATTTGTTCAGGCGCTCCGTCTCAAACAGGATGATGTTTAAATATTTATCCTGCATTTCCACCGGGATCGTTCCGTCGAGCATTGCCTCCACATAGCCCTTGATTGAGGTCAGCGGGGAGCGGAAATCGTGTGAGACATTGGATACGAATTTTCGCTGATCCTCCTCGAGCGTGTTCAGTTCATTTGCCATATAGTTGAGCGAGGCGGCAAGATAACCGATCTCATCGTTGGAATGGACATCGATCTTTGCCTCGAAATTTCCAGAGGCATATTCATTGGCACCCTGCGCAATTTTGCGGATCGGGATATAGACGATCCAGGTAAAAAGCGCTAAAACGACAAAGGCTGCCAAAAATAAAAGTGCAAACGTCTGGTAGGATAGATTTGTCAGCTGGTTGGATAAATTGACGATGGAGCTGACCGGTTTATGTATGATCACATAGCCGCGTACTTTATAATTTACAGTGATTGGCGAAAAAACACTTAAAGTTTCCGTGTCAAAATGACCGTAAAAGTTTCCAGTGCGGTAATATTTACTTCCAAAATCGGTTACGTCAAAATCAGGAATTACTTCCGGCTCTGCATTTTCCACTGGAGAAGTAGCAGAAGCTGTGTTTAAAAGGATCTGTCCCTGCTTATCGATGATCCAGATTTCGCTGGAAAGGTAAGTGCTTAGGGTGGAGAGCTGTGTTTTCATTTCCTCTAAGGTTGTGGAACGCTTAAAATAGTTTTCCGCATAGTTAGAGGAAATCAGCGCAGACTCCCGGTAGAGCGTCGAGGCATCCCGGCGCTCTAAGAAGTTAAACGTAATGTGGTAACCAAAGGTTGAAATAATAATAAAGCAGATCAGTCCATAGATCAGATAGCCGCCGAGCAGTTTGGGGTAGAGTGTCCGTTTCATATATTTTTAACCTCAAATTTATAACCAATGCCCCAGACGGTCGAGAGACTCCAGCTGTCATTGTCCTTTATTTTTTCACGGAGACGTTTTACATGGACATCCACGGTGCGGGTGTCACCAATGTATTCGTAACCCCAGATGTGATCGAGAAGCTGTTCTCTGGTAAATACCTGGTTCGGCGAGGATGCAAGGAAATATAAAAGTTCTAATTCCTTTGGTGGCATATCGATTGGATTATCTTTATAAATAACGGAGTAATTGGATAAGTTGACGATCAGATCCGGGTATTTCACACATTTTAATTCCGGCGCTGGCTCTTCGACTTTGACAGGCTGGTAACGGCGCAAAACGGCTTTGACGCGCGCAACAAGCTCCTTGGAATCGAACGGTTTCATGATATAGTCGTCTGCGCCAAGCTCAAGACCGAGTACTTTATCAAAAATCTCACCCTTTGCGGAGAGCATGATGATCGGTACATTCGCTTTTGCACGGACTTCGCGGCATACCTGATAGCCGTCGATGCCCGGAAGCATCAGATCAAGAAGGATCAGGTTCGGATTGTACTGTTCAAATGCTTTTAAGGCTTCTTCACCGTCATTTACAATTTTTGTATCAAAACACTCTTTCGTAAGATAAAGAGAGATCAGTTCTGCAATATTATTATCATCATCGACGATCAGTATTTTTTGTTTTGCTGCCATAAAATTACCTCCTGTTAGTTGTGTATTCTGTTTGTAAATCAGACGAACTGGTATTGCTTCGGCAGTGCTTTGTGCATGGGATAAAATCTGTCTTACTGAAATTACTTTTTGTCTGAAATCAGTCTTTAAATTCGGCAATCGTTACGCCGGCATCACCTTCGCCATATTCGCCGAGGTGGAATGATTTCACATATTTTAGCCGTTTTAAATGCGCCTGCACGGCATTGCGCAGTGCACCGGTTCCCTTGCCGTGGACGATGCGGACAGACGGAATATGTGCAAGGTAGGCATCATCTAAATATTTATCCAAAAGAGCGATCGCCTCGTCGGTGGTCTTGCCGATCAGGTTGATCTCTGTGGAGACGGATGCGGACTTGCTCATTTTGATTTTGCCGGCACCGGTACGGCCGTATTTTTTGCTGGTCGGGGAAGTTTCTTCCTCTAACAGGATAAGGTCGTTGATGTTGACAAGGGAGCGCAAAATTCCCATCTGTACATAAAGGTCACCCTTTGCGTTTGGCAGGGAATGCACGGTTCCGTTTAAGTTCATGCTGATGACTTTGACGCGGTCGCCAATGCGGAGTTTCTTTGGAATCTTATGGTTCGGCGCAGCATTCTTTTTCTGGTCAGACATTTTTTTCTGTGCGTTGTTCATCTTATCGCGCAGTTTGGTACGTTCTTTTTCCATTTCGCTGACCGGAGCGTGTGCGGTGCCGTATTTATTGAAATTGCGGATCGTTTCATCAGCAAGATCTTTGGCTTCTTTGATGATATTGTAAGCCTGCTCATTTGCTTCGCGCAGGATCTTGTCACGGCTTGCGTCTAAGCGTTCCTGTTTCTGCTCAAGCTGTTCTTTTAATTTCTGAATCTCTTCTTTATACTGGTTGATCTCAAGCTGTTCTTTTTCAATCGTGATACGGCTCTTTTCAAGGTCAGCTAAAAGATCCTCAAAATTCATGTCATTTTCACTGATCCGTCCCTTAGCGTCCTCGATGATATCTTCACCAAGACCGAGTTTCGTGGAGATCGCAAATGCGTTACTCTTTCCGGGAATACCGATTAAAAGACGGTAAGTCGGGCTTAAAGATTCCACGTCAAATTCACAGCAGGCATTTTCTACGCCGGAGGTCTGCAGGGCAAATACTTTCAATTCGCTGTAATGAGTGGTTGCCATGACACGCGCACCGTACAGTTTTAATTTCGATAAAATGGAGATCGCAAGTGCGGCACCCTCCGTCGGGTCAGTTCCGGCACAGAGTTCATCGAAAAGCACGAGGGAGCGGTCGTTGACCTGGCTTAAAATGCGGGTGATGTTTGTCATGTGGGAGGAGAATGTACTTAAAGACTGCTCAATACTCTGCTCATCTCCGATGTCGGCAAACACTTCCTCAAAAATTCCAAGCTCCGAACGCTCGGAAGCCGGGATGTGAAGTCCTGCCTGACCCATCAATGTCAGAAGGCCGACTGTTTTTAAGGAGACGGTTTTACCACCGGTGTTTGGACCGGTAATGATAAGCAGGGTAAAATCTTCTCCGAGGCGCACGTCGATCGGCACTACTTTTTTTGCGTCGAGCAGTGGATGACGGCCTTTTTTGATATTGATCCGTCCATCTGTGTTGAAGGTCGGGGCAACACCATTGTAAGTCTGTGCGAAGGCTGCTTTTGCAAAAATAAAATCAAGTTCCGTGAGTACGTTATAGTCGGTGTGAAGCTGCATGGAGTATCCTGCCGTTAAGTTGCTTAAGTTTGCGAGGATGACTTCGATCTCTTCTTTTTCTTTGATCAGTAACGCTTTGTATTCGTTGTTTAAGTTTACGACAGCGAGCGGTTCGATAAAGAGCGTGGAACCGGAGGAGGACTGGTCGTGCACCATACCAGGAACCTGCGATTTTGCCTCGGCTTTGACCGGCAGGCAGTAGCGGCCGTCGCGCATCGTGATGACAGCATCCTGTAAATAGCTGCGTGTGGTCGTGTTGTTGATCATCGAGTTCATCTGTGCGCGGATCTTATCGTTCATGCCACGCATGGATTTGCGGATGGAGCGGAGCGTACTGCTGGCATCGTCCGCGATCTCGTCCTCCGATAAAATGCAGCGGCGGATCTCATCGCATAACGGTGTGAGCGGCTCAATCTGATCGAAAAATCCGGTCAGTGAGTCGACCGGAAGTTCGTCTGTCCCGTCTGCTGCGGCAGGATGGTCCGGTCCGGTGTGTCCGATGCTGGTGCGGGAAAATGCTTTTGCACGTTTTGCTGCCTCTAAGAGAGAGCAGACGCGCAGCAGTTCCGTGATGCTTAAGGATGCACCGATCTCTAAACGTTTCAGGGAGTCACGGATGTCGTGTACACCGGAAAAAGAGATGCGCCCACCTTTAAAGAGACGGTTTAGGGCATCTTTGGTCTGTAACTGTAAAAGGTTGATTTCGTTTATGTCTGTGCCTGGTGTGAGGGTAAGACAGCGTTTTTTTGCGTCCTCGCTGGAAGCGTGCTCCGCGAGACGTGCGATGATTTTATTGTATTCTAATGTTTTTAAAACTTTTTCATTCATATGATTTGTAATTCCTTGTGGTTGAAAATTTAGTTTGCAGTGGCAGCATGCTGACGGATATGTGTGTTCGACTTTAGTCCGCAGTGCCAGCCCGAAAATCAGAGATTGCGCTGGGTTGACGGGGAGTTGTGTTCAACTTTAGTCCGCAGTGCCAGCCCGAAAAATCAGAGATTGCACTGAGTTGACGGGGAGTTGTGTTCGACTTTAGTCCGCAGTGCCAGCCCGAAAAATCAGAGATTTTCCGGGCTGACGGGCATTCGCCCTATCAAATGAGAAAAAAACAAAAAAGAGCCTGCAAGCAGTCTTTTTTTATTTTTCCCTCATTTGGCACTGCTCATTGCTAATTCACATTATATCCCATTAATTAGGGGAATGAAAGCCGGAAATGCAAAAAATAGTGTTGCAAGCGTATGTGTTTCAAACTATAATAAACTAGGTGCGGTTTTCATTTTTGTTAAGGAAGGGAAAATCATGCAGGAGAAAGAGAAGGGTGGCTTTTCTTTTATTAATGAACAGATCAAGGAGAAGCCGTTGAATAAAAAACGTCTTGTAAAAAAAGCATTGTTTACGGTAGCGCTTGCCGTAATTTTTGGTGCGGTGGCTGCGCTGGTGTTTAGTTTACTGCAGCCTGAGTTTTCAAACTGGTTTTACCCAGAGGAGAAGCCGGTTGTTACGATTCCGCAAGATGATGTCACGGAAACGGAGGAGCCAAGTCAGGGCGATATACAGGAAGCGTCGGAACAGAAGGATACACAGGAGACAGAGAACGACGGGCAGCAGGGAGAAAACGGGGCAGCGGAGAACAACGGATCGCAGGAAAATGGAGAAGTGGGAAACTCACAGCAGGAACAGACGGGTGAAACGGAAACAGAGCAGACCGGAGAGAATGTTCCGGACAATGACCTGCGGGAACTTGAACTTGCTGATTTTCAGAAGCTGCAGAACAAGTTATATGCCGTTGGAAAAGAAGCCAATAAGTCTATTGTGACTGTAACCGGCGTAAAGAGTGACACCGACTGGTTTAATAATCCGTATGAGAGCAAAGGTCAGGCCTCCGGAATCATTGTAGCGGAGAACAGCAGAGAACTTCTGGTTTTGACAGAGCGCAAGGCGATTGCGGATGCCCAGGAGATCTACGTTACATTTATTAATGATGTTTCAGTGAAAGCTGAAATGAAAAAATACGATGGTAATACAGGGATAGCTGTGTTAAGCGTAAAGACTTCGGAGCTTACAGAAAGTACAAAGAATGCGATCACGGTTGCAGTTCTTGGCAATTCACTGACCGTTACGCAGGGAACGATTGCGATTGCAATCGGAAGTCCGCTTGGAACAAATTATTCGATACTGACCGGAAATATCACATCTACGACAAATAGTATTTCCACGATAGATCATAATTACAGTGTATTTACGACAGATATTGTCGGAAGCAGCAATGGAAGCGGTGCGCTTGTCAATGTGGATGGTGAGATCATAGGGATCGTGATGCAGGGATACAGTAGTGCAGGCGATGAGAATACGCTGACAGCGATTTCTATTTCTGAATTAAAGGCATTGATTGAGATGTTGTCAAACGGACAGGATATTCCGTACATCGGGCTTGAAGTGACAACGGTTACTGCGGCGATCGAACGTGAATATGAAATACCAAAAGGCGCCTATATCAAAGATGTCTGCATGGATTCACCGGCAATGGCGGCGGGACTTCAGAATGGGGATGTCATTACGGAGATTGACGGGGATGAGATTCTTACGGCAGAAAATTATGAGAAAAAACTGCTTTCGTTAAAGCCGGAAGATACGGTGGAAGTGAAGATTGAGCGGCAGGGACCGGAAGGTTATACGGAAATCACCTGCACGGTAGAAGTCAGTGTACTGCCATAGAGATGTGAACCAGATACAGGCATGTATTTTAGAAGCAGAAATGCGGATGCGGCCATGCATGTCAGAAACAGAAATGTGGACACCGGTATGCGTTTTAGAAGCAGAAATGCGGATGCGGTCATGCATGTCAGAAACAGAAATGTGGACACTGGTATGCGTTTTAGAAGCAGAAATGCGGATACAGGCATAATAATTTTAGAAAATAAAAGAGGGAATAAGGAGTAGTATGAAGTATATTGAGAGCCTCAGAGAGGGCGAGCGAATTAATGAAATCTATCTATGTAAAGTAAAACAGTCTGCGCTGACAAAGGCAGGAAAACCTTATGATACATTGATCTTACAGGACAAAACGGGCACACTGGATGCGAAGATCTGGGAGCCTGGTTCTGTTGGAATCGACGAGTTCGATTCACTGGATTACATAGCCGTAATGGGTGATATCACCAGCTTTCAGGGCAATTTACAGCTGAATGTAAAGCGTGTCCGCAAGGTGCAGGAAGGGGAGTATGATCCAAAAGATTACCTTCCGGTCAGCGATAAGGATATCGACCAGATGTATGAGGAGTTAAAAGGTCTGATTGCGAGCATCAAAGAAGTGCATTTAAAGAAGCTGTTAGAGAGCTTTTTTGTGGAAGATGCAGATTTTGAAAAACGCTTTAAATTCCACTCTGCTGCAAAGACTGTGCACCACGGATTTGTCGGTGGTCTGCTTGAGCACAGCTTAAGTGTGGCAAAGCACTGTGATTATTTTGCAGGCTGTTATCCGATGTTAAACCGCGATCTTTTGATCACGGCAGCTATTTTCCATGATATCGGAAAATTAGAGGAGCTTTCCACATTCCCGGAAAATGATTACACGGATGACGGTCAGCTTTTAGGACATATTATTATCGGAACCGAGATGGTCGGTGACAGGATCCGCACGATCCCGGATTTTCCAAAGGGACTGGCAAGCGAGTTAAAGCACTGTATTTTAGCACATCACGGCGAGTTAGAGTTTGGTTCACCGAAAAAACCGGCGCTGCCGGAGGCATTAGCACTCAGTTTTGCGGATAATATCGATGCAAAGATGGAGACGGTGCGCGAAATCTTTAACAACGTGCCGGAAAATAATCAGGAATGGCAGGGGTACAACCGTCTGCTTGAGAGCAATATCAGACGCTCCGGGAAATTATAATTATGCAGAAAAATGATATCATAGAACTGAAAATCGAAGATATGGGCGTGGACGGCGAAGGAATCGGAAAATACGATGGCATGACCTTTTTCGTTAAAGATGCGGTGCTTGGAGATGAGATCGAAGCCCGCATCACAAAGATGAAGAAAAATTATGGTTATGCGAGAGTGGAGCAGATTTTATCGCCGTCTAAATTTCGTGTGACACCACAGTGTGAACTTCACAGGAGATGCGGCGGATGTCAGATACAGGCGTTGGATTATGAAAAGCAGCTGGAATTTAAGCAGAACAAAGTGCGCGGAAATCTGATTCGTATTGGCGGTTTTGCGCCGGAATTGATCGACCGAATCATGCTTCCTGTCGTGGGGATGAAAGAACCATACCGCTACCGGAACAAGGCACAGTTTCCGATCGGTGCGGATAAAGATGGGAATCCGGTTGCCGGTTTTTATGCAGCGCGTACCCACAGTATTATCCCGGTCAATGACTGTAAACTGGGTGTGGAGGAAAATCAGATTATTTTAAATGAAGTCCTTTCTTATATGAAAGAATATCATGTGGCATCTTACGATGAAAATACAGGTAAGGGGCTGGTTCGTCATGTCCTGATCCGCTATGGGTTTTCCACAAAAGAGTTTATGGTCTGTGTGATTATCAACGGAAATAGTCTTCCTAAAGTGGAAAAACTGATCGACAGATTGACAGCCATCGAGGGAATGAAGAGCATTTCCATCAATCAGAATACGAAGAAAACAAATGTGATCCTCGGGGATGTGACGAAATGTATCTGGGGCGATCCATACATTACCGATATGATCTATCTACGCGATACGAAGGATTTTTCACTGACTGATACAGCGGTCGCATACCATATTTCACCGCAGTCATTTTATCAGGTCAATCCTGTCCAGACGGAAAAACTCTACAGCCTTGCGCTCGACTATGCGGGACTGACCGGAAAAGAGACCGTGTGGGATCTATATTGCGGCATCGGCACGATTTCACTTTTTCTTGCACAGAAAGCGGGAAAAGTTTATGGGGTGGAGATCGTCCCACAGGCAATCGAGGATGCGAAGAATAATGCGGCGCTCAACGGTATCAATAATGCTGAGTTTTTTGTAGGAAAAGCAGAGGAAGTGCTGCCGGCATTTTATGAAAAAAAGAAAGACACAGATGCAGATATGCTGCACCCGGATGTGATCGTAGTCGATCCGCCGCGAAAGGGATGTGATCGTGTATGCCTTGAGACGATGCTTAAGATGCAGCCGGAGCGGATCGTGTATGTGAGCTGTGATTCGGCCACACTAGCGAGGGATCTTAAGGTGCTTTGCGAGGGCGGGTATGAACTTCGTAAGGTAAGGGCGGTGGATCAGTTTGGGAATACAACACATGTGGAGACAGTATGTTTATTGTCCAAACTCCACGAAGCGAAGCATCATGTGAATGTGAGACTTGACATGGACGAGATGGATTTAACGGCGGCTGAGAGCAAGGCTACTTATGAGGAGATAAAGAAGTATGTAGCAGAGCATAATGATGGGATGAAAGTAAGTAATCTATACATTGCGCAGGTGAAGGCTAAGCATGGAATCATTGAGCGAGAGAATTATAATTTACCTAAGTCAGAGGAAGCCAGACAGCCTAAGTGTCCAAAGGAGAAGGAAGAGGCTATTGTTTGGGCACTGAAATATTTTCAGATGATTCCAAGTGAATCATAAGATGATTCGTGGCAGACAGATACTTGATGATATGGTGGAAAGCGTAAGAGAACATACTCCATTGGTCTAAGGAAATTATATCACACATTTTAATAATAAAATTAGTATCAGTAAAAGCAGCGTATTTGTAAAGAAAGTTGGATACAAATATGCTGTTTTTTTGATGCAAATAAGAGAATGAACTGTTTATGACAGAAAATTTGTAAATTTAACATAATAACTGAAAAATTGTTGTGGAAAGGAAATTGCAGTAGTAAAATTAAAATAGCCGTTTTGTTGCGTATTTTTATTTCATACTTTATTCCAAAGCGAAGTTTGATACAAAAGTACGTTTTATCGGACATCACGTATATTATTCTTATAATACGAGGAAAAGAATATGAAGGAAATAAAATGTTTAGAAGCTAATAAATATCAAGATAGTAATTATGAAAAATATGAGAATGGAATATATAGGAAGGACAATCTGTTTTTTGTAACGCTTTCATTTATACAAGAACCAGAACTTGGAGAAGGAAAGGATGCATCATCTATATCTCAATATCCATTGGAAGATTTATTAGACAAGTTTGGGGTGTATATTTCTGATTTTTATAAGAGTGAAAACGATGCGGGTAAAGACACGTGTTATTTAGAATTTGCAAGTAGTGATGCGAAAGATATTATCAATTTACTTACAATAATAAATAAGCATGTATATAACAGAAATGTGATTATTGATGGAGAAGAAACAGTCACACTAATTATAGAATAGGAAAAAACATGAGATATAAAATGAATAGACTATGCTCCGCATTATTGGTTTTTACTATATGCATACAGTCGTTGGTAGGATGTGGTAGCGATACCGATAAACGTTCGAGTAGTAATGTGTATGTAGAGGAAAGCGTAATTAAGGAACAAACTATTGCAGAAAGTACCATTGATGAAAAGTACTTAGATGAAACATATATTACAGAGAATTTAATATGTGAGGATGGAATATATGAGTATACCATTGATGAAAATATTATTAGTGAAGCATATATAATAGAGGTTACTATTAGTGAAGATGTGGAAGAAGAAATAATAGCACAACTTCCTGATGATTTTTCTGAATATGAAATTGACTGGGCTGCTGTGATTGGTAAGTTTGCGGTTGGAACAACAATAATTATAGCAACTGGCATTGTACAGCATTATTTACATTCAACATATTTCTTGTTTGCTTCGCCGATAAAGGTAACTCGTGATGCGCTTATTGGTGGTTCAATGGAAGCTGCTATTAGAGTGGCTCTTGAAGCAGATAAAGCCGGGAATAATGCAGAAGCAGCAATTAAGAAATATGCAATAGAAGGATTTGCAGATGGATATATGTGGGGAGCGGTTACTTCTGTATTATCCGTAATGCATAAAAATTTCAAGTTACCAAAGAGCTTGGCAATGTCGAGTGGTAAAGTAGGCAAGATTGCGCTGGATGGAACGGTACTTGACGAAGCTGGAAATGAACTTGGAAAAGCGTATATTGGGAAAGAAGGGATATATGTATTAAAAGAAACAGCAACAAGTACAAAAATTGAGTTATTCGATGTTGCAGGTAAACAAGTTGTTAATGCAACAGCAGAGCAGATGGCTCAAATTGCAAAAGGTACATTACCACCCAATTCAATATTTAGGTTAGGTACAAGTGATACTGCAAAAATATGTAGGACAGATGCTGCAGGAATTGTATATCGTATCAATGATGAGTTAGTCCCTAATATTACATATAAGTTAGGTACAGTAGTTTACCAAACAGATGACTATGGAAGAATAGTAAAAGTTACTTTTGATGAATTAACATTAAAAGATGCGGATAGACCGAGAAAAGTAATTCAGAATACCCTTTCAGAAATCGGAAGAGGATATGAAAAGGTTAATGATGATAGGGGACATATCATAGCAGATCGTTTTAATGGAAACAATTCTCTTGCAAACATTGTATCTATGGATTCTGATTTGAACAGGGGAGAATACAAAGCAATGGAGGATATCTGGGCAGAAAGTATAAAATTGGGTAAAAATGTTAGTGGTACTATTGAACTGAAATACTCTGGAAAATCATATCGACCTGATGTATTGGATGTATGGTATGATATAGGAGAAGGCAGTATAGAAAAAGTATTTTCAAATTTATAAATAAACTGGAGGATAAGTTATGAAAAACAAAAGATTTAAAATGTTGTTTGCTGTGGGTGTGATATTATCTATTTTTTCTTTTACTGCTTGTGGAAGTACAGGAGAAGAAAACAAATCCAATTCAGAGAGTGAGCAGATGCAAGAAACAGAAGAGGAAAAGAAGGGTTTCTTTGATGCTTCCTATACTACTGAAACTACTATAGCATATTCCGCAGGAAATGATAGTGACTGGTCTTATGGAAATCAAAGAAAAGAGTTCCCTATAGATGATGCTTGTTATGTGAGAATAGCAAGTACAGCAATAACAGACAAAAATAAGGGTGTTGAGAATGAGATAGCAGTAACTTACAGATTTACTGGAACTGAAAATTGTCAAGTTAATTTAACTGATGGAATTGCAGAGCAAATAGATACAGGAGATGCAAATGTGACAGAGTTTACAAGGACAATTTTTGCAAAGAAATCCAAAGAATCAGAAGAGGACATTATTATTTTCCAGTATGTTCCGACGGAGAGCGCCGAGAGTATTACGCTTGAAGTGCTTTATGATGATCAGATTGATTCAAGATACGATTGTAGAAACGCAGTATATTTTGTATCGTCTGAAACAGAAGAGACAAAAGACGTGAGAAAAGAGAACGGAACAAAATAATCAACAGAGGAGAAGATAGAATATGTCAATGATCAAGTGTACTGAATGTGGAAAAGAGATTAGCGATAAGGCAACGGCATGTCCTCACTGTGGTTGTCCTATGACAGAGATATTGTCAGCCACAAAAGAGAATAAAAAAGAAGAAAAAGTAAAACCAATAAAGATAAAAGAGCCTATAACTCCAGAACAGAAAAAGAAGAGAATCTTCATTATGAGTGTGACAGCATTTGTTTTGATTGCTGCGGTAGCTTTGACTTGGTATTTTGGAATTAAAATACCGCAAGACAAAGCATATGCAGAGTACTTAGTGACATTTGATGCTTATAATCAGGAAATCGAAAACTATAATAGTACAGTACTGAATTATAATGAAAAAGCTAACAAGATTATTGCAGCTAATAAAGAATTAACAGGTGTAATTGAAGAGGCGCAAGCATTGATTGATTGTGGAGATACGCCTTATGAATCAGAGACAATGACAACCTTAAACAATACACTCAAAAATTCAAGAAATAGCATATGTGAAACACCAAATATTTATGAGAAGAAGACTGCTCTTGAATTAGACGAGAGTTTAAATAAGTCACTAGCAAGTAAGATTTCTGAAGCAAATGAAAGCCTGAATGTGGAAAGGTCAGAAATTGTATCGGCTACAAGTGAAGTTGGAGAGGAAAGTGCTGGCTTATCAGTACCAGATTATTCAAAAATCATTGCAGAAATCAAAGATGAGGAAGAACTTCTCGAAAATAGTTACACAATACAAAAACAGATTACTAATCCAACACAGGATTTTGTACTTGCAAAAATCAATAATGTAGAGAATATAGCGAATGTCGTTTGTGCAACCGAGGAGAATGATCCAAACGGTAAACTGGGAAAAGATGGAGGATACACTGCACAGATATACTTTTCATCTCCTTTGCTTGGCACAGAAACTATTGCAGGTGATAAACTGATTGATGCTGGAACTGATGCCGGAGGAAGTATTGAGGTCTATAAAACTGTTGAGGCAGCAGAGGCAAGAAATTCATATTTGGCATCATTTGATGGTGGTATTTTTGATTCTGGTAAGCATACGGTAATTGGAACTATGGTGGTGCGTGTATCAACGAATTTAACCGCCACAAAGCAGGATAGTTTTATTAACGAGATTATTGAAGCCCTTATTGAGTTATAATATTTCGCGAAAAATACATAACCTTTTATGAAATGAAAATAAATCTGAAAGGGTAAATAAATGAGTGATAAAGAAAAGACTAAGGAAAAGAAAACCATATCCCAAGAAGATGTGATGAAGCTTTTGGATTCCTGTTATGATAAGTGCTTAAATGGAGTACCAAAGGTTAGCCAGAGCGTAGAGGACATGGCAGAAGATTATCTAAAAAAGTATCAGACTAAGGAAGAATCTTGTAAGGCAATGTTAAAGAACCAGATTGCAAAATGTACAACATCTGGATTTATTACTGGCTTTGGTGGTATCATTACTATGCCTGTTACACTTCCAGCAAATGTGGGAAGCGTAATGTATGTGCAGATGCGTATGATAGCTTGCGTTGCATATATGGCAGGATACGAGTTAAATAGTGATCAGACGCAAACATTTGTATATGCCTGTCTTGCTGGAGTAGCGGTCAATGAGTTAATCAAACAGGCGGGAATAAAGTTTGGTGTTAAGTTTGCAAATGGACTGATTAAGAAAATTCCGGGCAAAGTACTTACCAAGATAAATCAGAAAGTTGGTTTCCGGTTCATAACGAAGTTTGGAACAAAAGGCATTGTCAATCTTGGAAAAATGTTACCGGGCGTTGGTGCCGTAATTGGTGGTGGATTAGATTTGGTTGAGACTAAGGTTATTGCAGACCGGGCATACAAGTGGTTCTTTATGGGGGATTTTAGCGAAGCCAGCAAAGAGGATAATATTATTGATATTGAAGATGCAGATTTTGATGAGATTATCCCGGAAGAGAAACATGAATCATAGTTTAATGTGGTACTGTAGTTAGTATAGTGTAGAAATATTGTGCTGATAGGGGAAAAGATGGTAATACTAAAGAAAATGTTTTGCACAGAGAAAGAGGACTGGATGAAATCAGCAGTCGGGTAATGATGGGAGAAATCATTCTTTATTACCGTGGAAAGTTTTTTGGTGGAATATATGATGACAGACTTTTGGTAAAGCCGGTTCCGGTGGCAGTGAAAATGATGCTGGATGCTGAGATGGAATCGCCGTATGATGGTGCGAAAAAATGATTCTGGTTGATGATGTGGATAATCGGCAGTTTCTGTGTGGATTGGTTGAGAGTATGTGGGAAGAATTGCAAGTAACACTTGACAAAAACAAACAAATATTCTATATTTAACAGCAGAGATTTTATACCCAAAAGCAGAAAAAACGAATGCACAAATGAAGCTCAACCCCTTGTGGTTTGGGCTTTTTTCAATTCTGTAGAAAATCTGAGAACAACTATTTCTAAAAAGTCAATTATCATTTTGTAATGGCAGGGATTTCGCTTTTAACTTTGAGACCGTTTCAAGTTTTGTGTAAACGTTAAAAACTGATATAAGATTTGTGAATAGTTACAAATGGGCAGAGCCGATTTTCCGGATTCTCCCCCTATTGTTTTATAAGCTGTGATTTTTGTTTTTTGTCTGTTGTTCCTGCACCGGATCGGTTTGTGTCCGTCCGAGATATTGATTCAGATTTTCCTGTTTCCGTTTCAAATTTCGCACCTCTATTTCGCAGTTCTTGTAGGTTGCGGTCAGTTCTTTTTTCTGCGTTTCCAATGACTGATACTCGGCTCGCAGCTTATCCACATTCAATCCTTTTAGCTTGAAAGCCTGTATGAGATGATAGGCTTTGTTGGGACTGTTTGAAATAACAGAAGAATACATGAAGGATCGGCTTTATGAATTCAGAGGGAAAAAAGTTATACTTGATTCAGACTTGGCAGAAATTTATGGGTATGAGACCAAAAATTTTAAAAGTAAGCGATGAATAACACACCGCCTACCCAAAACAGTAAACGACTACCATTTACT
>ENA-OVFS01001163-OVFS01001163.1-human-gut-metagenome-genome-assembly--contig:-NODE-1163-length-18650-cov-3.588976_pt1 | contig 18650 bp, 14 predicted proteins | sample MGYA00237763_ERZ505405 | MGnify/ENA primary metagenome ERZ505405 (study PRJEB26158, sample SAMN06016401) | human gut metagenome | biome: human gut; feature: ankylosing spondylitis patient; material... | reverse complement strand
CGTTGCCGACTTGGAGATAGTCGCGCCCCCAGCGGGTAAGGTCTTTCATAATGCAGACACCGATTTTCCCGTTTTCCACATCGTCCATCATGCGGGAGTAGGCGGAACGGTCAAAAAACCTGCCGCTTTCGTCATCGTCGATGTAGTGCCGGATATTGGTTAGGTGCTGCCCTCTGGCATAGTTCTCCAAAAATATTTTTTGGTTCTGTATGCTGTTGCTCTCGCCGCCGTCCCTGTCCTCGTCGCCCACGGAAAGGCGGGAGTAAAGGGCTGTAATTTTGCTATAATCAGTCATGTGCATAACCTCCTGTGCGTCCATGTATGTGTCATTTACACTTAAAATTATGCACTCCATCGTGCGCTGCCATACTCTGTACCGTGGCGGTATTTCTTGGCGTTTTTACCTTTGAGGTAGACAGCCAGCCGCAGGGTCGCCCCACAGCACAGGCCCACCAACAGGTCGGAGGGGTGAAAGCTGGGGGCGGCGGACTGAAACGCGGCGGCAAAGCCGTCCATCAGGTGCAGCACCTTGTCCGCAAACTCTGTCCCGGACGAAAGCCGCCATGCCTGCCCCAGCTTGGTGGCATAGAGGCCCACGAACAGGTACGGGAGATTGGGGAGGACATATTTTTTCAAGTTGACCTGTCTCACCGTTCCAGCACCTTCTTTCGCACCTTCTCCACGGTGTTCCGGGCCATATCCTTATACTGCTCCAGCCGTTCCAGCACAGAGGGCCGGGTCTCCCGGCGCAGCTTCCGCCCCATGTACTCCTGAAAGGCGGCGGTGATGGCGTCGGCGTCGCGGCCCTTGAAGAAGATCAGGTACTTGGGCGGCGATGTGCTCCGGTCCTTCTTGACCGCATAATCTACGCCGTACTTCCGGGCGATCCGCTCAAACTGACGGATCTCCTTGTCCTGAATGTCGATGTTGGCAACCCCTTGATTTTGCTGTGTGAGCTGCTTCACTGTCTGCTTGCCCCGGTGGACCACCTGCGTCTCCCGCTTCCGCCGCTTTTCCACCTTGACCTCCTTGCGGTGGGCCATGTACTTGGTGATCGCCGCTTTCAGCAGACGCCCGGTAAACTTGGTGCCGCTAACGACCAGCGTCAGGGTCTTGTTTTCCACGTCCTCCTGCATCTACTCACCTCACCTTCGCAGGAGTGGGGCGGCCCCAGAGGGACCGCCCCAGGTGGAACGCTTATCTCACTTCATGCCAGGTCTCGTCCTTCGCGCCGGTGACGATGGTGTGGCCGTTGGCGGCCTCCATCAGATCGTAGTAAGCCCAGTAATGGGGGTTCTGGAGGTCGCGGAAGGTAGTCAGCTCGTCCTCATTGTGCCGGATAAACCGCTCGTCCGCCGTGCGGCCCAGCATCCGGTTGACAATGGCTGCAACCTCGGCGCGGGTGATCTGGTCCCCGCCGTGGAACAGGCCGTCCGCATAACCCACAATCCAACCATTCCGGGTGGCCTCCTGAATGTAGTCCGCTGCCCAATGGGAACCGGGTACATCGGGGAAGCTGCCCCGCTTGCTGTCGTAGGTCTCCAGCTCCATCCACTCATCCAGCCGGACGCTCATCGCCACAAACTGCTCACGGGTGATGGTGGCCTCGGCATGGAACAGGCCGTCCGGGTAGCCAACTACTACGCCCAGCTTTTCCAGATAGGCCACATAGTCCGCGTACCACGCATCCCGGCGCACGTCCGGGAACCGGCTGCGCCGCAGGCCCTCCAGCTCGTCCCCCCGCGCTTCGGAGAGGACGCGGGCAAATACGGCGGCCGCCTCGCCCCGCGTCATATTACGGTCCGGGCCGATGGTGCCGTCCCCATAGCCCACAAGGTAGGCAAAGTGATAGGCGGCGGGGAGCGTTACCTTGCCGTCCTTGCCGGTCTCACCGGCGGCGGTGGTGCCGTCTCCATCCTCCACGGTGACAGAGACACCGGGCTTGGCCTCGCCCTTGTTGTCCGTGACAGTGACGGTTACAGGGCCGTCCTCGTCAAAGGTAAAATCGTCCGGCAGGGTGACGGAAACCGCGCCGTCCTTGTCCACAGTGATCTCCGCGTCCTCCACCGGCTTCCCATCCTGGTCGGCCACATCCACATTGACGGTGTTGGACTTGTCCTCGTCCCCGGTGTCCGTGCCGATGATCTCACCGGCAGAGCCGGAGGCGTCGGGGACTGTGATCTGCCCCTTCTTGTCGGTGTCCCTGGCCGCATGGTTGCGCTGCTCGTCGGAGACCTCCACATTCAGACCCGTGGCGGGCTTGGCGGTGGGCAGGAGGACCGTCACCACGGTCTGGTCGTTGCCGTCCAGCAGGCGGCCGTCCGGCAGCAGCACAGTAAAGGCATCCTTTTCGCCGTCCTCACCAGCCAGCAGCGTCACCAGCGCACCCTTTACCGGCTTTTCCGCCGTATCAGTGACGATTACAGTGTACTGGCCCACCACAGCGGTGCCGGTATCATCGGTGTAGGCGCTGTCGGCGGCGGGGACGGTCAGCTCGCCGTCCTTGTTGGTCTGCCCCTGGGCTGTGCCGCCCAGGTCGCTCTTGACAATTACGGTGACATCCTTCTGCGGGGCGGTCTCCTGGTCGGTGACGGTCACAGTGACGCGGTGGCGGCTGTCCATGTCCTGACCCTTGGGCAGAGAGACGGTGATATTCCCGGTCCTGCCCACGCTTACCGCAGCGTCCACAATGGGCCGTTCGGTCTCGGTGCGCTCCACCTGGACGGTCAGCGTCCAGCGGTTGCCGTCCGCGTCCTCATAGCCCGCCGTGGCGTTGCCGTCATCATTGGTAGTCCCGGAAGAACCGGGGACCGTGAGCTGGCCCGCCTTGTTCGTCTTGCCGCCGCAGTAGTTGGCGTTCTTGTCCGTAACAGAGACCGCCAGCCCCTCTACGGGGGTCTCCGGTTCCGCCAGCAGAACAGTGATGGTAGTCTGGTCGGCATAGTCCAGCAGGCGGCGGTCCGGCAGGCGGATGGACAGGTGCTCCTCGCCGTCCAGCTCTACCGCCGCGCCGGAGACTGGGGCCTTGTTGTCGGTGTCGGTGACGATCACCAGATAGCGGCCCACCACGGCCTCGCCGTGCTCGTCCGCGGTGCTGGAGACGTACAGCTTTTCCAGTTCCTCCGTCTCCAGCACCTCGCCGCAGACCGTACACTCCTTATGGCGGCTGCCCGCGCTGTCCTGGTCCGGCTCCTTGTCCACGATCCACTCACCGGGCTTATGGCCCGTGGGGTCGGTGTAGGCCCCGTCGTAGGTATCGCCGCAGCGGGAACAGGTGAAGGTGGTAAAGCCCATGGCCGTGCAGGTGGGGGCAGTCATGTCCTCCTGATAGTCATGGCCCAGAGCGTTTTCAATCACAGCGCCGCACTTGGTACAGAGCTGGGGGGTGGTGCAGGTGGCGGCGTCGCCGGGAATATGGCCCGCAGCCGCGTCTCCTTCCAGGCGGGTCGCGTCGCAGCGGGTGCAGGTATATTCCATGATGCCCTCGCCGGTACAGGTGGCGCCGGTAACAAGCGTACCCTCGTCCCAGCTATGGCCCAGCGGCTCCGTGTAGTCCGTCACAAAAGTGGAACCGCAGCCAGCACAGGTGTGGATGGTCTTGCCCCCGGTCTCGCAGCCTGCCGGGATGGTTTTGGCGGCATAGTTGTGGGACAGCGCCGGAGTAAGGTCGGTGATGTGCCGGTCTCCGCAGACCGCGCACTCGTTCAGGGTGTAGCCGGGGCTGGTGCAGGTGGCCGGGAGCACCTGCGTCTCATACTCATGCTCCGTCTGCGGGATGGTGCTCTCCTTGACGTTACCGCACCGCTCACAGATATCCATGGTCTTGCCCGGCGTCTCGCAGGTGGCCTCGCGGACCACTACGCTCTGATAGGCGTGGCCCAGGGAATCCTTGTAGTTGGCCTTGGCCATCTTGCCGCACTCGGTACACATCAGGCGGTCATAGCCCAGGGCCATACAGGTGGGGGCCACGGTATCATGGCAGACAAAGTGATGCTCACAGTCCTGATTGCAGCAATCCCCATCACAATCCGGGTCCTGGCAGTCGCAATCCGGGTCCCCACAGCCACAGCCGCAGGACCCGTCTGCCGTGGCGGTCAGGTGGACATAGGCCACGCCGTCCTCCACCATGTCGGTGTCTGCGTAGGTGTAGGTGATCTTGTAATAGACAGTGTAGTTGCCCGCCTCCGTGTAGTTGGGAGCGGAGGTCAGGGTGCAGGCGTCGGCGCTGTGCCCGTACCGGATGGCGGTGGTCACGCCCGCCTCGGAGAGATCGGAGACGGTAACAGTGTGGGGTGCGCCGTCCGCCACGCCGTAGTAGTCCGCCACAACCGTCTTGGCGGCGGTGTAGGATGTCTTGGCATAGCCGCAGTCGGTACAGGCGTCCATTTCCACAAACCGCTGATGGGCCAGCTCCGGGCGGATGCTGGTCTCCATGTGGTGGCGCTCCAGCGTGGCGTCCTCCGTGTGGTAGGTGCCGTAACAGAAGCCGCAATACTGGCCGCCCGTGGTGATAACACGGTGGTACTCCCGGTCTACCTGTTCAACCTCGATGCTCTCCGGCAGGTCCTCAAAGAAGTTAGCGGCACAGTCATACAGCCAGTAGACGTTTTTACCGTAGCCGTACTCGGTTTTCGCCATATTGCTGTTGATGGTCCCACAGGTCTCACAGACCGCCTTGGTCCAGTGGTAGCCGGTATAATAAGCGTCCTTGCCGGGGGTGCCGTCATTGACGTTGCCCTTGCCGTCTCCGTCGATGGTTGTGCCGTCCGAGTATTTCACGTCCCGGTTCATGGCCGTCTCACCGTCCCTGGTGTACTCCGGGGTCCGGTAGGCCAGGAACGAGGTCTGCTGCTTGCACTCGCGGCATTGGAAAGTCTCATGGGTGATAACGGCGTTGGCGTCCAGCTCATTGGTGCGGTTATTGGCCTCCTGCCAGTGTTCCGCAGGGTCGTGATAGCTGTTCTGCTGGGCGGCGGAGGCCGCAGGCACCAGGGAGACCAGCATCACGACGGCAAGGAAGCCCGCCAGCAAAGAGCGGGAACGGTGGTATTTCGTGTGCATGTTCATTACCCTCCTTCGTGTGTAGATTGGTTTGGGACAGAGCGGGCCGGTGCGCTAAGGCGGGACCCGCAGCCGCCGCAGCAAGCGGCGGTGGGTCAATGGCTCCGCCCCTGTCCCTTGACGGTGAGAATCCCGTCCAGCGTGGTGGCGGTGATCCGCAGGCGCTCGGCGGTGGCGATGTCGTTTTTCACCGTCTCGTCCACCTTGCCGCCGCAGACCACCAGCACACGGGCGCGCCGGAGGTAGTCGCGGGCCATGTCGATGCCGTCCTTGTGCTCCTGGGGGATGCCGTCCTCCAGGAACAGCGGCAGGAACAACAGGGGGCAGACCGGGGAAAAGCCCGCGTCGTACACCTGACGGCACCAACGGGCCGCGTTCTCGGTGTTCTCATACTCGTTCTCGCCCCAGGGGGCGGTGATATAGGCCAGAGGTCGTTTCATGGCAAATCCTTTCTCCCGGCCGTTCCGGGCATGAAATAAGGCGGCCTGTTCAGCCGCCGTAGTCGTGGTGAAGATCGTGGTTGACCAGCATGGTGTAGTGATTGTCCGTGGAGCTGGGGGCATTGAACAGAGCGGCCAGCAGATAGGCCCTGGTGTTCCAGACGCGGGTGGTGTTGATGCTGATGCCCTCCAGCACCTTCTCGATGTGGCTGGAGTTGATCTGCTCGAACCGCTCCTGCACAAAGGCGGTGGGGTACTCCGCGTCCCGCCCGATCTTGATGGTGGGGCTGCGGGTCATAGCCACCTCCAGCATCAGCTCCACAAACTCGTCCACCTGGGTCCGATTGACCGGAGTGCAAATCAGGTCATATTCGATCTGTTCCCGAATTTCCTCTCGCTTCTCATACACGTCCTTCATTCCTTCCAGCTCAGGCGCGGAAAGAACGAATGAATGAGTATTTGATAGATGCGTATTTGATTTTTGAGTATTTGATCTCTTAGTATTTAATTCTGCGGGCTTTTCCGTAGATGGTTCCACCATATCCGGCTCCACCAGATACGGGAAAGCCGTATCTGGTGCGCCCGTATCTGGCGGGGTCGTATCTGGTCCTGCTTCCTCTGGCGGTTCCTCCGCAGCGGGGCGGGGCTTCTCGTAGATGGTGTACTCGGTATCACAGATGCGCCCACCGGGGCCGCGAAGCTGGCGGCGGACGATGTAGCCCGCCTTTTCCAGCTCCCGCAGCGCCCCGCCGATGGCGTCCACGCCCTCCTTGCAGATGGCCGCGAGGCCCCGTGTGGTGTAGTTCCACTCGTCCGGCAGGGAGAGCATCATGGACAGCAGCCCCTTGGCTTTCAAACTCAGGGCCGTGTCCTTCAGGTGGTGGTTGCTCATTACGGTATAGTCCCGCGTCCGTTCTATGCGGAAAACTGCCATGTTCTTTCACTTCCTATGTAGCGTCGTTAGGAGCGTTAGGCTGGATGGGGGCGGTCTGCCCGTCCTCGCGGGCAAACCGTTCCTCCAGCCGTGCCACACTCCAGTTTTGTTTGAATTGTCCCAGCGGACCGGGACCGAACTGTGCCCGCGCACGGTTGTCCAGGTCCAGCAGCCGCGCCCACAGCTCTGGGTGGTGATGGCGCAGGTTCCGCAGCTCCCCGATCCGCTGGAAGGGGCAGCACCAGCAGGAGGCGCGGCGGTAGATACGGTACAGGCCGCCGAAGTCAAAGCCCCGGTCATAGCAGATTTGCAGCGCCTGGTTCTCGGTGATGCCCCAGTCTACCAGAGGGTAGTGAAGGTCCTTGCAGCGATGGGCCTCGTCTGCCGCGATGCCTACATACTGTTGAAGCTGATGCGCCCCCTTGAGCCGGTTGACCTCCTTGTTGATAAGGTGGGTTTTGAGCTGGCCGGTACACCAGCGGACCCGGATACCCGGCCAGCCGTTGCCGTAGGGCGGGATGCCCAGCCGCGCACGGTTTTCCAGGCAGGACGGTTTCTGCTTGGGTTCCTCGAACATCATGTACTCGAAACTCTTTGGAGAACGCAGGGCGGTGATGTGCAGGCCGCGCTCTCGGAACAGGTGCTCGTCCACCTTGGCGATATGCCCGTACATCTCTGGGAACTCCATGCCGGTATCTGCCCACAGAACCGCGTCAATGGGCATACCGCGCTCGATCATCAGCAGAAGAAGGCAGGTGGAATCCTTGCCCCCGCTCAGGCTGACGGCGTGAAAATCCTTTTGGGGTGTGATAAGAGCGCCCATTCAGGGCACGTCTCTCTTGCTGGCCTCCTTCTCTTTCTTACAGCTCGTAGACCGGCTGCTCACACTCGAAGCAGGGGCCGCACAGCTCGTCCAGTGTGTCCGACAGGTCCTCCAGGTCCAGGCACATCTCACTCTGCGCCGGGTCCCCCTTGATGGTGCGGTACTCGGTGACGTACTCGCCGCCTTCATATTCCACGCGCACACAGGCCACACAGACAAGGCTCATGTCCTCCAGCAGCCACAGCTCCAGCGTCCGGGTGGTGACAGCGATCTCCATCGTGCTCTGGTCGTCCTCCTCATACAGAAGGGTGGCCTTTTGTCCGAACAGCTCCGGCCCGCGATAGTTGAAGGACTTCTCCTGCGTCCCCTGGGTGGTATAGGCATAGACAGTCCTAGCGTTGTTCCGCGCCGCTTGCAGCAGGGCCGAGAAGTCGAGTTTGTCCAGATGTTCCTCGGCCTCCTGCATGGTGTAGCCGTCCTCTCCCATACGAGAGCAGAACAGGCCGGTAATGGCGTAACGCAATCCTTCCTGAGAGTACATGCAAATTCCTCCTATCAGTGATGTCTTTTCTTTTTGGGCCGGATGATATGGCCCTCTATTACCAGCGCGTGACTGATGATATGGATTTCGCCCAGCTCCTGGCTTTGGAGGGCGCGCTGATAGCCCCGTTCATTCAGAAACAGGCGGGCCGTCTCTCCGCGCAGGGCGACAAGGTTATCGTCTTTCAGGACTTCAAACTCGATCATGTGGCGGGTATCATCCCGAAACCGCTCTACGGCCAGCAGGTCATGTCCCCGGATGGTGAACTGTGTCATACACGCGCCCTCCGCGCCCGAATGTCCAGCACAGGCAGTCCATACCGGGCGACAAGGGTGGCGTTGACGATCATGCGAAACGCCTCCGCGTCCACAATATCCGGGTCTGCAAGGTCCATCGCCACAGGGCTGCCCGCGCCATGGTATAGCCCTTTTGCCGCAGAGAAAAGCGCGTAGTCATGGGGAGAGATACCGCCCAGCACCGTATAGGCAGGCTCGAAGCCCTGCCGGTAAAAGCAGTTGGCGGTACGCTTCCACAGCTCCGCGCTGGAGGTCAGCAGGAACAGGGCGGCATAAAAGGCCGGGGTGTCCCTGCGCCGGTAGTAGCCCAGGCGGGCCTTGGCGTACTCCATGCGCTCCTGGTGCCGCTCGTCTTTCCACAGGCTTCCAGGAAAACAGGTGATTAAAACGCGCAGGCGCGGTGCAAGCAGCCGGTGCCGGGGCATGGTCCCCATCACCGCCTCCTGATACCCCACCACTCCGGCCTCGATCCGTTCAGCCAGCCATGGGCAAGCAGAGAGCGTACAGCCCTGGTCTTTGCGGTATTCCGTGCAGAGCGGGCAGGCAACGTATTCCGGCTTATATCGAAATGTGCTGATAAACATAGTGACCTCCTGATTTTGGGCGCAAAAAAACCGGACCGCAAATGCGTCCGGCAGTTCGTCCGTATATGATTACAATTCGTGGTTTCGCTGGCGCTTTTTCTGCCATGCCTCCAGCAGCTTGATGATGGTCTCCTGCATCCGTTTGGGGGTGTAGGAACGGGGAAAGTATTTGCGGATCGCGTCCGTGGAGAATGTCAGCTTTTCCGTCTCGGCCTTTTTCTCCTTGGATAACACATCCCGCATGGTCTCCAGCGAGAGGGTTCCTTCCTTGCTGGCTTTTTTCAGCCGCTGGGCCTGAGAGAGCGACGGTGTATTCTGCGAATACTCCATGGCGTCCAGCAACAGCATCTGCTCGTCTTTGGTGAGGGCGGCAATCTGATAGGCGATGGACAGGCCGATTTCCTGAGCGTCTACCTTGTCCATAAGCTCCTGCCGCAGTTCCGTGAGCTGGATATAATTGCGCAGGGTGTCCCCGCTGATACCCAGGGATTTTCCAATCTCATCGTCGCTGCGGAAATTCGCCGAAATTTTCGGCGAATTTTTTGCAGGCCGTCCAGCCCGCTTTTTATCCGCCTCCAAATACATACGGTAGGCCCAGGCGCGTTCACTGGGCAGGACATTCTCCCGCTGCACATTGCCGTCTACCATCTCGGCCACAGCCTCCTCGTCGCTCAGATCACGGATAATGACCGGCATATCCGGGCGCTCTGCCAGCTCACTGGCCCGATACCGTCGATGGCCATCTATGATTTCATAACCTCCCTCCGGGTCCGGGCGAACAAGCGCGGGCTGACGTACACCACGCGCCTTTATACGGGCAATAAGCCGGACCATAGACGGGTCCTCATCCCGCACTAAATAGGGCTGGTTACGCGGCATAATGCCGTTCAATGCGGAATACCCTTTGAATAGGTGTAGTTCGTTTAATCTTAGTCGGATGATTTTTTCCTCAGCAGGTCTATTCGATATAGCGCCATCAGTCAATTAAACCACCTTCTTCCCAATAAAAAAGAGCACTTCCAAATGAACGGAAGTGCTCTCTGGTTCAAATATAAAGAGGGACTTGCAATGCAAGTCCCTCTTTGTGATTTTAGATATAAACGTCTACGAACAAATCGCCAGTCCACTGACTTTGACGGGTTAAAGAAAATCCGTTCACTTTTCGAAAGCGTTTTGCCTCTTCAAAGCCTATTTTCAGTGAAAATACGAATATTTTAGTTCGCTCTGGGATGTTTGATAGCGGCCTGGGCGGCAGCCAGACGGGCGATGGGCACGCGGTAGGGGGAGCAGGACACATAGTTCAGGCCAACCTTGTGGCAGAACTCCACGGAGGTGGGGTCACCGCCGTGCTCGCCGCAGATACCCAGGTGGATGTCGGGGCGGGTCTCCTTGCCCAGCTTGGCGGCCATGGCCACCAGCTTGCCTACGCCGTTCTGATCCAGGTGGGCGAAGGGATCGGACTCATAGATCTTCTTGTCGTAGTAGTAGCTCAGGAACTTGCCGGCGTCGTCGCGGGAGAAGCCGAAGGTCATCTGGGTCAGGTCGTTGGTGCCGAAGGAGAAGAACTCGGCCTCCTTGGCGATCTCGTCGGCAGTCAGGGCGGCGCGGGGGATCTCGATCATGGTGCCGACCTCATACTTCATGTCGATACCGGCGTCCTTGATGATCTTGTCGGCGGTGGCGACCACCACGTCCTTGACGTACTTGAGCTCCTTGACCTCGCCCACCAGGGGGATCATGATCTCGGGCACCATCTTCCAGTCGGGGTGCTTCTTCTGGACGTTGATGGCGGCGTTGATGACGGCGGTGGTCTGCATCTCGGCGATCTCCGGATAGGAGACGGCCAGACGGCAACCGCGGTGGCCCATCATGGGGTTAAACTCGTGCAGGGAGGCGATAACCTCGTGCAGGCGCTCCACGGTGACGCCGATCTCGCCGGCGATCTCCTTGATGTCCTCCTCCTTGGTGGGCAGGAACTCGTGCAGCGGGGGATCCAGGAAGCGAATGACAACCGGGCAGCCCTCCATGGCCTCGTACAGGCCCTCGAAGTCGCCCTGCTGGTAGGGCATGATCTTGGCCAGTGCCTTCTTGCGGTCCTCGGTGTTGTCGGCGACGATCATCTCGCGCATGGCCTTGATGCGCTCGCCCTCAAAGAACATATGCTCGGTGCGGCACAGGCCAATGCCCTGGGCGCCGAAAGCGCGGCCCTGGGCGGCGTCGCGGGGGGTGTCGGCGTTGGTGTAGACCATGAGCTGACGGTACTTGTCCGCCCAGCCCATCAGGCGGCCGAAGTAGCCGGAGCCGGGGTCGGCGGGCACGGTGGCCACGGCCTCGCCGTAGATGTTGCCGGTGGAGCCGTCCAGGGAGATCCAGTCGCCCTCGTGGTACTCCTTGCCGGCCAGGGTGAACTTCTTGTTCTCATAGTCCACCACGATGTCGCCGCAGCCGGACACGCAGCAGGTGCCCATGCCGCGGGCCACCACGGCGGCGTGAGAGGTCATGCCGCCGCGGACGGTCAGGATGCCCTGGGAGACCTGCATGCCCTCGATGTCCTCGGGAGAGGTCTCCAGGCGGACCAGGATGACCTTCTCGCCCCGCTCGTGCCACTCCTTGGCCTCCTCGGCGGTGAACACCACGCGGCCGCAGGCGGCACCGGGGGAGGCGGCCAGGCCCTTGCCAACGACCTGGGCCTTCTTCAGGGCCTCGGCGTCAAAGGTGGGGTGCAGCAGGGCGTCGAGCTGCTTGGGATCGACGCGGCACACAGCCTCCTTCTCGTCGATCATACCCTCGTCCACCAGATCCACGGCCACCTTCAGGGCGGCGGCGGCGGTGCGCTTGCCGTTGCGGGTCTGCAGCATATAGAGCTTGCCATTCTCGATGGTGAACTCCATGTCCTGCATGTCCTTGTAGTGCTTCTCCAGGCGGTCGGCGATGGCGGCGAACTGCTCGTACACCGCGGGCATCTCCTCATGCAGCTTGGAGATGGGGGAAGGGGTGCGCACGCCGGCCACCACGTCCTCGCCCTGGGCGTTGATCAGGTACTCGCCGAACAGGGCCTTCTCGCCGGTGGCGGGGTTGCGGGTGAAGGCCACGCCGGTGCCGGAGTTGTCGCCGGAGTTGCCGAACACCATGGACTGGACGTTGACGGCGGTGCCCCAGTCGTAGGGGATCTCGTTCATGCGGCGGTAGACGTTGGCGCGGGGGTTGTCCCAGGAGCGGAACACGGCCTTGACGGCCTCCATGAGCTGGACCTTGGGATCCTGGGGGAAGTCCTCGCCCTTCTCCTTCTTGTAGAACTCCTTGAACAGAACCACCAGGTTCTTCATGTCCTCGGTATCCAGCTCCACGTCCTGCTTGACGCCCTTCTTGGCCTTGACGTCGTCGATAATCTCCTCAAAGCGCTTCTTGCTCAGCTCCATCACCACGTCGGAGAACATCTGGATGAACCGGCGGTAGGAGTCGTAGGCGAAGCGGGGGTTGTTGGTGAACTTGGCCAGGCCCTCCACCACGGTGTCGTTGAGGCCCAGGTTGAGGATGGTGTCCATCATGCCGGGCATGGAGGCGCGGGCGCCGGAGCGCACGGAAACCAGCAGGGGGTTCTCGGGATCGGCGAACTTCTTGCCACAGATGGCCTCCATCTTGCCCAGGTACTCGTAGATCTGGGCCTGGATGTCCGCGTTGATCTGGCGGCCGTCGTTATAATACTGGGTGCAGGCCTCGGTGGTGACGGTGAAGCCCTGGGGCACGGGCATACCCAGATTGGTCATCTCAGCCAGGTTGGCGCCCTTGCCGCCCAGCAGCTCCCGCATGGAGCCGTTGCCCTCTGAGAACAAATAGACATACTTATGCGTGTTGGCCATTTGTCATTCCTCCTAGATTTACGTTGCACTACTATACTCAAATACAGTAACCGGAGACATTATACCATTTTGCCAAAAGATTGCAAGAGATACCCGTCGGTTTTCTTTCTCTTTTGCTCAATTTTCGCCACTTTGGGCGCACGGAAGTGCCAACTGGCTTCATTTTGCTCCAGCCGTCCCCGCCCCGACCGGCCGCGCATAAAAAATGCCCGCAGAAGCGGACATCGTGTTTTTAAATGTCTACATTATCAAACATGTGGATGTTTAGTAAATATATCATTTTTGCAGGAAAATTGCAACAGGCTATTAATATATTTTACAAATTTATTTCCTAAATCTTCCTATCGCAAAATGTTGTATCCTCGTTTAAAAAGGTAGACATTTACAAAAAGGAGGATACACCATGAGACATCAAAAAAAACGGTGGTTTGCCGCATTATTATCCTTATGTATGTTACTATCTATTCTTCCTTCAACTTCTCTAGCTTTTAGTGAAAGCGAAGAGACCTGGAGTGGGAACAGGAGGAATCAGACCATTGATGGCGGAACCCATACAATTACGCTTAGTAATCTTACTATTGACTCACCGGGCGTTGAGAAATCTGCTATTGATATAACTGGTAACGCAGATGTCACCTTTATATTGGAGGGCAACAACACTCTCAGAGGTTACCGGAATCATCCTGCCATCTGGGTGGAGTCCGGTTCCTCCGTTACCTTTGAAGGAAACGGATTACTCGAGGCCTCCGCCGGGGGGGCATCCATCGGTTTGGGGGCGGCCGGAATCGGCGGTGGATATGGCGCCAGCAGTAATTTTGGCAATATCACCATCAACGGTGGTACCATCATTGCCCGAGGCTCCGGAGGCGGCGCGGGCATCGGCGGCGGCTACGAGGTCGGCAGCGGGACTGTAACCGGCAATGTTACCATCAACGGCGGATACGTCACGGCCATCGGTGGGTCAAGCGGCAGTACCGGCGGCGCGGGCATCGGCTCCGGTGAGAACGCAAACTATAGCGGAACCGTCACCATCAACGGCGGTGTGGTATACGCCGAGGGCGGTGCGGACTCCACCAGCATCGGCAGCGGCAACCGTGCTATCGGTACAAGCGACAACGGAGCCTTCACCACCGGCACGGGCGGAAACGCCGTCATCGTGGCCCCGGACGGCATTGGGGACCCCTCCGGCTTCGCTGACTGGGACGGTATTTTTATCAGCTATGAGGGCAGTAATACGAGCGCGACGGTGGGTGAGGACGGTACGGTTCACCTGAATGACACAGAGGCCAATATCCAGGTCTGGGGTGAACCGGTGATTGACTATCCGCTTGTGGTGGAAAGCGGCACCGAGCTGCGGGTCGTCCAGAATGACCGAAACTACGCCTACGCCACTCTGGAAATCGGCCAGGACGGCAAACTGACCAATAACGGCACCGTCACCGTAGACGAGGGAAGCACCCTGATTCTGCTGGAAGGTCTTGACCAGACAGATGGCAGCGGTACACTGGAATGCACCGGCACCGTCAAACTACCCCCGGAGGAAAAGCTGATTGCCCTGTCCGGCGCGGAGGACCTGACCTACAACGGCACGGAGCAGAGCCCCGAGGTAAGCGTTACATTAAATCTGTGGGGCTATTCCCATACCTATGGGAATCCGGCGGACTATACCGTAACTTACACAGATGCCACAAACGCCGGAGAGACCGCCAAGGCCGTTGTTACCTCCACTGGTGCCGGCGACCTGCTGGAGGGCAGCGCCTCCAGGACCTTTACCATTCAACCCGCCGATTATACCATTAACGTGTCCGACGGGAATTGGACAGTGGCGCATGGTGAAACGCAGCTCCTGTCCAAGCTGCCCCCTGCCACCATTTCCATTGACCCGTCGATTCAAGATGACCTGACCGGCCTGAGGGCTGGGAACCTGACTTGGTATATGGATGAGCAACATTCGCAAGCGGTGACCGATACCTCCCTTCAGAATACATCCGCCGGCGAAGAGGTACCCCTCTATTGGGTTTTCAGCCACAGTGATTCCAATTTTGCGCCAGAGTCCAAGTCCGGGACACTGACCATCACGATTACCAATCTGCCCATTTATCCGGTTGTGATCCGGCAGGGAGATGAGGTTGTTACAAATGGTACCATCAACAAGACCTATGGGGATGAAAACTTCACTCTAACTGTCGAACTTCAAAAGGATGATAGTCCTATTTCTCCTGATAGTCTAGTTACCTTTACTAGCAACAATGAAGATGTGGTAACGGTAGCCCAGAATGGTGAGGTTACCATCACCGGCAGCGGAACCGCTGTCATTACCGCCAGCGTGGCGGAAAAAGGCGGAGACGATGGCTATGCCGCCGCCAGCGGTACCGTCACCGTATCTGTGGCTCAAAAGCCGATTTCCGTGGATGACAGCACCGTGAAGCTGAACGGTCACTCCAGTCCGTATACGTGGCCCTATGATGGACATGCGTCGGTTACAGTCGATGCCGAACTGACCCAAGCTGACATTGTAGGCAGCGATGATGTGGATGTGACCGCCACCGGAACACTGAGCAATGCAAACGCCGGCAATCGGTCGGTCACCCTTTCTTACGAGCTGACCGGCGACCGGGCCATGCACTACGTTCTGCGTCCAGCCCAAGCAAGTAAGCCGGTGGTCGTTGCCAAAGCTGATCCCGGCCAGAATCAGATTTCTGCCAATCCCGGCGCCTTGACCATCGCCAACCGGGCAGCCAGGACGTATACCTATTCCCTCTCCCAGTTGACTGCTGGACTGGATGGCTTGGGAAACATCTCCTATAAGTTGGGTAATATTACAATAGCCAAAGAGGGATACTTTACCACTGACGCTGTCAAGGTAAATGCCGGTGTCCTGCGCCTGCCCGTCAACGCCGTGGAGTCTGATGAAGAAACAAAGGTTGCAGACATAGCAATTACAATTTCCAGCACCAACTACGAAGACTTCACCGGCACCATTACGGTCAACAGCAAAAATCTCCATGTTCTGACCTATGATCCCAACGGCGGCAGCGGCGGCCCCGGAACGGAGCTGCTGGACACCCAGACCGGCTACCCCTTGAAGCAGTCCCCCGCCCCCACTCACGATCAGCAGGACGGCGTGGATGTGTTGTTTATTGGATGGACAGCGGACACCACTGGAAACAAGATCTACACCGCCAGCGATACAGCGCCCACCACTGTTGCCAACGTAGACATCAACGGCGACACGACGGTTTACGCCGCCTGGGGCGTGGATACCAATGGCGACGGCGTGCCGGACGTGAACGAGACCGGCAAGTACACGCTGACCTACGCCGAAAACGAGCTGGAGAGCGGCACCTTGCAGGGGGTTCTGCCCACCGACAGCGGCACTTATGTCAAGGGCAATACGGTTGCCCTGGCCGATGGAAGCGGCCTCAGCCTCACCGGAACTACAACCAGCGACAAGGGAACGGCCCGTTTCGTGGGCTGGTCCAAGACACAGATTGACCGCATTCTCTCGCAGGGTGACACCATGCCCGCCGGTGTTGTGGAGCAGGTGACCTTCACCAACTCTGATATCACTGTTTACGCCGTCTGGGGCTGGGATACCAATGACGACGGCAAGCCCGACATCACTCAGAATCCCTCCATCACCTCCTCCGCGGGTGAGAACGGCTCCATCGCCCCGGAGGGCAAGGTCTATGTCCCGGCCGGGAACAGCCAGAAGTTTGATTTTACTCCGGACACCGGCTATGCCGTGGACCGGGTCACCATCGACGGCAATGCCTATGTGAACAACGGGGTCAACCTGCTGCCCGGCATGGACACCTGGGAAAAGTGGGAATCCTACACCTTCGCCGATGTCCGGGAAGATCACACCATTTCCGTGACCTTCGGTGAGGATACCAACAATAACAACGTCCCCGACGCCAACGAGGGCACCGTCACCCTGACCTATAACGCCAACGGCGGCGAGGGCTCGGCCCCTGCCGACCAGAGCGCCGACAAGTGGAGCACCGTCACCGTGGCGGAAAACACCTTCACCCGCTCCGGTTACAGCTTTGCCGGGTGGAACACCCAGGCGGACGGCAGCGGTGAGGATTATGCCGCCGGCGACGCCTTCCAGCTCACCGGCCAGGATGCCGTCCTCTATGCGCAGTGGAGCTATAACGGCGGCGGCAGCACCGGCACGGCCCGGTACACCATTGAGGCCAGCGCGGGCCATGACGGCGGGATCAGCCCGGACGGCAGGGTGCGGGTGAGCCGCGGCAGCGACAAGACCTTCCGCATCACCTCCGATGCCGGGTATGAGATTGCCGACGTGCTGGTGGACGGCGAAAGTGTGGGCGCGGTCAGCCGTTATACCTTTGAAACCGTGCGTAAGAACCACACCATTGAGGCGGAGTTCCGCGCCGTGGAGAAGGCCACGGATACGGGCGTGGACCGCTGGCTCAACACCACCGACCATATGGCCTACCTCAATGGCTACGGAACCGGCCTCTTCGGCCCCGACGACCACATGACCCGGGCCCAGGCGGCCCAGATGTTCTACAACCTCCTGCTGGACCAGGAGGTGTCCGCCGCGGCCCGCTTCACCGATGTGGCCCCCGACGCCTGGTACGCCCGCGCGGTGGAGACCCTGGCCTCCCTGGGCATGGTGGAAGGCGTAGGCGGCGGGAAATTCGCCCCGGAGCGCACCATCACCCGGGCGGAGTTCACGGTGATGGCCATGCGCTTTGCCCGCCTGCCCGAGGGCGGGGAGAATCCCTTCTCCGATGTGACCTCCTCCGACTGGTTCTACGACCAGGTGGTGGGGGCGGTGCAGTACGGGTGGATCACCGGCTACACCGACGGCACCTTCCGTCCGGAGGCCACCATCACCCGGGCGGAGGTGACGGCCATCACCAACCGCCTGCTGGACCGGGCGGCGGACGAGGACTACGTGGACGACCACGCCGGCGAGCTGCGCCAGTTCCCCGATGTGAGCGCCTCCTGCTGGGCCTACCACGACATTGTGGAGGCCACCAACGCCCACAGCTACCGTGTCTATGACGGCGAGGAGCACTGGATGTAAGCGGGAAATGGCAAGGCCCCCGGAACCAATCGGTTCCGGGGGCCTTATTCAGCCGGCCTGGATTGCCTCATAGGCCTGCATGCCCCACTCGCCCAGGGCGCGCAGATAGGGGTCAATGGACCGCCCCAGCGCCGTCAGAGAGTACTCTACCCGGGGCGGAATTTCGGGATACTGCTCCCGGTGGACCAGCCTGGCTCGCTCCAACTCCTCCAGGGACTTGGAGAGCATGACGCTGGAGATGCCCTCCAGCCGCCGTTGGAGTTCGTTAAAGCGGATTACCTCCTGCTGGTTGAGCTCCCACAGGATGCGCAGCTTCCACTTGCCGCTTACCAGCCCCAGGGCAAATTTGACCGGACAGCCCTCCATGGTGTTGCCTCCCCACTAAGTATTTTCTTACCGGCTAAAGAAAAATTGCGTACTTGTACTTTTTTCGCCGCTGTCTATAATGATACCAACAAGGACCAGAAAAGGAAAGGGGTATTTTAAAATGGAAATACAGCAGGCGATTGAGATCCGGCGGAGCATCCGTGCCTACGGAGACCGGCCGGTGGAGCGGGAGAAGCTGGAGGCCGTGCTCCGGGCGGGCAACCAGGCCCCCATCTTCGGCCGGCTCCACATGAGCGTCTTTGCGGGGCCGGAGCAGCTCCAAGCGGTGGACGCGGCGGCGGTGGCGGGCATGGCCCGCTCCGGCGTGCCCTTCCTGGAGAACCTGGCCGCCCAGGAGGGCTATCACCCTCTCTACGGCGCGGCGGCCCTGGTGGTGCTCTCCGCCCCCGGCGGCCTGGATGAGAAGGGCTTCAACATGGCCAATGTATCCTGCGCGGCGGAGAACATGCTGCTGGCCGCCGCCGGGCTGGGACTGGGCTCCTGCTTTCTGATGGGGCCCATGGCCGCCTTCTCCGACCCGGCGCTGCGGGCCCGGCTGGAGCTGCCCGGGGGCTACGAGCCCCTGGTAGGGGTGGCCCTGGGCTACGCCGCTCTGGAGCGCCCCGTCGCCCCGGAGCGGACGGATGCCGGTATCACCTGGTGCAGATAGGCAAAGCGGAGGC
>ENA-OVFS01001110-OVFS01001110.1-human-gut-metagenome-genome-assembly--contig:-NODE-1110-length-19620-cov-10.643854_pt1 | contig 19620 bp, 20 predicted proteins | sample MGYA00237763_ERZ505405 | MGnify/ENA primary metagenome ERZ505405 (study PRJEB26158, sample SAMN06016401) | human gut metagenome | biome: human gut; feature: ankylosing spondylitis patient; material... | reverse complement strand
GAGGAATGAAGTTGGGAAGAATTATAGCAGTTGCCAATCAGAAAGGCGGAGTTGGTAAATCAACAACTGCAATTAATCTTTCGGCCTGTCTGGCAGAAAAGGGAAAGAAGGTTCTTACAATTGATATAGACCCACAGGGTAATACAACCAGTGGACTTGGCGTTGACAAGAATTCTGTAGAAAATACATTGTATGAACTTCTCCTTGGAGAAGCCGAGACGAAAGATACGATTATAAAAAATGTTGTCGAAAACGTAGACCTGATTCCATCTAATGTTAATCTTTCCGGTGCAGAAATCGAATTAGTAGGCATCGATAATAAAGAATTTATATTAAAAGGAATTACAGATAAGCTTCGACGCAAATATGACTACATAATACTTGATTGTCCGCCATCACTAAATATGCTGACAATTAATGCGTTGACTGCAGCGACATCAGTATTAGTGCCTATTCAGTGTGAGTATTATGCATTGGAAGGACTTTCGCAGTTAATCCATACGATTGATCTGGTAAAAGACAGATTAAACAAGCGTCTGAAAATGGAAGGTGTCGTATTCACAATGTATGATGCCAGAACAAATCTGTCTCTGCAGGTTGTGGAGAACGTAAAGGAAAATCTTAATCAGAATATATACAAAACGATTATTCCGAGAAATGTAAGATTAGCAGAGGCACCAAGTTATGGACAGCCGATAACAATTTATGATCCAAAATCAGCGGGAGCAGAGAGCTACAGACTTTTAGCTGAAGAAGTGATCAACAGGGAGGATAATTAATGGCAGGCAGAAAGAACGGTCTTGGCAGAGGTTTAGATGCACTGTTTCCGGAAAAGAAGTCTGCTGTCAAAGAACCTGTAAAAAAAACAACAGCTAAAACAGAAAATAAAACTGTAGCAACTGAAAAAGAAACAACTGGTACGAAGGAAAAAAGCAATACAGCAGAGCATAAAAAAACAGCAATGATAGTAAAAATATCAAGCGTAGAGCCTAATGTAAATCAGCCTCGTAAACAGTTCGATGAAGATGCGTTGTTAGAACTATCTGAGTCCATTAAACAGTATGGAGTTCTCCAACCACTGCTTGTATCCGATAAAAAGGACTATTATGAAATAATTGCAGGAGAAAGACGCTGGAGAGCAGCAAAACTTGCCGGACTCAAAGAAGTTCCTGTAATTGTAAAAGACTTTTCTGAACAGGAATTAGTAGAAATTTCCCTGATTGAGAATATTCAGCGGGAAGATTTAAATCCGGTCGAAGAAGCAATGGCATATAAACGCCTGATTGATGAATTTCACCTTAAACAAGATGAAATCGCAGAGCGTGTAGGCAAAAGCAGAACTGCTGTAACAAATGCTATGAGACTTCTTAAACTCAGTGAAAAAGTGCAGCAGATGTTGATTGATGAGATGATAACTGCCGGACATGCACGTGCAATCCTTGCAATATCAGACAAAGAAAAACAGGAATCTGTTGCGATGAAAGTTTTCGACGAGAAATTAAGCGTTCGAGAGACAGAAGCACTTGTCAAACGTATGCTGGAGCCACCGAAAACAGAGAAAAAGAGTAAATTCAGCTCTGCGGAAGATGCAATCTACGAGAGTCTGGAAGAAAAAATGAAGAGTATCATGGGCACCAGAGTACAGATCCACCGAAAGAAAAATGACAAAGGTAAAATTGAAATTGAGTATTATTCCAAGGATGAATTGGAGAGAATCATAGATCTCTTTGAATCCATTGGTTAGGAGTGACAGTAATATGAGTGGCATTTTTGAAAGTCTTGGAATTGATTCCGGGATCATCATTATTATACTACTGATTCTTACTATCTTCCTGCTGGTAAGGAATATCAGTATGAATATGCGTCTGAGTCGTCTGGAACGAAAATATAAGACGTTTATGAAAGGCTCGGATGCACAGTCTCTGGAGAAAGTATTTGTAAGAAAATTCGCTCAGATAGATAAACTGTATGATGCGAAAGAAGAACATGATCATGATCTCCTTTTTATAAAAAAGAATCTTGATAAGATGTTTAATAAGTATGGTGTAGAGAAATATGATGCATTTGATGATGTAGGCGGCAAATTAAGTTTTGCATTGGCCTTGCTGGACAAGGAAAATACGGGTCTTATTTTAAATGCAGTGCATAGCCGTGACAATTGCTTTTTGTATATGAAAGAAATTGTAAAAGGCGAATCTTATGTTATGCTTAGCCAGGAAGAAGTGGAAGCACTTCGAAAAGCTGTTAATTTCGGCCTGGATAATCTCGAACAGGACTGATTAAGAACAGAAAAGAAAGAGCATACTTAAAGATAAAATAAAAAACAGTGTTACTGGATACGAAGTAAACAGTAACAAAATAGTAACTGTATGACAGCAATATATCCGCCAGGCGGCTGCCAGAATACATAAAAGAATAGTAACTGCCTGGTAATTTGCCAAAAAGCAGATCAATGAATAGTTACAAAATATTTTATGTTACTGTGAATGATGTAAACAGTAACTATTTTATTCAGGAGGAACAAGATGTTAGACATTAAATTTGTGAGAGAAAACCCGGAAGTTGTAAAACAGAACATCCGCAATAAATTCCAGGATAATAAACTGGAATTAGTGGATAAAGTGCTGGAACTGGACAAAGAAAACAGAGAAATCAAACAGGAAGTAGAGGCTCTTCGCGCTGAGAGAAATAAAATTTCCAAACAGATTGGTGCTCTGATGGGACAGGGAAAGAAAGAAGAAGCAGAAGAAGTCAAGAAACAGGTAGCTGCTTCCGGAACACGTATTGAAGAACTTTCTGCAAGAGAAAAAGAAGTAGAAGAAGAACTTCTCAAAAATATGATGGTAATCCCGAATATCATTGATCCGTCTGTACCGATTGGCAAAGATGACAGTGAAAATGTAGAAATTGAGAAATTCGGTGAGCCAGTTATTCCGGATTATGAGATTCCATATCATACAGATATTATGGAAAGCTTTGACGGAATTGATCTTGACAGTGCAAGACGTGTTGCAGGAAATGGTTTCTACTACCTGATGGGGGATATTGCAAGACTTCACTCTGCAGTAATCTCTTATGCGCGTGATTTCATGATTAACAGAGGATTTACTTACTGTGTACCTCCTTTCATGATCAGAAGCAACGTTGTAACAGGTGTTATGAGCTTCGCAGAAATGGATGCTATGATGTACAAGATCGAAGGCGAAGATTTATATCTGATCGGTACAAGTGAACATTCCATGATCGGTAAATTCATCGACCAGATTATTCCGGAAGAGGAACTTCCAAAAACTCTTACAAGTTATTCTCCATGTTTCCGTAAGGAAAAAGGTGCTCATGGACTTGAAGAGAGAGGCGTTTACCGTATCCATCAGTTCGAAAAACAGGAAATGATCGTTGTCTGCAAACCGGAAGAAAGTCCAATGTGGTTTGATAAATTATGGCAGAATACAGTAGATCTGTTCCGCTCTCTTGACATTCCGGTTCGTACACTTGAGTGTTGTTCCGGTGACCTTGCAGATCTGAAGGTAAAATCTCTTGACGTAGAAGCATGGTCCCCACGTCAGAAGAAATATTTCGAAGTAGGAAGCTGCTCTAACCTTGGAGATGCACAGGCACGTCGTCTGAAGATTCGTGTAAACGGTAAAGACGGCAAATATCTTGCACATACATTAAATAATACAGTTGTTGCACCGCCTAGAATGCTTATTGCATTCCTGGAGAACAACCTGAATGCAGACGGATCTGTAAGCATTCCGAAAGCTCTGCAGCCATATATGGGCGGCATGACAAAGATTGAGAAAAAGCACGCTTAATGGAGAGTGAGCTTTTTCAGGGAGGTGTTCTTATGCACAGTTATCTGAGAGCAGTTGGTTTTTCCAAGATCACCAAAAGAAGCAGTATCAGGCAGATCATTACGGATGTGGTTGAAAATTATGATGATAAAACAATAGTAAAGGATCATCCGGAGGGTGTATTTGCTGAGTTTTCCAAGGATTATGGATGCGATTGTGGAATCACTGTCTGTGGACAGTATGATGAAAACAACGTATTTTATCCGGACTATTATTTTCCTTTTTTTCGCGGAACAGGTATTACGACACAGGAGAATGTCATAATAGAGAGACATACAGAAAAAGAGTCTTTTGCCGGTGCCTGTGACGATCTGAGAATAGGAGTTACTTTAATTTTTTATCTTCAGAATGCCGCTGAGTATATGAAAGAAAAATACAAAAGCGGTATGCTTCCTGATGGCCAGCCCTTAACCCTTTCCGGACTGGCCAGGGAAGGAAAAATTCTTTTTCCGGTGGAGAAGGATAAAGAGGCTGTAAAAGCTGAACGGGAACTGACAAAAAACAGAAACCATTTGATTGCGGCAGCCCGCAACGGAGACGAAGAGGCAATGGAAAGCCTCACAATGGAGGATATGGATACATATTCTATGATTTCACAGAGAATTGTCACTGATGATATTCTTTCCATTGTAGATTCGTATTTCATGCCATATGGCATTGAATGTGACCAGTACAGCGTCATGGGGGAGATTATTGATTATATGACTTTTGAAAATATCATTACAGGAGAGAAAATTTGTCAGATTACTATAGAATGTAATGATATGCAGTTTGACGTGTGTATCAACCGGGAAGATCTTCTGGGAGAACTTAAGATCGGCCGCCGATTTAAAGGAATCATCTGGCTTCAGGGTCAGTTACATTATTAAATAAGTGGGAGATATTTAACCAGTTAGTGATGGCATATAAGTATGAAAAACTGGTATGAATATCAGATAAAATATTATGTTTCACGTGAAACATAACAACGATAGTTTAACCGAAACTGCGAAGCAGTTATTTGGTGTAGAGCCACGTAGCGGAAGTGGATTGCAGATATCCGATTGATACAAATCAATTGTGGATGAGAAAATATCCACTTCATAACATATTTGATGAAAACATTTGAATTTTGGGTAAGATTCTAGTTACTGTTCACACGCCACTATCCCGCGAGGTGTTTTGGCATGAGAATGCCAAAATCCCGAGACATACCGCGCGAATTTATGCGAATAGCATAAATTCTGTGCATCGCGAAGCGTGTTACTGAGAACGGAGTGAACAGTAACAGATTCTAAATGTGTACGAAAAGAATATGAAAGATTCTCTTGTAATTCGAATAAAAATATAGTAGAATTACGATTGTGAGTCAAGTGTCCTCGTAGCTCAGCTGGATAGAGCACTCGCCTCCTAAGAGAAAGCCGAGGCATTCCCCAAAGGGAAAAAATGAAAAACAACTTTCAGTTCGAATCTATTCTGAATAATGCCAAAGGTGACAACAAAGCATTCCCCAATTTGGGGAACGTTCTAATGTTACCAAAGTAAAAAAATCTGTAGATTGACAACTCGAAAAAGAGTTGATAATCTTATATATGGCCGAAGGGAAAAATCCCAGAAACCCAGTAAAATCAAGGGTTTGCGGCATGTGTCGTCATAGCTCAGCTGGATAGAGCACTCGCCTCCTAAGCGAGGGGTCGGAGGTTCAAATCCTCTTGGCGACGGGCTTCAAAGCGTTCGAAAATGTTAGCTGGATTAGCTGACAACGAACGCTTTTGTTATTTTCTAATCACGTTCGTGACACAAAATTCCATTCAAAATGATCAATTTCCAGCTAACGCAATCCGATTTTTGTTAGCTGACAGCTAATCAAAATTACCGGTTTGCAAACATGGGTTTTAGAAAGTCCAGCTAACATTTGGGTTCCGCTCTGTTGTCACCCCTTATTTGGGGATGTAAATCAGAAAAAATGCGGGAAAAGGAACAATCTCTCCCAAACCTGCAAACATAAATTAGCTGAAACAGTATTCAATTCTATTAGCTACAGCTAATGGTCAAACGGCAATGTCTGTTTGGAACTTTACTTACAACAAAAGTTCCAGGCAGGCATTTTTTATATCCTGAATCCTGGAGGAAAGGAGTCAAGATGACTGAGACAAACAGACAATTAGGAGAAAAAGAAGAAAGAATCATAGAAATTGAGATTGAACGTTTCCGCCCTTTTAAGGAGCATCCGTTTCAGGTGAAAGATGATAAGGAAATGTTTCTTCTGCAGGAAAGCATTATCCTGTAATTCAAGGAGAACAAATCAATTATCAAAATAAATAGTATTTATAAATAAGAAGTAGGAAGGAAATTACCATGACAAAGGAAGAAGTAGAAAAACTCTGGATGGATAATCCGGAATCAATGCAGTTTTTAAAGAATGCTACAAAGTTTTATAATTTAATGATGATGTATCGTTGTGCTATCCGGGAAATTCAAACCAAACTTGAGGTTTTAGATGATGAATTTTCAGTTGAGAACAATCGAAATCCTATTTCATTTATAAAGACAAGAATTAAGAAACCCAATAGTATTTATAATAAACTGCAGAAAATGGGACATGATTTTACAACAGAGAATATACAAACATATCTAAATGATGTAGCAGGTGTTCGAATAGTTTGTGCATTTATTGATGATATTTATATGATATCTGATTTGATCACACAACAAGATGATATCAAAGTTATTGAAGTAAAGGATTATATAAAAAATCCCAAACCAAATGGCTATCGAAGCTATCACATGATTGTTGAGATTCCTGTATTTTTTGCTAAGGGTAAAACACCTATGCGTGTAGAACTTCAAATCCGAACTAATGGGATGGATTTCTGGGCAACGTTGGAACATCAGCTTCGTTATAAAAAAGGCATTGAAGAAATGCCTGGATATGAAGAGATCAGTGAAGAATTACTTCATTCTGCAAGAGTTGTCATTGAAGCAGATAATGAAATGCAGAGAATAAAAGACAAAATTGGTATGTTCCACGAAATTTAAGCAGAAATTTGATTGAGTAGAAAGGTTGGAATATATATGAAACAAGATACTTTAGAAGGAAAAGCGAAAACAAAAAACGGAGTAAAGCGATTGTGTTTTCCATAATCTGCATTCTTCTAGAAGTAGTTTTTATTATTACTATTGTAACACGCTTAAATGAATATGCAGAAATCATAAATCTATTTACAAGGATTTTAAGTGGAATTTTAGTTTTGAGATTGTATGCATCAGATAAGACATCTTCCATGAAAATGCCTTGGGTTATATTAATTTTAATTTTCCCAATTATGGGTGTAGGCCTGTATTTATTGATTGGTTTGAATGGTGGCACACATAAAATGCGTGAGCGATATGCAGAAATTGATAGCAAATTGTTACCAATGCTTTCCGATAATCAGGAGTGTTTAAGCAGAATAAACGAAACGATTCCGAAGGCAGGAAATATTGCAAGTTATATACAAAGAAATTCGCAGTATCCAATCTATCAGAATACGGATGTGATGTATTTCGATGAAGCAGTAAAGGGATTAGAGACCCAGCTTGAAGATCTTGCAAAGGCACAGAAGTTTATCTTCATGGAGTATCATGCTATAGAAGATGCAGAGGCGTGGCATAAGATCCAAAAGATTCTGGAAGAACGAGTAAAAGTTGGAGAAGAAGTTTATATTAGTATGATAAATAAAGCTGAAAAATACTGTTGGTTCATGACTCCATATCTGATTATAACAGACGAAATGACACATGCGTTATGTTTGGCTGCTAAGCGAGGAGTGGATGTCAGAATTATTACACCGGGTATTCCAGACAAAAAATTTATTTATAATATCACTCGTTCTTTTTATCATGGATTGGTTAAACATGGTGTGCGTGTTTATGAATGGACTCCTGGTTTCTGCCATGCAAGAATGAGTGTGGTGGATGACTGTATGGCAACTTGTGAAACAATTAATCTGGATTATCGAAGTTTATACCATCATTTTGAAAATGGATGTTTTATGATAGATTGTCAGTCTGTTTTAGATATAAAGAGTGATTTGATAAAAACCATGGGTGAATGTCGTGATGTGACAGAACAATATTGTACCGGACGCAGTGCATATTTACGATTAGGACAATTATTTATGAGATTATTTGCTGGATTGCTATAAGAATCTGATGTAACGATCTCTCAAAAAACAGTTAATTTAAAAGTCGACTGTTTTTGAGAGGTCGTTTTGTTATATCGAATGATTTGTACAGAATTTCCGTTTAGGTGAAAAAAATAAATTTTGTTGAGGTTGAATTGAGCTTGTCATTGTATTATATAAGCATAGAAAAAAGGAATCAGGTGATATACAATGAAAAAGCATAAAATATGTAAAATTCTTCTTGTTATACTGGCAGTTCTTCTGTTTATGGCTTGTTATGAATTACTTGGAATCTGCATTGCATATAAAAAACAGCCAGAAATGTCCGAAAAAACCATAAAAGAAATACATAATGAGTCGTGGAACGAATGCAGTGAGAATCCAGAACGGGCAGTGATCATAGAAAAGAATTCGGAAGCTCTTTTACAAAGAGTGCGATTGATTAAGAATGCAAAAGAGGAAATTATTCTTTCTACGTTTGCATTCAAATCCGATGAAAGTGGGAAATTGATCTTAGGAGCTCTTCGTGATGCGGCAGACAGAGGTGTACATGTTCGCTTGCTGGTAGATGGAATGGAGAGTTGGATTGATATGGAAGGTAATCCGTATTTTTATGGATTATCTTCCCATGAGAATGTTGAAATCAAATTATACAATAAGGCCAATCCGTTGAAACCATGGAAAATGATGGGAAGAATGCATGATAAATATTTGATTGCAGATGGTAAGAACTATATTCTTGGAGGAAGAAATACATATAATTATTTCCTGGGCGATTTTCCAGGACACAAGAACTATGACAGAGATGTGTTGGTTATTTGCGATGAACCAAGGAAAGAAAATTCAGTCAACCAGTTGTTAGATTATTTTGAAACGATATGGGAACAAGAAGATAGTGGCTATTTTCATAATGATAAGAAACTTGCAAATAGAAAATCTGTAAAGAAGGCAGTATTAGAACTGCAGGAAGGATATCAGCAATATTTTAATGAAAACAAGGGAATGATTTTCGATACGGATTATACAGACGAAACGTTTGAGACAGAAAAGATTGCATTGGTATCAAATCCTATTCACACAGCTTCCAAGGAACCAGTAGTGTGGTATCAGCTGGGAGAATTGATGAAAAGTGCGAAGAATCGTGTAAAGATTCATACACCATATATTATCTGTAATGATATGATGTACAATACATGGGAGGAGATTGCAGAGAATGTTCCAAATTTTTCAATCATGACAAATTCGGTTGCAAATAATGGCAATCCATTCGGGTCTGCTGATTATGCAAAAAATAGAAATAAGATTTTAAATACAGGAATTGACATCTGGGAATATGAAGGCGGTTATTCTTACCATGGAAAAAGCATCCTGATCGATGATGATATATCTGTGATTGGTTCCTTTAACATGGATATGAGAAGTACGTATCTGGATACGGAACTGATGCTTGTAATACGTAGCAAAGAAATCAATAAACAGTTGGAAGAAGGAATGATGGAATATGAAAAAGTATCCCGACAGGCATTAGAAGATGGCACGTATCATGATCCGTATCATGTAAAACCGATTGAATTAACAAAAAAACGTCAGAGAAATGTGGTTTTGGTGCAGCATCTGCTTGGATGGGCAAGATATCTGTTTTAATAGATAACAGGGAGGAAGGAAAACGTGTTTCAGATATTAATTGTAGAAGATGATAAAGAATTAAGCCAGCTATTTCAGAAAGTGCTCGAGAAAAATGGTTATCAGGTTAAAAGTGCACCGGATGGAGCTCAGGCATTAGAAGTATTGGATAAGGAATATATTGATCTGATTATTTCCGATATCATGATGCCGGTTATGGATGGTTATGAGCTGGTGTCGGAACTTCGTTCAGCAGGATACCAGATACCGGTACTTATGATCACTGCAAAAGGAAACTTTGATGACATGCGCCAGGGATTTCTTTCTGGAAGTGATGATTATATGGTAAAACCGGTAAATGTGAATGAAATGGTTTTAAGAGTAGGCGCATTGCTCCGTCGTGCACAGATCCTGAATGAACATAAAATTGTGATTGGTTCAACAGAGTTTGATTATGATGCAATGACCGTTACAACGGATAAGGAAAGCCTTGTTTTACCGAAAAAAGAATTTCTGCTTTTATATAAGCTGGCAGCTTCGCCGGGAAGAACATTTACAAAACAGCAGTTAATGGATGAAGTTTGGGGATATGAGACAGAGGCAGACCCACATACGATAGAGGTGCATATAGGAAGAATTAGGGAGCGTTTTAAAGATAACCCAAATTTCGAAATTGTAACCATGCGTGGAATTGGATATAAGGTGGTGAAAAAATAATGAATCAGAAGAAAGAAAAAAGATTGAAGATTCGGTCCTGTCTGACTGGTGCAATCTGGCTGTCTCTCGTATTTTCAACAGTGATATCTGCTTTATTATTTGCATTTTTAAATCATTTCTTTAAGCTACCGGGGAGTATACCTGTGCTTGGCTGGCTTTTGATTTTTAATACACTGATCGCAGGGCTCATTACTTCTTTTATTAATGCAAAGTTACTGGAGCCAATTACCAGACTCAGTAAAGCAATGAAGGAAGTTTCTCAAGGAGATTTTGAACAGCATTTGGAAACGAACAGTCGTATAGCAGAGGTTGGTGAATCCTACCAAAGTTTCAACGTGATGACAAAAGAGCTTCGTGCAACAGAAGTGCTGCAGATGGATTTCGTATCTAATGTTTCTCATGAGTTTAAGACCCCTATCAATGCCATTGAAGGTTATACAATGCTTCTTCAGGGAGAAGAATTATCGCAGGAGCAAGAGGGATATGTAGAAAAAATCTTATTTAACACGAAGAGGCTTTCTGGGTTGGTTGGAAATATTTTGTTGTTGTCTAAATTGGAGAATCAGAATATACCAATGAAAAAAACGAAATATCGACTGGATGAACAGATTCGTCAGGCATTTCTTTCTTTGGAATCAAAATGGACAGAAAAAGAAATTGGCTTCCAGGTAGAATTGGAGGAAGTCAAATATACTGGAAATGAAGGACTTCTTATGCATATCTGGATGAATCTTTTAGATAATGCAATCAAGTTTAGTCCGGCAAAGGGAACAATTACGATGTTTCTGAAACAGGAAAAGAATTCTGTGAAGTTCATTGTGGAGGATGAAGGACCAGGAATCGAGGAAGATGTAAAGACTAGAATATTCGACAAGTTTTATCAGGTAGATGGTTCTCATAAGGCAGAAGGAAACGGTCTTGGTCTTGCACTTGTAAAGCGGATTGTAGATAGTGCGGGAGGAACGATCAAAGCAGAAAACCGGGAATATGGCGGATGTAGATTTGTTGTAGAACTTCCGATACAGACAAATGAGAATATAATATAAAAGTAGAAGATGGGAGGATTTATATGACATTTTATCAGGAATTACAGTTAAATCAGGCAGGATCGAAAAACCTGTTGAAAAAGAGTGAAACCACGAAAGAAAAAATGTATCATATACTGGTATATCTGATTAAGATAGCTGTTACAATGGTTTTTTGTTTTTTATTTGTTACTGTTTTCAGCATCCTGTTTGGAAATGAAAACAGTATTGTTGGTGTGGTAGTTTTATTATGTCTTATGGTATTTCGAAATGCGGATTTGGGAATCCACACTGGACAATCTACGATGCTTTTGGCTATGTTCTTTGTAATAATGGTCGTATGTCCGCATCTTGCAAATCAGCTTTCACCGGTACTGGGAATGCTGTTAAATATTGCTGCACTGGCAGTGTTGATATTTTTTGGATGTCATAATCCATTCATGTTTAACCAATCTACATTGGTTCTTGGCTATCTGCTATTATATGGATATGATGTTACAGGAACAAGCTATCAGATGCGATTGGCCGGAATGATTTTAGGCGCAGTTCTTACCTGTTTTGTATTTTATCGAAATCATAAAAATAGAACTTTTAAAAGAAATTTGAAAGATCTAATCCAGGAATTTGATATCACTTCATCGAGAACAAAATGGCAGTTATGCCAGATTATATGTGTACCAATTGTCCTTTGCATTGCAGAACTTTGCAATATGCCACGTGCAATGTGGGCAGGTATTGCAGCTATGTCAGCAATTTTGCCGTTTGTGGAAGACATGCAATACAGAGTCCGTAAAAGGATTGTCGGAAATATTGTAGGTGTTATATGCTTCACCGTATTATATTTTCTGCTTCCATCATCCATCTATGCTTATATAGGAATTCTTGGTGGAATTGGTGTAGGATTTTCAGCGCAATACGGCTGGCAGGCTGTATTTAATACCTTTGGCGCTCTCGCAATTGCTGCGGAAAGTTATGGATTAAAAGGAGCAGTTAGTCTTAGAGTGATTCAGAATGTTTTTGGTGTTGTATTTGCATTGGCATTTTGTGCTGTATTTTATTGGTTTATGTCGAAACAAAAGGAAAGTGATGTGACCGTACATGCAGAGTGAAGGAAGTCAGAAAGAAAATTTGAATAGAATTATTACAGTACCCAATTTGCTTTCTTTTTTTCGGTTTTGTCTGATTCCAGTAATTATATGGAGTTATTGTGTAAAGGAAAATCCTTTGTTAGCAGGAGAAATCTTATTGCTATCCGGTCTTACGGATCTCGCTGATGGATATATTGCAAGAAGATTTCATATGATTAGCAATCTAGGAAAGATTCTCGATCCGGTTGCCGATAAGCTGACACAGGCAGCAATGTTGATTTGCTCGTTTACTCGCTTTCCACATATGCTCCCATTGATCGTTATAATGGCAGTTAAGGAACTTTATATGGCGGTTAGTGGATGCCTTGTGATACGAAAAACAGGAAAAGTGCATGGTGCAGATTGGCATGGAAAAATAGTAACCTTTTTATTATATGGAACTGTGGCTGTGCATATTATATGGTTCCACATTACACCAATGGTGTCAGATCTGTTAATTGGTTTGTGTGCTATAATGATGGTTGTATCAGTTGTTTTGTACATTATCAAGAATACCAGAACACTTAGGGGAGAGACTGCATAAGCAATTTGATTATATTGAGATGACTAGATAATATTTAGGAGGACACAGACATGAACAGTAAGTCAAACGCACAAGCTATGGAAACAGAAAAAATACCACGTCTTTTGGCCCAGCTTGCAATACCGGCTGTTGTGGCTCAAATCATCAACCTTTTATATAATATTGTTGACCGTATTTATATCGGACATATTCCAGGTGTCGGTGCCGCAGCATTAACAGGTGTTGGATTGTTTACGCCAATTCTCATGCTGATCAATGCCTTCGCCATGCTGGCAGGATCCGGAGGTGCACCGCGTGCAGCGATTTCTATGGGAAAGAAAGATAATAAGACAGCTGAAAAGATTCTTGGAAATTGTTTTGCAATCCTCATGCTTATGGCCGCAGCTTTGACGGTGATATTCTTTACTTTTGCGCCACAGTTACTCACGATGTTTGGTGCTAGCGATAAGACACTTCCTTATGGCGTGGATTATGCAAGGATTTATATTCTTGGAAGTATTTTTGTTTTGATCGTGATGGGAATGAATCCATTTATTACGACACAGGGATTTGCGAAGATCAGCATGATGACAACAGTGATTGGTGCTGTAATCAATATCATTCTTGATCCGATTTTTATCTTCGTATTTCATCTTGGAGTAAAGGGAGCTGCACTCGCAACTGTTTTGAGTCAGGCTGTAGGGGCAATATGGATCTTTCGTTTCTTGTCAGGAAAGAAGACGATTCTGCATCTTAAAAAAGAAAACTTTAAACTGCAAAAAGAAATCATCTTACCATGCCTTGCTCTTGGTATATCTACATTTGTCATGTTATCTACGGAAAGTATTTTGTCTATCAGTTTTACTTCCAGTTTGTCAAGATATGGCGGAGATCTCGCAGTAGGGGCTATGACAATTATTACCAGTGTTAGCCAGCTTGCAACATTACCATTACAGGGAATTTGTCAGGGTGGACAGCCAATCATGAGCTATAACTATGGTGCAGGAAATAGAAATCGAGTAAAAAAAGCATTTTTTACTCAATTTACAGTTTGTACAATTTTTACGGGATGCTTCTGGTTGATTATGCTTCTATTTCCGAAGATGTTTGCAGGTATTTTTTCGAATAATACAGAATTAATCACGTATACGGCATGGGCGTTAAGAATTTACATGGCAGGTATTTTTTCTCTTGGATTCCAAGTTGCTTGTCAGCAGAGTTTCATGGCATTGGGCCAGGCAAAAGTTAGTTTATTACTTGCCTGCTTAAGAAAATTGATTCTGTTGATTCCGTTGATTTTTATCCTGCCGCATTTTATCCAGAATAAAGTATTTGCGGTATTTTTGGCTGAGCCAATCAGTGATATTTTGGCAGCGATAATAACAACTTCAACGTTCTTTAGTCGGTTTAATAAAATTTTAGATAGAAAATAAAGCATTATAAAAAGATCCTGTTCAAACTATGCTATAAAGAACAGGATCTTTGTGTATTTATTTTGCCAGGAAATTATTCTGTATCTCCATTGGCATATGATAAGCCTGGCCTCGTTTTGTTAGGCTGTATAGTTTAAGCGTTTGTTCTTCTACAGTTGCGTACAAAGAAGCAAAAAAAGCATTTCTTGTAAACATTGGGAAGTTCGAATTTAGCTGGTTTATGCTTTTGGCATTGCTGATTCTTGTCGCATCATATATCATATTATATAAGACCAAGTTTGGTCTCCGTCTTATGGCATGTGGTGAGCATCCGCAGGCAGCAGACTCCGTAGGAATTAACGTTTACAAAATGCGATATGCAGGTGTTTTGATTTCTGGAGCATTGGGCGGACTTGGCGGGCTGGTTTATATTACAGCCGGTGTCAGTGAATGGAAATTTGAGAATGGTGTTGCGGGATTTGGATTCCTTGCACTTGCAGTTATGATCTTTGGTCAGTGGAAATCGGTGAATATCGGACTTGCAGCACTTCTGTTTGGTCTGTTCCGTGCACTTTCAAATGTTTATACAGGATTTGACGTACTGGTAGCATTAAAGCTTCCAAGTACCTTATACAATATGTTCCCGTATATTATTTCTCTGATTGTTCTTGCATTTGTGTCAAAGAATTCCAGAGCACCGAAAGCAGAGGGTATCCCGTACGATAAAGGACAGAGATAAAGCCGTGTTTGGGTTAAAAGACAATAAGAATTATCTCATCACAGGATAGAAAATTACTGAACAGTTACGAAAAAACTTTAGTAAAGGATGGAAAGACCATGAAAAATTATTCAGAAGACGCAAGCAGACAGTATCATATTCAGGTGGCAAAAGGCGAAGTAGGACGTTATGTGATCCTGCCGGGAGATCCCAAAAGATGTGCCAAAATTGCACAGTATTTTGATGATCCGGTGCTGATCGCGGATAACCGGGAATATGTTACATACACAGGAACATTCGACGGTGTAAAGGTAAGCGTAACATCAACAGGAATTGGTGGGCCATTCGCATCCATAGCAATGGAAGAACTGTACCGTTGCGGTGCAGATACATTTGTGAGAATTGGTATATGCGGAGGAATGCAGCCGGAAGTAAAGAGTGGTGATGTAGTGATTGCCACAGGTGCAGTCCGTATGGAAGGAACTACCAGAGAATATGCACCAATTGAATATCCTGCGGTAGCAAATCAGGAGAGAGAGAAGCTTGGTCTGGAGAATCCGGTAGTTCACGACACAGATATGGCTATTCGTGTAGCTGTAGAGGCCATAAGAAGAATGATTAAAGAAGATCAGGCTAAATAGCAGCTGGTGAGTATGAATGAATAATCGCAACGAGCGGAACCGGCAGTGACAGAAAGAAAAGAGGATAAGTAAAAATGGAAATTAAAGAAATCTTAAAACATGTAGATCATACATTACTTCTTCAACCATCCACATGGGAAGAAATTAAGCAGATTTGTGATGATGCAATGAAATATGGAACCGCATCTGTATGTATTCCTCCATGTTATGTAAAAGAAGCAGCAGAATACATGAACGGAAAAATGGCAGTATGCACAGTTATTGGCTTCCCAAATGGAAATACAACAACAGCAACGAAAGAATTTGAGACCAAAGATGCCATTGCAAACGGTGCATCGGAAATTGATATGGTAATTAACATCGGATGGTTAAAAGATAAGAAATATGATCTGATTGAGAACGAGATCAGAACTCTCAAAGCAGCATGCGGAGAAAAAATTCTCAAAGTTATCATTGAGACTTGCTTCCTCACTACAGAAGAGAAAATCAAAATGTGTGAGATCGTAACAGCGGCGGGAGCTGATTATATCAAAACGTCAACAGGATTTGGCGGTGGCGGAGCAACATTTGAAGACATCGAACTGTTTTCCAAACACGTTGGACCAAATGTAAAAATGAAAGCAGCAGGTGGTATTTCTTCTCTGGATGATGCTGAGAAATTTCTTTCTCTGGGTGCAGACAGACTGGGAACGAGCAGAATCATTAAGATTGTAAAGAATGAAGAAGCAACTGGTTATTGATTTAACCGAATCAGGTAAGTCTCCTGCGGAGGTTGCGAAGAGCAATAAACTGCGAAGCAGTTATTCGGTGTAGAGCCACGTAGCGGAAGCGGATGATTTTATCCGATTGACATAATAATTACGCAAGGTAAGTATTTGATAATGAAAAATAAAGACAGTAATTAACGGGGGTGTAGATTATGCAGAACTTAGACAAAACGATGATTGATAAATTAATCGGGACAGCAATTGAACAGTTGAAATTTTCTTATGCACCATATTCCAATTTTAAAGTTGGCGCAGCACTGCTTGCGAAGAATGGAGAAATCTATACAGGGTGTAATATTGAAAATGCAGCATACACACCTACTAACTGCGCTGAGAGAACTGCGTTCTTTAAGGCTGTAAGCGAGGGGATAAAGGAATTTGATGTGATTTGCATTGTTGGCGGAAAAGGCGGTGTTTTGACCGAATACGCGGCTCCATGCGGTGTGTGCCGACAGGTAATGATGGAATTTTGTAACCCGGAGACATTTAAGATTGTTTTGGCAGTGGATAAGGAACATTATGATATTTATACCCTGAAAGAGCTGCTGCCACTGGGATTCGGTCCAATGAACCTGGCATAAAGCCTTTTTCAAAACACTTACTAAAGTATATACGAAATACGAAATGGAGAAACATCATGACTCAGGAACAACTGATCGCATTACCCAAGATAGAATTACACTGCCATCTGGATGGGCCAGTCGTGAATTTATAGAAAAGCGTCTGGAAAGAGAAGTACACCAGGAGGAACTGAGCGTATCAGATGACTGTACCAGTCTTGCACAATATCTGGAAAAATTCACATTGCCGGGACAATGCATTATGGATGAAAAAGGGCTGGAAGAAGCCGGATATGATGTGTTGAGAGGCATGAGCAGAGAAAAATGCAAAGGCCATTTTTTGTAAAAGACATTTTCAATCATTAGTCTTTTGTGCTAAAATAGGAAAAGAGTTTATCTGAATAAATCGCTAAAGCGAGATAAATGATAAAGACAAATCATAAAGATAAATGATACAGAAAGGAAAATGATTTTTATGGAAACAGGGACAATTTTCAAATTTCATAATGATCTGGATACAGACCAGATCATAGCATCACAGTATCTGCTACTTCCGAATCTGGATGAGATGAAAGGACATGCTTTTGAATCATTGGATCCGGATTTCTCAAAGAAAGTAAAATCTGGTGATTTTGTAGTAGGTGGAGAGAACTTTGGATGTGGTTCATCCAGAGAGCAGGCGCCTGGTGTATTAAAAGCATTGGGAGTACAGGCAGTTGTAGCGAAATCTTTTGCACGAATTTTTTACAGAAATTCAATCAATATTGGTTTGCCGGTAATTGTTTGTAAAGATCTTCCGGACGAAGTGAAAACAGGTGATCAGATGATTCTTCATATGTCAGAGGGAACGGTTGAAGCAAATGGAAAAACTTATTCTTGCACAAAACTTCCGGAGTATATGCAGAATATCTTAAATCAGGGCGGTCTGATCGCATCTCTGAATAAGGAGGAAAAATAAGATGGGAATGACAATTGCAGAAAAGATTATTGCTGCGGCAGCCGGTGTTGACAGCGTAAAACCGGGAGATATCCATACAGTTAAACTTGACCGTCTAATGAGTAATGATGGAACAACACATCTTACCGTTGATATGTACCGCAATAAATTAAAGAATCCGCATATTGCAGATCCAGGCAAACTTGTGTTTATCGTGGACCATAATGTACCTTCAGACAGCCCTAAAACGGCTGCTTCTCAGAAGAAAATGAGAGATTTTGCGAAAGAAAATAATATTGATTTCTGGGAAGGAAAGGGAGTTTGCCATCAGGTTATGATCGAGAACTATGTTCGTCCAGGTGAATTGATCTTTGGTGCAGACAGCCATACCTGCTCTTATGGAGCGCTGGGAGCATTCGGAACAGGTGTAGGCTGCACAGATTTCCTGTATGGTATGGTTACAGGAACATCATGGGTTCTGGTACCTGAAAGTGTAAAGTTCAATCTTATCGGAAAACTTCCGGAAGGAGTTTATGCGAGAGATTTAATCCTCACTATTATCGGTGAAATCGGAGCAAATGGATGTAATTATCAGGCTATGGAGTTTACAGGGGAAGGCGCAAAAACACTCAGCATCAGTGATCGTATGGCGCTTTGCAACATGGCAGTAGAAGCCGGAGCTAAGACTGGTATTTTCGAAGCAGATGAGAAAGCGATTGAATATCTGAAAGAACATGGACGTGAGCCAAAAGCTATCTATCACAGTGATCCGGATGCTGTTTACGCAAGAGAATATACATTTGATTTAGCAAAAGTTTGTCCTGTAGTTGCTAAACCGGACTTTGTAGATAATGTAGTTCCGGCAGAAGAAACATGTGGAATTGAAATTAATGAAGCTTTCCTTGGCTCCTGTAACAATGGACGTATTGAAGATCTTCGTGTCGGGGCAGAAATCATCAAAGGCAAGAAGGTGGCTGAGGGCGTCAGATTCCTTGTTGTGCCTGCCAGCCAGACTATTTACCGTCAGGCATTAAAAGAAGGCCTTCTGGATGTGTTTATGGACGCTGGAGCCATTGTTATGAATCCGAACTGCAGTGTATGCTGGGGAAGCTGCCAGGGTGTTATCGGCGAAAATGAAGTTCTGATCAGTACAGGAACACGTAATTTCAAAGGACGTGCAGGACATCCAAGTTCAAAAGTATATCTGGGTTCAGCTGCAACTGTTACAGCGTCTGCTATTGCCGGAAAGATTGCGTTAGCAAGTGAAGTATAAAATGTTTCACGTGAAACTTATAATAAATATGATTTTAGGGACAAAGGTCTTTTGCCCCTGATATCATAAATATGCAGATAGAAATAAAGAGGTAAGATTATGGAAAAATTTACAGGAAAGGTATGGGTATTGGATGATGATATTGATACAGATATCATTATTCCTACAGAGTATCTGGCACTGAAAACAATTGACGATATGAAACAGTATGGATTCAGTCCTCTGCGTCCGGAACTGGCAGGTCAGATTCAGAAAGGTGACATTATTGTTGCCGGAAAGAATTTTGGATGCGGATCTT
>ENA-OVFS01001104-OVFS01001104.1-human-gut-metagenome-genome-assembly--contig:-NODE-1104-length-19681-cov-6.167890_pt1 | contig 19681 bp, 17 predicted proteins | sample MGYA00237763_ERZ505405 | MGnify/ENA primary metagenome ERZ505405 (study PRJEB26158, sample SAMN06016401) | human gut metagenome | biome: human gut; feature: ankylosing spondylitis patient; material... | reverse complement strand
CACTATCGGGACATCGGTGTTTAATAAATTAAAGTAAAAAAATTAAAATCAAATATTGATAACTAATTAAAGTTAGCATATACTAATAAAAGTGTTAGTGTATGCTAACTTTTTTGTTGGAATCCATTGACATATGCATGAAAATGTGATACATATATTCATATGAACAACCATTCATATGAAATGGTTGCCAAAATCAAAAATGAAAAAATATACGGAGAGTATTCTGTAGGTATTTGCGAAACTATCATAAACCTTGATTAAATTGTGCAATTAACACAATACATAATTCGTTTCGCAATCACCTAGGAGAGTATCCGCATAGGAAGGAGTGATATTATGTTTCTTGAAATTAAAAATATCAGAAAACATTATGGAGAGGGAGAAAGCAGGGTTGAGGTTTTAAAAGGAATTGACATAGAGATTGAAAAGGGTGAGATATGTGTTCTGCTTGGTCCGTCAGGTTCGGGAAAGTCTACGCTTCTTAATATCATCGGAGGGATAGATTATGCCGATGATGGTTATATAGCCATAAACGGTGATAAGATTGAGGATATGAATGAGAAGCAGCTTACAAGATACAGGAGAAAGCATCTCGGATATGTTTTTCAGATGTATAATCTTATACCAAACCTTAACATAAAGGAAAATGTCGAGACAGGTGCCTATCTTAGCGACAATCCTATGAATACAGATGAGATATTAAAAGGTCTTGGGCTTTACGAGCATAGACATAAGCTTCCAAATCAACTTTCAGGCGGACAGCAGCAGAGGACATCTATAGGCAGGGCGATAATAAAAAATCCGGATATCCTCCTCTGTGATGAACCGACCGGAGCACTTGATTACAATACATCTAAGGAAATCCTTAAGCTGATAGAGAGTATAAATCAGAAATATGGAAATACCATAATAATCGTAACTCATAATGATGCGATTAAAAATATGGCTGACAGGGTTATCACATTGAGGGATGGCGAGATAAGAAAAAATTATAAAAATGAAAATAAAATTTCGGCTAAGGAACTTGAATGGTAAAGGGGCAGCACGCACAACATTTGTGTCTGTGCACACTTGACACAAACTTAATATGCACAAAAAGTGTGTAGAAAAGAGGCTTAATATGAGAAACCCACTTATAAAAAGACTTCCGAGAGAGTTAAAAGGAGATATAGGCAAGTATCTTGTTATCTTTTTGTTTATGACTATGCTTATCAGTCTTGTGTCTGGTTTTTTGGTGGCTGACAACAGCGTATATGATGCATATGAAAAGGGATTTGAAAAATACAATGTGGAATATGCAGATTTCGTGACGGCAGACGAAATGTCTGACGAAACGATAAAAGAGCTTGAAAACGATAATAAAGTCAGGATTTATGACCAGAGGTATTATAAATTAAAGGAGTCAAAGAGAAATGCGACCATAAGAGTATATGGTGAGAGGAAAGAAGTAAATAAGCTTTGTATAATGTCAGGCAGGCTTGCAAAAGCTGATGACGAGATTACACTTGACAGAGTTTTTGCAAAAAACAATGATTATAAAGTTGGTGATAATATAAAAATAGGAGATAAAGATTATAAGATAACAGGTTTTGTGGCAATGCCTGATTATAGTTGTCTGTTTGAAGATAACGCTGATATGATGTTTGATTCAGTAAATTTCGGTGTGGCTTCGATGACGGATTCATGTATTAAAAAGCTTAAAAAGAGTAAGTTAAATTACTGTTATGCCATGAGATATAACAAGAAGCCAAAAAGTGACAAGGAACAGAAAAATATGTCTGATGATTTTCTCAAAAGTCTGGCGAAAAAAGCTGCAGTCACTTCCTATATACCTCGCTGTGAAAATAAAGCAATAAACTTTACCGGAGATGATATGGGCGGAGATAAGGCAATGTTTATTTTATTTGACTATATCGTAATAGCGATACTTGCATTTGTCTTTGCCGTAACGACTTCAAATACAATAGTTAAAGAGGCTGGTGTTATAGGCACTTTAAGGGCATCAGGATATACCAGAGGAGAAATCATAAGACATTATATGATAAATCCTGTAACAGTTACACTTATATCTGCTATAATAGGAAATGTCGTGGGATATACCGTTATGGTAAAATATATGGCATCAATGTATTATAACAGTTACAGTCTGCCGACATACAATACTTTATGGAATGCTGAGGCATTTATAGATACGACTGTTATTCCGGTGATACTAATGTTTATCATAAATTATTTTGTATTAGCATCAAAATTAAGGATTTCACCGCTTAAATTTTTACGCAGGGAACTTTCTAAAAAGACGAGAAAGAAAGCGGTGAGATTAAACACGAAGATACCGTTTATGCACCGGTTCAGATTGAGGGTTGTTTTTCAAAATATATCAAACTACATAACATTGCTTGCAGGTATCTTATTTGCGTCGGTCATAGTTATATTCAGTCTTATGTTTGGTCCGCTTATTGATGATTATTCAAAACTTGTTGGAAAGAGTATAATAGCTGATTATCAATATGTCCTTAAAGCACCTGCAGAAACTAAGGTATCAGGAGCTGAAAAATATTGTGTGGAGAGTTTAAAGACACTTCCGGGAAAATATATGGAAGATGAGATAACGATTTATGGAATATCAGATAACAGCAAATATGTTAAAGCGGATATACCTGACGGAAAGGTTTATGTGTCAAATGGTTATATGGATAAATTCGGTATAGAAAAAGGAGATAAAATAGAACTTAAAGACCCTTACAGCAACAAGAAATATAAGTTTGAAGTTGCAGGCTCATATAAATATGATGCCGTTATATCGGTGTTTATGAACAGAAATACTTTTATAAAAAAATTTGATAAGGATGATGATTACTATAGTGGGTATTTCAGCAATAAAAAAATAAAGGATATAGACGATGATTATGTTGCGGGAATAATTACAGTAAAGGATTTAAGAAAAGTGTCAACACAGATGAAAGTGTCGATGGGTGATTTTATGGATTTGATAAAGTATTTTGGTGTTATAATGTTTATACTTTTGATGTACCTGTTATCAAAACAGATAATAGAGAAAAACAGTAATTCAATAGCACTCACAAAGATACTAGGATATTTGGACATGGAGATAGGAGGTCTTTATATCATTACCACTTTTGCGGTGGTGGTTATATCACTGCTTTTGTCAATACCTATAGTAAATGTCATTATGCGTTGGATGTTTAGTTCATATCTATATACGCAGATGACAGGTTATATTCCTTATATCATATCAGACAGTTGTTATGTTAAAATGTTTGTTATGGGTGTTATCAGCTATCTTGCGGTATGTGTCATTCAGATGATAAAAATAAAGAAGATACCAAAGAGTGATGCACTTAAAAATGTAGAATAAGATAAATTCAAAAGTCGGTACTGGTGATGGATGATGCAAAGTGGGGACAGACACTTCAAGGTGACAAAGCAGACGAAACACCTGTATTTGAAGGAAAGAAAATAACATTTATTTCATCGAATGTTAATGTTGCAACTGTAACAGGGGCAGGAAAGGTGACCGGAAAGAAAAAAGGGAAGTGCGTGATTTATTGTATTACACATAATGGCATAAAGAAAAAAGTCAGCGTTAATGTATTAAAAGCTAAATAAAAGTCGGTAAAGGAGCTGTCTGACAAAAATACATCAAAAAATAGCTATTTGTTACCATAAAAATTAGATTTCTCGAATAAAAATAAAGGAGTATAATGCTTTCGGGATAAAATTTTACAATATGCGGATAATGACTATATTGTTTGTAAGTTGTTTCTGCATATTGTATAAAAATCAGAAGGGAACAAATAGCATTATGAGAAAAAGAGTTTTAGTTGCACAGTCAGGAGGTCCGACAGTGGCAATCAATGCATCGCTTGCAGGAGTTATTGCAGGTGTTGTGAGGTCTGGTGAATATGAGAGGATAATTGGAGCAGCCAATGGGATTTTGGGTGTATTAAATGAACGGTTTACAGACCTCTCGATATTTGAAAATGATGTAAAAGCAGGCAATGACAGTATCAGTGATATTGTGACATCAGGCAATGATGATGTTCAAAAAGCGTGGTGTCCAAAATCTCAGCTAGACAGGCTTGCAGTCACTCCGTCGATGTATCTTGGTTCATGCCGTTTTAAACTTCCATTTTATGAAGAAGATTCACAGCTTTATGAGAAGATTTTTGCTATATTGGACAAGAATGATATCGGTATGTTTTTCTATATTGGCGGAAATGATTCCATGGATACCGTAAATAAGCTGTCAGCATATGCAAAAAGCATAAGCTCTGATATAAGATTTGCAGGTATTCCTAAGTCTATTGACAATGATCTTCCGCACACTGACCATACTCCGGGATATGGTTCTGCTGCAAAATATATAGCGGCATCAATAGCGGAGATGGCACATGATGTAAAAATATATGACATTCCGTGTGTGACTATCATAGAGCTGATGGGAAGAAATGCAGGATGGCTTACGGGTGCTGCGGCACTTGCGAGAAATGAATACAACGAGCTGCCGCAGCTTATATATCTCCCCGAAGTGGATTTTGATAAGGATGAATTTATAGAAGATGTAAAAAATGAGCTGAAAAAATCAAATTGCGTTATGGTTGCAGTATCAGAAGGGATACATGACAGTGACGGAAACTATATCAATGCAGGCACTTCAGACACTTTTGGTCATGATCAGCTTGGTGGTGCGGCAAAAACTCTTGAGCTTCTGGTGAAAGAAAAGCTTCATATAAAATGCAGGAGTGTGGAAATCAATATCATGCAACGATGTGCAGCACATATGGCAGCAGGGACGGATATCAGAGAAGCCTATGAGCTTGGAATTGCCGGAGCAAAATATGCGATAGAGGGCAATACAGGTTTTATCCCTGTTTTGAAAAGAATATCCGATGCACCATACAGGTCGGTTATTGAATATGCAGACCTAAAAAGCATTGCGAATGTAGAAAAGAAAGTACCTTTAGAGTGGATAAATAAAGCTCATAATAATGTGACGGACAATATGCTTGAGTATGTTAAGCCGCTTATAAAGGGTGAGATACTGCTCCCTTACAAAAACGGACTGCCTGATTATCTGTGGCAGGATACGAAATATATGGATTAACTGAAAAATAATTATAATAACCCCCTTATACTGTGTGAAGGGCATTTCAAGTGCGTTTTAGCGGTATAAGGGGGTTGTTGTGTATGGAAACGGAGCTGGAAATTTTCATTATTGCAAAGTAAGGTGTAAAGTATTATACTATTTTTAATACAAAATAAGGAGCAATATGAAAAAAGAGGGATTTTATTCATCGGGTGAATTTGCAAAAAAAGCTCATGTCACCAAAAAGACGATAAGATATTATGACGAACACAATATCCTTAAACCGTCTTTTGTAAGTGATAGTGGAGCAAGATTTTATTCGGATGAAGATTTTGCACGACTACAACAGATATTATTTCTTAAATATCTTGGTTTTTCTCTTGCTGATATAAAGGAAATGACAGTCAGAAATTCAGATAAGCATTTTTTCTCAGAGTCACTTCATATGCAGCTTGGTCTTATCGAGGAAAAAATAGAACAGATGCAGCTTATAAAGACGGCATTAGTTGATGCGTCAAAGGCAGTTAAGCAGGAAAAAAATGTTGACTGGAGCAAGATGATGCAGCTTGTAAATGTAAATGAAATGGAACACAAGCTTAAAGTCCAGTATCAGAACTCATCAAATATCTCGGCAAGGATAAATCTTCATGAGGAATTTTCAAAAAATAAGCAGGGTTGGTTTCCGTGGCTTTTTGAGCAGTGTGAGCTTAAATCAGGTGAAAATGTGCTTGAACTTGGTTGCGGAGATGCCTCGCTGTGGAGGATGAACAGGGAAAAGATACCTGAAAAGATAAATGTTATTTTATCAGATATTTCTGACGGTATGATAAGAGATGTAAGGCGTTCAATGAAAGATATTGAAAATGATTTTTCGTTTGAAGTCATGGATGCACATCATATAAATGCACCAGATGAGAGTTTTGACATAGTTATTGCAAACCATGTACTTTTTTACTGTGAGGATTTAGAAAAGGTGTGCAGTGAGATAAAGCGTGTTTTAAAACCGGGCGGAAGATTTGTTGGCAGCACTTACGGAAATGCTCACATGAAAGAGATAAGTATGCTTGTAAGTGACTTCGACAGCAGGATAGTTTTGTCTGCTGACAGACTTTATGAAAAATTTGGTAAACAAAACGGCGGCAAGATACTTGAAAAGTTTTTTTCAGATGTTTCATGGTCTGAATATGAGGATTATCTTGAGGTGACAAAACCGGAGTCTCTTATCTCGTATGTTCTTTCGTGCCATGGAAACCAGAATAGATTTATAGTTGACAGATACAATGATTTTGTGTCTTTTGTAAAGAAAAAGACAAAGTACGGTTTTGATGTAACGAAAGAGGCGGGGGTTTTTCGTGCCGTGAAAAAATAAATCTGGCTTAAAGTAAGAGATGTTTTTGAAAAAGGCAAGAAGAAAGAAAAAATAAATGATAATATAAGGAATAAACTGTCGAGAAGCTGAAAAAATTAGATAATATATGATAAAAATACATATAAATATAGAAAATTTAGCATATAAAATATAAAAATTATATAAAAAATAAAAAAAGACTTGCATATGCCCTTAGGGCACCTTTTATAATGTAATCACAATTAAAACATTCGTATAATTTACTAATTTAGGAGGAACATTATGAAAGGAATTATTTTAGCAGGCGGTTCAGGTACAAGACTTTATCCGCTTACAAGAGTAACAAGTAAACAGCTTTTACCTATATATGACAAACCGATGATTTATTATCCTATGTCAGTGCTTATGAATGCAGGAATAAGAGATATTCTTATTATCTCAACACCTCAGGACACACCTAGATTTGAAGAACTTTTAGGCGATGGTCATCAGTTTGGCGTAAATCTTTCATATGAGGTACAGCCAAGTCCTGACGGACTCGCACAGGCATTTATAATCGGTGAGAAATTTATCGGTGATGACAATGTTGCTATGGTACTCGGAGACAATATCTTTGCGGGACACGGTCTTAAAAAGCGTCTTAACGAGGCAGTTAAAAATGCTGAGAGCGGAAAGGGTGCGACAGTATTCGGGTATTATGTTGACGACCCTGAGAGATTTGGTATCGTTGAGTTTGACAAAAATGGAAAGGCTGTTTCCATTGAAGAAAAACCTGAGAAACCTAAGAGTAATTACTGCGTGACAGGTCTTTATTTCTATGACAATAAGGTAGTAGAGTATGCAAAGAACCTCAAACCGTCGGCGAGAGGTGAGCTTGAGATAACAGACCTCAACCGTATATATCTTGAAAAAGGCAGCTTAAATGTTGAACTTTTAGGACAGGGATTTACATGGCTTGATACAGGTACACATGAGAGTCTTGTGGAAGCAACAAACTTTGTAAAGACGGTTGAACAGCACCAGCACAGAAAGATTGCCTGCCTTGAGGAAATCGCATATCTTAACGAATGGATTTCAAAAGAGGAAGTCTTAAAAGTATATGAACTTTTAAAGAAAAACCAGTACGGACAGTACCTTAAAGATGTACTTGATGGAAAATACCAGGAAAATTTATATTGATAAAAGGAGAACTAAAATGACTATTATAGTAACAGGTGGAGCAGGATTTATTGGAAGTAACTTTGTTTTTCATATGTTAAATAAATATCCGGATTATCGTATAATCTGTCTTGATTGTCTTACATATGCAGGTAATTTATCAACACTTGCACCGGTTATGGACAATCCTAATTTCAGATTTGTAAAAGAGGATATAACCAACCGTGAGGCAGTTTATAAATTATTTGAGGAAGAAAAGCCTGACATGGTAGTAAATTTTGCGGCTGAGAGCCATGTTGACCGTTCAATCGAGGATCCGGAGGTATTCCTTCGCACAAATATCATGGGTACGGCAGTTCTCATGGATGCGTGCCGTAAATACGGTATCAAGAGATACCATCAGGTATCAACAGATGAAGTTTACGGAGATCTTCCGTTGGACAGACCAGATCTTTTCTTTACAGAGGAGACACCGATACATACAAGCAGTCCTTACAGTTCATCTAAGGCTTCAGCAGACCTTTTAGTGCTTGCATATCATAGAACATACGGACTTCCTGTAACGATAAGCCGTTGTTCAAACAACTACGGACCATATCATTTCCCTGAGAAACTTATACCTCTTATGATTGCAAATGCACTCAATGATAAGCCACTTCCTGTTTACGGAAAAGGTGAAAATGTGCGTGACTGGCTCTATGTTGAGGATCACTGCCGTGCCATCGACCTTATCATTCACAATGGCAGAGTAGGAGAGGTTTACAATGTTGGTGGTCATAATGAGATGACAAATATTGATATTGTTAAGATAATCTGTAAAGAACTTGGAAAGCCTGAGAGCCTTATCACATATGTTGCAGACCGCAAGGGACACGATATGCGTTATGCCATCGATCCTACAAAAATCCATAATGAACTCGGCTGGCTTCCGGAGACAAAGTTTGCAGATGGAATAAAGAAGACTATAAAGTGGTATCTTGATAACAAAGAGTGGTGGGAGACTATCATTTCAGGCGAATATCAGAATTACTACGAGAAGATGTACGGAAACAGACAGTAAAAAAAGCTGAAAGTGAAGGATACTTTTTGGATTAAGGTTAAGAAAATAATCAAAAGCTGAAAATAAAGGTAGCTTTTTGAAATAGTGTCAGGAAAATAATCAAAGGCTGAAAGAGTAAAATGTTTCTTGGCTGAAATTCAAGAGGATGAGAATTTACAAAGAGCTTGATAAAAAATAAGACAGGGATGTGTGATATTAAGCATACATCCCTGTAAATAAATATAAAGTGATGCAGTATGTTAGGAAACAGATAGAAATGTATTTTTACATATAAATTGTCATCTATTGGAAAAACAGTGATGATTGCATAATAATGCAGCAATTTTAAGGACCGGTTGAGTCTGGGTAAACATTATAAAAAATGAAAATGTAATATTATAAAGTGAGGGAACAGACATGAAAATTTTAGTTACAGGTGTCGGCGGACAGCTCGGCTTTGATGTGATGAACGAACTTGCAAAGCGTGGTCATGAAGGCATTGGAAGTGATATTTTAGCTGAGGTTACATCTATTGATGCACCTTATGTGCAGATGGATATAACAGATGGTGATGCAGTTTCAAAAAATATCAAAGAAATCAAACCCGATGCGGTTATCCATTGTGCGGCATGGACAGCGGTTGATGCGGCAGAAGATGAGGACAAGCAGGAAAAAGTTTTTGCAATCAATTCAACAGGAACAGAAAATATAGCAAAAGTATGTAAAGAGATTGATGTTCCTATGATGTATATAAGCACTGATTATGTGTTTGACGGTCAGGGAGAAAAACCGTGGGAGCCTGACTGCAAGGATTATAAGCCTTTAAATGTTTACGGAAGTTCAAAACTTAAGGGTGAACTTGCCGTATCAGGCATATTAGATAAATATTTTATAGTAAGAATAGCATGGGTATTTGGAAAAAACGGTTCAAACTTTATAAAGACAATGCTCAATGTCGCAAAGACACATGACAAACTTACTGTTGTGAATGACCAGATAGGTACACCAACTTATACATTTGACCTTGCAAGGCTTCTTGTCGATATGATAGAAACTGACAAGTATGGTTATTATCATGCTACAAATGAGGGCGGTTATATAAGCTGGTATGATTTTACAAAGGAGATATTCAGACAGGCAGTAAAACTTGGCAGAACTGAGTACAGCGAAGAAAAAGTTCAGGTAAGTCCTGTTACAACGGCAGAGTACGGTGTATCAAAAGCCGCAAGACCATTTAACAGCAGACTTGACAAGAGCAAACTTGTTAAGAATGGATTTAAGCCGCTTCCGACATGGCAGGATGCAGTTGAGCGTTATTTAAAGGAAATCGAATTTTAATACGAGAGGAGAAAATGATGCCTGTATTTGATTTTAACAGTGTACCTGATGAAGAAAAGAAAAATGCGGTATGCACATACGAGATATTTATGTCAAGCGAGGAGAGTGCATCACCTCAAAAGCCTATACTGGTGATAGATAATAAAAACAAACAATGGAAGCATCATTCATATGGAATGTTTACCAATCCCATAAAACGCACAACATTTGAATTTAATGAAGATGCGGGAGTTGAAGTTTCAGATATATTAAAGGTTGATGCAAGATTTGTAAGTCTGCTCAAATGGCTTGGAGAGAGCCATATCAATGTAAGGCTTTCAGGCGAAAATACGGCTGAGGGATATGCTGTTTATAAGATAAGTGAAGTTGCACACGGAAATACTTCAAAGTTATCTGCGGAGGACGGTTTCCTTCAATATATGATAGAAAGACTTTTTGCGAGTGATGCTCCTTCAAAGGTCGTAAATGACGAGGAGGAAGACGAGAGCGGAGATGGAATGAAGCTGACAAGCCTTCAGAGTGTTACCGATTTTATCAACTGTGCGGGGGCAACACTTCCTGATAATATCAGACTGTGGGCGAGAAGAAACCTTGCGGTAGCAAAATCGCACGAAGTATCTCCGGAGGAAAGACGGCACGCACAGAGAGCATTATCTATCATGATGAACATAAAGTGGAAAAGCAATTACTTTGAAACGATAGATATTGTCGAGGCAAGAAAGATACTCGATGAAGAACTCTATGGAATGGAGAGAGTAAAACAGCGTATCATAGAAACGATAGTACAGATAAACCGTACGCATACACTTCCGGCATATGGAATATTGCTTGTAGGACCTGCAGGAACAGGTAAATCACAGATTGCATATGCGGTTGCAAGAATACTCAAACTTCCATGGACAACACTTGATATGAGTTCGATAAGTGACCCGGAACAGCTTACGGGAAGTTCAAGAATATATTCAAATGCAAAATCAGGTATCATTATAGATGCGTTTGAGATGGCAGGAGAGTCAAATCTTGTATTTATCATAAACGAGCTTGACAAGGCAACATCAAACAAAGGTCATGGAAATCCGGCGGATGTACTTCTCACGCTCCTTGACAATATCGGATTTACTGACAACTACATAGAATGTATGGTTCCTACAGTCGGTGTCTATCCGATAGCCACGGCAAATGACAAATCAAAGATAAGTGCTCCTTTGATGTCGAGATTTGCAGTAATAGATATACCTGATTATACGGCAGAGGAAAAACAGGTTATCTTCAAGAATTTCTGTATGCCAAAGGTACTTAAGAGAATGGGCATGAGAAATGAGGAATGTATCGTTACACCTGAGGCGGTGGCAGCAGTAGTCGAAAAATTCTCAAATACAACAGGAATACGCGACCTTGAGCAGGCAGCAGAGCACATTGCAGCAAATACACTTTATCAGATAGAGGTCGATAAGGTGGAGAGCGTTACTGTCACTAAAGAGATGGTTGACGGATTGTTTTAAGTTGTTTTAGAATAAGGCTATATGGAAATGCGGAGTTGTCCGTGTTTCTGTGTGGTCTTATTTTAGTTATAGTAATCCAAGTTATATTTACTATTTATATATGGAAGGGATGTTGTTAGATTGAAAAGCAAAAATATATTGATAGCGGAGGATGATGTAAATATAAACAATCTGCTGAAAGAGGCTCTTGAGCGTGAGGGGTATGTGTGCAGACAGGCATTTTCGGGGACTGAAGCCATATTGCTTCTTGAGAGGGAAGAACCGTCGGTCATACTGTTAGACCTTATGCTACCGGGTATGACGGGAGAACAGGTGCTTGCAAAAATAAGAGAAAACAGCGATATACCGGTTATCGTGCTTACTGCAAAAGACGGGATGGACGAAAAACTTAATCTTCTGCAAAACGGAGCAGACGATTATATTACAAAGCCTTTTAATATAGACGAGGTAGCTGCGAGGGTAAAGATACAGCTTCGCCATGCAGGACATGAAAAAGAGGATGAGAAAATAAAAATTGATGGATTTGAACTGGATATAAAAACACATCAGATATGGATAGAGGGAGAGGAACTTAAAAAGCTCACCAGGCAGGAGTTTGAAATTTTAAGGCTGCTTGCACAAAATCCCAAAAGAGTATTTAGCAAAGAGGCAATTTTTACATATGCATGGCAGGAGGAATATATGGGCGAAACAAAAACACTCGATGTGCATATAAGCAATATACGAAAAAAGATAAAAAAGATAACTGACAAAGAGTTTATCCGGACGGTATGGGGTATCGGATACCGCTTTGCGGACTAAATATATGTGTAGAAACAAACAGATCAAAGCATTAGCCGGCAGATTTACGGCTTATTGCTTTGATTTTACTGTTTTATGGGAAAATATAAATTCTTTACTTTTTCTTTACTTTTTCTTAGCGTTTTATTATGAAATGGCTCTTAAAATAAATGTTGTAAAATAAAAATAGAAAGGAAAAACTATTATGAGTGATATTTTATTAGAAACACACGCATTAACGAAACAGTTTCGGAAACATAAGGCAGTTGATGAAATCAATATGCATATAAAACGGGGAGGTATCTATGGTTTTATTGGAAGAAATGGTGCAGGAAAGACAACTTTTCTAAAAATGATAAGCGGTCTTGCTAATCCGTCTTCCGGTGATTATTCGCTGTTTGGTTATTCGGGAAAGGATTTATCAAAGGTTAGGTCAAGGGTTGGCTGTCTTATCGAAGAACCGGGTCTTTATATAAATATGTCAGCATATGACAATCTTATGATAAAGGCAAAGCTTTTTGGGATAAGTGATAAAAAATATGTTTCTGAGCTTCTTGATATGGTAGGCTTGGCAGATGTAGGAAAGAAAAAAACAAAGAATTTTTCTCTTGGTATGAAACAGCGTCTTGGCATAGCTCTTGCCATGGTTGGAAATCCTGATTTTCTGGTACTTGATGAGCCGATAAACGGACTTGATCCGCAGGGAATTGTGGAAGTCAGGGATATGCTTGCAGGACTTGCTAAGGAAAGGAACATTACCATTCTTATATCAAGCCATATATTAGAGGAACTTTCAAAAGTATGTACGGATTTTGGCATAATACACAAAGGAAATCTTTTACAGGAGCTTTCGCAGGAACAGCTTATGCAGCAGTGCAGTAAGCGTATTGAACTAGTACTTGATGAGCCTAAAAAGGCAGTTGTCACACTTGATGAAATAGGAGTTCACGATTATGAAGTCATTGATAAGTCACATATTTACATTTATGAAAGACTTGAGGAGAGTGCTTATATAAATGAAAGACTTGTAAATTCAGGAGTGTGTCCGAGGGAGATAAAAGTAAATCAGGAAGAACTTGAAAGTTATTTTTTGAATATGACGGCGGATTAGAAAGCCGTTGATAAACAGTGGTGTGGGAAGTAAAAGTGTTACTATACAGGCTTTGTGTCTGTGCATACCTGACGCAAAGTTATATAGCATAAAAGATAAAAATATGTGTAACACAAAATATGTGTAACACAAAATTTGTGCAGAAATGGAGATTATTATGTTTAATATAATAAAAATGGATTTATATAAAATGTTTAAAATGAGGTCGTTTTATGTTGTAAATATAATTGCAATGGTATCTGTTGCAATCATGCTGTTGTTTGTGGTTGTTGATGCTGATAAAACAGATTTAAAGGGCAGCAATGCTACTACTGTATATGAAGATAAAGATCAGAATGTTAAACTTGGGGTAGATGTTGATGATTCGCAGCTTCTTGGAACTGAGCAGAATGTTTTAACGATATACAGCAGCTTTATGTCATCAGGGTTCTATCTCTTTTTTAGTGTTATTTTCACAATGATATTTGCGTTAAGTGAAAATAAAAACGGATATATTAAAAACATCGGAGGACAGGTCAGACACCGCTGGCAGCTTTTTGTTTCCAAATTGACAGCTATATTTATATATATTTTTATGTTTGACCTTATATTGCTGGTTGTTCAGTCAGTAATATGGTTTATTGCAAAAGGAAATTTTGGGGCAGGCAGCTTTAGCGAATATATTACTTTTATTATTTCGCAGTTTTTGTTACAATATGTATTTGTAACCGTTTGTACGGCAATCGCAATAATAACAAAAAGCAGGGTTTTCAGTATGACGGTAGCGGTATGCATGTCATTTGGAATGGGCAAGCTGGCGTGTATGGGAATTGACGCCGGAATATATAAGCTTTTAAACCGTGAGGTTTCTTTGGAAAAATATCTCATTACAACAAAAATAGGCAACATGCTTCCAAATATGGACATGGCACAGATAAGGAACATCATAGTATTTGCGGCTGTATATTTCATTGTTTCCGTATTTGTGGGAATAATTAGCGTGGAAAAGAGAGATATGGTATGATATACAGGTGGTTGTGAAACTCAGTATATGTTTTTTTGTTTGCGAATATCTGCTTGACTTATTTAAAGAACGACTGAGTTTTGAAAATGTCTGATTGTGTTAATGGAGGGAGGAGCCGGAAATAAATGGAAAAAATAATAATTATAATGCTCATTATTACATTAGGTATATTTATATATATGTACTTTACATTACGCAGTCAGATTAAGGATATCACCGCTCAGCTTGATTTTATTGAAAAAAACAGGAGTAATGCATTGATAACGATACGGGTGAAAGCAGGCGGATCAAAAGCACTTGCAGCTGCACTTAATGAAATGCTTGAGAATCACAGGGCTGAGCGTGTGATGTGGAAGAAAAAAGAAAATGAAATTTCATGTATATATACAAATCTTTCACATGATATAAGAACTCCGCTTACATCACTTGACGGATATTTTCAGCTTTTGTCAGAATCAGAAGATAAGGAGAAAAACAAACGGTATATTTCAGTGATAAAAGGCAGGATAAAAGCTCTTTCAGATATGCTTGAGGAATTATTTATGTTTACAAAACTGGAGAATAAGACTTATAATATTAAATTGTACAAATGTGACATGAGTGAGATAGTCAGGGAAACATTATTTTCTTATTTTGACGAGTGGGAGAAAAAAGCTATTGTACCTGAGCTGAAGCTGACCGAAGAAAAATTGTATTTTTATGGAAATGAGCAGATGATGCACCGTATTTTGCAAAATATAATAAAAAATGTATTGGAACATGGTGAGAAGAAGGTTGAGATATGTTTAAACTCAATTAAAAATGAGATAAGACTTACAATTCAAAATGAGGTGACAAAACCTGATGAAATTGATATATCCCGAATTTTTGAGAGGTTTTATAAGGCGGATGTGGTAAGGAGCAAAACTTCAACAGGACTTGGGATGGCAATCGCAAAGGAAATGACAGAGGATATGGGTGGAAAAATAGAAGCAGAACTTAATGATAACATATTTAAGGTAAGTTTGTTTTTTAAAAGGTTGTGATGTTATCAGGTCAAAACTACCTGTATGCTGTGTCAAAGTGACAGTATTGCGGGACTGCCTGTGCATAATTTGATAAAAGAGAGGTGTTAAATGGGGATGAGTTTTGAGGGCTTTGATAAAGGCGGATCAGACAAAAATAATAATAGCATTTATATAGCAATAGATTTAAAATCATTTTATGCATCTGTTGAGTGTGTCGAGAGGGGGCTTGATCCTCTTACGACAAATCTGGTGGTAGCTGATGAGTCTAGAACCGAAAAAACAATTTGTCTGGCAGTCTCACCTTCCCTGAAAGCATATGGAATTTCGGGGAGGGCGAGGCTTTTTGAAGTTGTGCAGAAAGTGAAAGAGATAAAGGCGGCTACAGGAGAGCAGGTAGAATATATTGTGGCAAAGCCCAGAATGGCTTATTATATGGAGTACAGCACAAAAATTTACAATATTTATCTTAAATATATAGCACCTGAGGATATTCATGTCTATTCAGTGGACGAGGTTTTTATTGATGTCACATCTTATCTTAAGGCTTATGAAAAAACACCGAGAGAACTTGCCATGATGCTTATCAGGGAAGTTTTAAAGGAAACAGGCATTACCGCAACGGCAGGGATTGGAACAAATCTTTATCTTTGCAAAGTCGCAATGGATATAGTTGCAAAGCATATCAAACCCGATGAGGATGGTGTGAGGATTGCCGAGTTAAATGAGATAAGCTACAGGAGGATATTGTGGACGCACAAGCCTATAACTGATTTCTGGCGGGTCGGCAGGGGATATGCGAAAAAACTTGCGGAGTGCGGCATTTACACAATGGGAGATGTGGCGATGTGTTCTGTCGGAAAAGCAGGTGATTTTTATAATGAGGAGCTTCTTTATAAATTGTTTGGGATAAATGCAGAACTTCTTATAGACCATGCGTGGGGGTATGAACCATGCACCATTGCTGATATAAAAGCATATAAACCTGAGAACAACAGTATAAGTTCGGGGCAGGTGCTTACCTGTCCGTATGATGCAAAAAAAGCTAAACTCGTCGTTATGGAAATGACAGATATGCTTGTACTTGATTTGGTGGAAAAGGATCTTGTGACTGACCAGATGGTGCTTACAGTGGGGTATGATATAGAAAATCTGAAAAATCCTGAGATAAGAAAAAAATACAAAGGCGAATATACTGTAGACAGATATGGAAGAAAGATACCAAAGCACGCACATGGTACGACAAATCTCGGAAAAATGACTTCATCAACAAAAATTATAATGGAGCATATCGAAAAATTATATGATGATATAATAAATAAAGACCTTCTTGTAAGACGAATGAATGTAGTTGCAAATCACATTATAAGGCAGGAAGATGTAGTCGAAAAGAAAGACTTTGAACAGCTTGACCTTTTTACTGATTATGGAGAGTTAGAAAAGCAGAAACAGGAAGAAAAGTTAAGGCTTGAAAAAGAAAAGAGATTGCAAAAAGCGATGATAGATGTAAAGAAAAAATACGGCAAAAATGCTATATTAAAAGGTATGAACCTTGAGGAAGGTGCGACGGCTATGGAAAGAAACAGGCAGATAGGAGGTCACAGGGCATGATGCTTGAAAATGGTGACTGGAAAAAATATGAGGATATAATAGACTTAGAAAGGCCTTTATCAAAGAAACATATGCCGATGAGCATACATGACAGGGCGGCACAGTTTGCTTCATTTGCGGCATTGAAAGGCTATGATGAGGCGGTCAGGAATAAGGTTCTGGAGGTGGAAAAAAATTATGATGAGGAAAATAGATAAAAGGTTTGTTTATTATATTGACAGGAAATAAAAAAATAAAAAGTTTGTTAAGGATTTTGAAAAAGGATAATAAAAAACTATGAGGATTGTTAATGAAATTGAAAAAACAAGAAAACTAAAAAGTTTATTAAGGATTTTGATAAGGAATAGAAAAGACGGTTAAAAGATTTGTTGATAAAATAGGATGGAAATAGAAAGATGAGGTACAGATATGACTACAGATAGAGATGAAGTGATTAAGACAATGAAAAGTATGGATGTATATAAGAGCGGATATGAAAAATTTCCGTCAGAACTATCACTTAAAGCACAAAAATCATGCCATGAATACAATAAAACAGCACCAGATGAAACAGAAAAATATCATAAGATAGTAGGAAAGTTTTATTTTAAACTTGGTGGGATTTTTTTACTCACATTATGTATTGCTGCATTTACCGCCTGCCAGAACAGTGATGAGAATAAAAAAGCATCAAAAGACATATTTGCGATGGATACATATATGACGGTGACAGCATATGGTAAAAATGCTGAAAATGCTGTGGATGAAGCAGTGGATGAGATAAACAGGCTTGAAACGGTGCTTAGTGCACAGAAAAAAGAAAGTGATATATATAAACTTAATCAGACAGGCAGCGGTACACTTTCGGAAGACACAAAAGACATTGTCTCAGAAGCACTTAAGATAAATAAAACAACAAATGGGGCATTTGACATAAGCATATATCCTCTGATGGTAAAGTGGGGATTTACAACACAAAAATATAATGTGCCGTCAAAAAGAGAGATTTCTAAACTTCTCAAAAATGTAGACTCATCTAAGATAGAATTTGATGAAAAAAGCAGCAGTATAAAACTTGGCAAAAATATGAAAATCGACCTTGGTGGCATAGCAAAAGGCTATACTTCAAGCCGTGTAATGCAGATTTTTAAGGATTGTGGTGTGACTTCCGGTCTTGTATCGCTTGGTGGAAATGTTCAGGCACTCGGTACAAAAACTGACGGAACAGATTGGCAGATAGCAATCGAAAATCCCGACAAATCATCGGATTATATCGGAGTGGTATCGGTAAAAGACAAGGCGGTCATCACATCGGGGGGATATGAGAGATATTTTGAAAAGAACGGAAAGACATATCATCATATATTAGACCCTAAAACAGGGTATCCGGCAGAGTCAGGTCTTAAGAGCGTGACGATAGTAAGCGATAACGGAACGCTTGCCGATGCATTGTCCACATCATTATTTGTCATGGGAAAAGAAAAAGCGTTGGATTATTGGCGGGAGCATAAAAATGAATTTGATACCGTACTCGTGGAGGATAATGGAAATATAACGATAACGGATGGGTTAAAAAAAGTATTTAAGTCGAATTTTAAATTTGATATTGCAAAATGAAAAACAAAGAATAAAAATCAGAGTTTAAAATTGAGAAATTGATGTATGATTAAAATGAAAGGCTATCTGTCATAAAAAGAAAATCAATAATACCATATCCATATACAAGCGCATTGTATTGTTAATTATCTTTTTATGACTAAAATGTTGCGCAGGGATTGATACTTTATTTCGTATTTGCAGGGAAAACAACAGAATAACAGAAAATATTATAAAATACAAAACCATAAGATACAAAATTATAAAATAAATAACAATATAAAAAAGAAAGTAGGATAAAAATGGTAGCAACAGAAAAAACATTCTGGGACAAAAGATATGGAAGAAACTTTTTAAAAATAACAGCTTTACTGACAATGCTTATCGATCATATAGGCTGTGTATTCTTAATGGAGAGGGGCGATATAATATATAAAGCGTTCAGAGCGGTAGGCAGAATATCATTTCCTATTATATGCTTTTTGCTCGTGGAGGGATTTATACACACCCGCAGCAGGGAAAAATATATGATAAATCTGCTGATATTTGCTGTTATATCGGAGATACCATATGACCTTGCATTTGGACATAAGTTAATAGATGTAGGCGAACAGAATGTAATGTGGACATTATTACTCGGAGTGATAATGATGTATTTTGTAGAAAAATGGGAATACAGTTTTGCAGTAAAAATGGCACTCGTATTTCTTGCAGGATTTGTTGCGGTTGTATTAAAAACAGACTATAGCATATGGGGAATATTATTAATAGCCATATTTTATATGCAGAGAAATGACAGAAGAAATGCTTTGTTATATACCTGCTTTTTGATGTTTGTACAGGGCAGGATGCAGTCATTCGGGGTGCTTGCAATACCGTTTATAATGGCATATGATGACACAAAAAATGATGTAAAAATGCCTAAGTATTTCTTTTATGCATTTTATCCGGTACATATACTTGTACTGTGGGGGATATCGTTGTTAGTGTGATGAAATTAAAGGAAGTAACAGTTCAGCCCCTCATTTATTACATTCGTAAACTTGCCAGCAAGCTGTCAGTCGCTGCTATGCAGCTTGTGTTTACTTCATTTCATAAA
>ENA-OVFS01001091-OVFS01001091.1-human-gut-metagenome-genome-assembly--contig:-NODE-1091-length-19872-cov-4.265883_pt1 | contig 19872 bp, 10 predicted proteins | sample MGYA00237763_ERZ505405 | MGnify/ENA primary metagenome ERZ505405 (study PRJEB26158, sample SAMN06016401) | human gut metagenome | biome: human gut; feature: ankylosing spondylitis patient; material... | reverse complement strand
AAGTTCTGCCGATCCGGATTCGTCCCGCTAGGAAAGTCGGTCAACAAACCTCCCCGATCCAACATTTCGATCGCCGTAGAGCGATGCACGGGAGGATAGATACGATCCAAACCATGCGCCAATACGCCCACCGTGGGCAATTGGTTCTTCAACGCATTCCGATGGGCACAAATATCGATGCCATACGCGAGTCCGCTAACGACCAATAGATCCGGGAAACTCACGGACAAATCCCGCAATAAACGCTCGGTCACTTCCTGCCCATAAGCGGAGGCCCTACGAGTACCCACAACGCTGATGATATGGGCGGCGTTTAAATCTGCGTTCCCCTTGAAATAAAATAAAACCGGAGCGTCCGGGCATTCCCGCAGACGTTCCGGATAATTCATATCTTTCAAGAAATAGATAGAGATACCGTTCTTTTGGGCAAAAGCCAATTCTTTCTCTGCCCGTAAGAGCACATCCGCCCGCTTAATCTCGGCGATAATCGAATCGCCGATACCCGGTATCTTCTCTAGCGACTGGCGCTTTTCCGTAAACACGGCCTCCGCATCCCCCAACGCTTCCAGAAGATGGCGGGCTAGGATATCTCCCACCCCATTAATCATAGTAAGGCCAATTTGGTAAATCTGTTTGTCTGTCATTTATGCTTGTTTTGATTCTATTCGCTTTAGCATCTCATCGAAATATTCTCCTCTGGTTAATTTGCCATTCTCTACGACAACGGATTCCACGACTCCTTTAGTAGCCAGCGCCCCATCGGATTCCCGGTAAATATCTTGCTCGAACACCAGTTTCACCCCTTTCTTATATACATTCAGGCAAGAAGTATACCGATCGCCGCTCCGCAAGGAGTTCTTGAACTGGATATCCACACGGGCCACAAAAGCATCGATGCCCTTCTCATGCATGGCGCCGAAGTTCTCACCCAACGACTCCAGAAACTCATGCCGGGTATGCTCCATATAATGTTGGTAATTGGAGTTATTCACCACGCCTTGCAAATCGCACTCATAATCGCGAACCTTGTCTGTCAGTTTAAAAATATATTCCTTCATTATCGTAGTTCTTTTTCGATTTGTACTTTCTCCATTTTATAAAGACGATCGGACGGGCGGATCTTCTCGGACATCTTTATCGAGAAGCGTTCCCCTTTCACGGTCTCCTCCACCGGTTTCAGGTCTACCCGGATCTCATCGACGGTCTGCATAACGGCTCCGGTCGTGGGACCTGTTACCAAGATCTCATCGCCTACTCTCAAGGAACCGGACTCCATCTCAAACTCGGCGACACCGATTCCGCTGAAGTATTTGATACCCCGTGCCACGTACACTTTCTTACGGGTAGCACCGGAGCCATATTTACTGCTCCATTCACCCAATCGTTGTCCCAGATAGTAGCCATCCCAGAAACCGCGATTAAAGACCCTGCGCAGACGCTCGTCCCAAACCGCTACCTTCTCCTCATCGAAGGTACCTTCGCAATAGGCCTTGACCGCCTCTTTATAACATTCGGTCACGAGACGCACATACTCCGGCCCGCGGGCACGCCCCTCCAGCTTGAACACACGTACGCCGGCATCCATCATCTTATTCATGAAATGAATCGTCTTCAAGTCCTTCGGCGACATGATATACTGATTCTCCACATCCAGCTCGATCTGGCTATCCTTGTCATGCACCGTATAGGCACGACGACAAATTTGCATGCAAGCCCCCCGGTTGGCGGAAGCGTTCATCTCATGCAAACTCAAATAGCATTTACCGGACACGGCCATGCACAAAGCCCCGTGAGCGAACATCTCTATGCGGATCAATTCCCCTTTCGGACCTTTGATCTGCTGCTTCACGATCTCCTGATAAATCTCATACACCTGCTTTAAGTTCAATTCGCGAGCCAATACGACCACATCGGCGAAGCGGGCGTAAAACTTCAACGCCTCCACGTTCGAGATATTCAACTGCGTGGATAAGTGCACCTCTTGCCCGATGCTATTCGCGTAACTCATAGCGGCCACATCGGCGGCGATAATGGCGGAGACACCCGCATCCTTAGCGGCGTCTATGATCTCCCTCATCAACGGAAGATCCTCACCATAAATAACCGTATTAACCGTGAGATAACTCTTGATACCATGTTCCCCGCAAATAGCGACGATCTTACGCAAATCCTCCGTCGTGAAATTATTCGACGAGCGAGAACGCATATTCAATCCCTCGATACCGAAATAAATGGAGTCGGCCCCTCCTTGTATAGCAGCCATCAACGATTCATAGGAACCGACAGGCGCCATTATTTCAAAATCCTTCTCTTTCAAGGTTATATATTTTAATATTACGGTAGCAAAGGTACGAATAATATTTGAGAAGATTTCTTATAAGCACAAACCCTCCATCCCATCATGAAAGAATAGTTCCAGTTGGAGAAGCACAAGATCCTAAATAAAGCGGGGCAATCCGAGCTCTATCAATATATCATAAATGATCCGGATTATTAAAAACGCCTGTTCCATCCACCGATCATCTTACGAGATGTAAAAATTATTCCCCAAAAAGAAGTACTTTTGTAATCTCTATTTAGTTAGCAAACAGAAGGTATGAAGATTGGTTCAATAGATTTAGGGGAGCGTCCGGTATTCTTGGCGCCTATGGAGGACGTGACGGATATCTCGTTTCGTTTGATGTGCAAACGCTTCGGGGCGGACATGGTATATACGGAGTTCGTATCGAGCGACGCATTGATCCGCAATGTGAACAAAACACAGCAAAAACTAAATGTCTCCGATGATGAGCGTCCGGTCGCTATCCAGATTTACGGCAAGGACGTAGCCTCAATGGTAGAGGCCGCACGTATTTGCGAGGAAGCTCGTCCGGATATTTTAGATATAAACTTTGGTTGCCCCGTAAAGAAAGTAGCGGGCAAGGGAGCCGGGGCCGGCATGCTACGCAATATCCCGCTGATGCTGGAGATCACGAGAGAGGTGGTGAAAGCCGTGAACATCCCCGTCACTGTGAAAACCCGTTTGGGATGGGATGCCGACAACCGCATTATCGTGGATCTGGCCGAGCAACTACAGGATTGCGGTATCGCCGCCCTCTCCATCCACGGACGTACACGGGCGCAAATGTACACGGGCGAGGCGGATTGGACCTTGATCGGTGCCGTAAAAAATAACCCTCGCATGCAAATCCCTATCATCGGGAATGGCGACGTGACTTCCGCCGAGATATGCAAGCAGCGTTTCGAGGACTATGGCGTAGACGCCGTAATGATCGGTAGGGCTAGCATAGGCCGCCCTTGGATCTTCCGGGAGGTAAAACACTATCTTACGACCGGGGAATTATTGCCGCAAGAGCCTTTCTCTTGGTATCTGGATATCCTAAAAAAACAAGTGGAGCAAAGCGTGGAACGATTGGACGAACGTAGGGGAATCTTACATATTCGTCGTCATCTGGCAGCTACTCCGCTCTTCAAAGGTATTACCGATTTCAAGCAAACACGGATCGCCATGCTACGTGCGGAGACTGTTAACGAATTATTCGAAATTATGAATAATATTCCTAAAAAGTACGGAATTCTAGAATAACAAGCTTGATATATATCAAATTGAAACCTATTTGCGATATTTTTACAATAAAATGTTACAAATACTATTGACGCATATTATAAAACCCCTTATATTTGCATCGAGTTTTTTTCATAGTATTTTAGATCTAAGGTTAACAAGTCTTTGCAAGGGGGGAATCGTGAGATTGTTTCATTGAGGAGCAAAAAAAGCCGCATCCATATTGGGACTAGCGGCTTTTTTGTTTTTCCGGACTCTATATCCTAAACCAAGAAACTTATCGTATCTTTGTCAATAGGTCACATTAAATACTTGGCACTATGAACCAGACTATTTATCCCATCGGTATACAGAACTTCGAGAAGATTCGATCAAGGATTATGATTCTCGCTTTGGTATCTATAAACTAGGATTTCCCAATTTAGAGGTAGAAGAAGGCCTTGTCAAATACCTGCTTCTTTTCTACACTAGTGTTAGCGCCCCAAAGACTCCTTTCGAAATCAGGCGTTTTGTCCGGGAGGTGGAATAAAAAAGCCTATGTTTTCGCACACACGCTATACATTATTCGAAATAAACCCTTACATTTGCGAAAAACATAATACTATACCACCATGAGTAAGAAAGTCATAACTTTCGGAGAGATCATGCTTAGGCTGGCTACTCCGGACTATTTACGCTTTTGCCAAGCCAATCAGTTCAACGCTACTTTTGGCGGAGGGGAAGCGAATGTCGCCGCCTCACTCGCCAACTATGGCATAGAGACTGAGTTTGTAACCCGTTTACCCAAAAATGACATCGCCCGTGCCTGCGTTATGGAATTACGCAAACAGGGTATCGGAACTTCCAAGATCATTTACGGAGGGGAACGGTTAGGCATTTATTTTCTGGAGACCGGAGCGGTCGCTCGTGCCAGCAAGGTGGTATATGACCGGGCTCATTCTTCCATCGCCGAGATCCAACCGGGGATGATCGATTGGGACGAGGTATTCAAAGATGCCTCTTGGTTTCACTGGACAGGTATCACGCCAGCCATATCCGAAGGTGCCGCCAACGTATGCTTGGAAGCGATACAGGCGGCAAACCGATTGGGCATCACGGTATCCTGCGACCTCAACTACCGGAAAAATCTCTGGAAATACGGTAAGACAGCCCATGAGGTCATGCCGGAACTAGTAGCCGGATGCGATATCATCCTAGGAAACGAGGAAGATGCCGAGAAAGTCTTCGGTATCAAGCCCGAAGGTTTCGACGCTGCCGCCACGGAAGGCGAGGTACACGCCGCTTCTTTCCAGTCGGTATGTACCCAATTAATGGCTCGCTTCCCACGTGCCCGGAAAGTTATCATCACGCTAAGAGGCTCCATCAATGCCAATCATAACACATGGGGCGGAGTGCTATACGCCGACAACCGGTTGTACGAATCCCGCCGGTATGACATCACCCATATCGTAGATCGTGTAGGTGGAGGCGATTCTTTTATGGGAGGTCTTATTTACGGTTTGCTCTCCTACCCCGGTGACGACCAGAAAGCCTTGGACTTCGCGGTAGCGGCTTCCTGCCTGAAACACACGATCTACGGAGACTTCAACCAAGTAACCGTAGAGGAAGTAGAAAAACTCATGTCCGGCGACACCTCCGGCCGTGTCTCCCGCTAATTTTCAATTCTCAACTTTCAATTTTTAATTCCCAATATGGCTCGATTCAATAAAATACAAACATTACAGGCTATCATCCAAACCGGAATGGTGCCCGTCTATTATAATAAAGAGGTAGAGATCGCAAAACAAGTTGTAAAAGCCTGTTACGAGGGAGGCGTCAGAGCCTTCGAGTTTACTAACCGGGGAGATTTCGCCCACGAGGTATTTGGCGAGCTGGTAAAATACGCCGCCAAGGAATGTCCGGAATTAGTATTGGGCGTAGGTTCTATCGTAGACCCGGCCACAGCCGCCTTATTCATACAGCTAGGGGCAAACTTCGTAGTCGGTCCGCTGTTTAACCCGGAGATAGCGAAGATATGTAACCGTCGCCTCATCCCTTATACGCCCGGCTGCGGTTCCGTATCCGAGATCGGCTTTGCCCAAGAAACAGGTTGCGACCTTTGCAAGATATTCCCCGCCGGAAATGTAGGAGGTCCCTCATTTGTCAAGAACATAAAGGCGCCCATGCCATGGACCCTAATCATGGCTACCGGTGCCGTGGAGCCGACAGAGGAGAATCTATCCGCTTGGTTCAAGGCCGGCGTGACCTGCGTAGGAATGGGATCCAAACTCTTTCCCAAAGAAGCGATAGCGGGAAACGATTGGCAATCCATTACCGATTTATGCCGCGACGCCTTATCTATCATTCAAAAGTATCGTCAAGTATGAAAAGCTTTTTAGATCAAGATTTCTTGCTCCAGACCGACACGGCCCGTGAGTTATATCACGAGTATGCGGCGAAGATGCCCATCATTGATTACCATTGCCATCTGGATCCCCGGCAAATAGCGGAGAATCACCAATTCGAGGATCTTACGGAGATATGGCTGGGAGGAGACCATTACAAATGGCGGGCGATGAGAGCGAATGGTATTCCCGAGGAATATATCACCGGAGATAAGCCCTCTTACGAGAAATTCCTTAAATGGGCCGAGACGATGCCTTACACGATGCGAAACCCGCTTTATCATTGGACACATCTGGAGCTTAGCCGTATATTCGGAATCCATAAAGTCTTGAATCCGGCTTCCGCCGAGGAAATCTATGCGACTTGTACGGATAAACTACGTACCCCCGAATATCGTGCGCAAGACATCATGAAACGGATGAACGTAGAGATCGTTTGTACGACCGACGATCCTATAGACTCATTGGAATTCCATCAAAAAATACGTTCAAACGGATGCCACACCCGTGTATATCCGGCATGGCGACCGGACAAGGTACTCGCTATCGATAATATCAAGGCGCTAAATGACTATTTGTCCAAGCTGGAGGCCGCCGCCGATAAGACCATCCTCACCTACAAGCATTTATTGGAGGCTTTACAAAAACGACATGATTTCTTCGCCGCCCAAGGGTGCCGGTTATCGGACCACGGGTTGGATACTTTCTATGCCGAACCTTATACCGAGCAGGAGATTGAGGTGATCTTCCTCAAGGCTCGTATGGGTAAATCGCTCACGGAGCAGGAAGTTCGCAAATACCGTTCGGCATTGCTATACGAATTGGCGGTGATGGATGCCCGGAGTGGATGGGTACAACAATTCCATATCGGCGCTAACCGAAATAATAACAAACGGATGTTCAAGTTATTAGGACCGGACACGGGTTTCGACGCTATCGACGATCAGCCGATCTCCGTATCCATGAACCGCTTTTTCAGCCGTTTAGATCAAGAAGGGCTGTTAGCGAAAACGATCGTTTACAACCTGAATCCCCGCGACACTGAGTTGATGGTAGCCAATGCCTACAATTTCAACGACGGCAGTGTACCCGGGAAGATGCAATATGGAGCGGCTTGGTGGTTCCTCGATCAGATCAAAGGTATGGAAGATCAATTAAATGCGCTTTCCAGCCTCGGGCTTTTAAGCCGTTTCGTCGGTATGCTGACAGATTCCCGTAGCTTCCTGTCATATCCCCGTCATGAGTATTTCCGCCGGATCCTTTGTAATATGCTAGGCAATGAGATAGAGAAAGGCTTATTGCCTGCCTCCGAGCTTTCCTTCATTGGACAGATGGTGGAGGACATCAGTTACAACAACGCTAAACGATACTTTGATTTCTGATTACTGCAACCCGCATTGCAGTGTTACTGCACGCCTGTCGCAGTAACACTGCACGTGCGTTGCAGTAAGGCTGCAACAGCTTTGCAACATTTTATTCACAAACGCTTCATAAGACCTTCCACTATACTCGCACATATTACGCCTACTTTTGCGGCAGATTTAGATAAACACTAAAGAGGAGTTCTATAAATTAAAATATTGTAGTACAGTTGTTTATATGGTTCCAAGAGCGTAAATTTGCAGAAAATAAGAATTTTATAATGAACAAGTTATCCCGATACCGTAAGCTTCGTTATAATCAACTATTTGAGTCAGAGAATCGTGAATTGCGTTTGAATGAAATGGGCAATCCTCTTGAAGTGTTGTCTCAGTATGTTGATTTTGAGATCTTTCGTCCTACTCTTGAATCAGCCCTTTTTACCGGAGAGCGCAAAAGTAATGCCGGTCGTCCGCCGATAGACTGTGTGCTGATGTTCAAGGTCTTGTTTCTTCAGCGTTATTATGGTTTGAGTGACCATCAGATAGAGTATCAGATAGTTGACCGTACGAGTTTCCGCAAGTTTCTTGGTATTGAATGTGTTGACGATGTTCCTGACGAGAAGACGGTGTGGAAGTATCGCGAACTCCTGACAAATACAGGCGTTTATGACAAGCTTTTTTCGGAATTTCATAGTTTCATGGAAAGTAAGGGTCTGCAATTCAATGAGGGTCGCATCATTGATGCCAGTTTTGTTATTGCCCCTCGCCAACGTAACACCCGTGATGAAAATGAGCAGATAAAACAGGGAGCGGGTGATAAGTTGTGGAATGACAATCCCCACAAGAAGTGCCACAAGGATGTAGATGCCCGCTGGACAAAGAAGCGTGATGAGACTTTTTACGGCTACAAGCAGCATACTAAAGTTGAGAAACGCAATAAGATCATACTTTCTTATGATACCACGTCGGCAGAAGTGCATGATTCCAAAGGCTTTGAAGGACTGCTGGATGAAAAAGACGAAGGCAAGGACTTGTATTTGGACGCCGGTTATGTCGGACAAGAGGAGATTGTAAAACAGCATAAGATGAATCCGATAATTTGCGAAAAGGGCTACCGTAACCGTCCGCTTACCAAGGAGCAGAAATCAGACAATAGGAAAAAATCCAAGACACGTTGCCTTGTCGAGCATGTATTCGGGTTTGAGGAACAAACCATGCGTGGACTTGTGGTGCGTACAGTAGGGCTTATTCGTGCTAAAGCCAATGTAGCACTCACCAGTCTTGTGTATAACATCAGTCGTTACACGCAAATAATCAGGCTGAAACCTGAGTTGTTGGGGTGAATTATGCCTGCACATCCAATTTTTACAACAGACACAAGTTAATTATTGTAAAAATTGGGGGGGTAGAAAATATTCGCTAAATTTGAAAGACTAAAGCTCACAAATTGGGCAGTTAAAGAGTTCTGCTGTCTGATACAAGAGGATAAATTGAATTGATAGAACTCACCTAAAATACGCAAACATGAAACAACGGCTTTATGATTTCATCCCTGTCAAGCATCTATGCGTAGGGATGTCTTTATGTGGCATAGTGGCAGGTACCCAAACCGCTCAAGCTTCTCCCGTCTTCGGGCAATCATCGGGCTTAGAACATCCGAGTCCCAGCATCTACCAACAAAGTACGAAACAGATTTCCGGTATCGTCAAAGACCAGGCGGGGATTCCCGTAATTGGCGCGAACGTGATCGTAAAAGGGACGACAAACGGAGTAATCACCGGGCTCGATGGAGATTTCCTACTGGAAGTTCCGGAAAACGCTACCTTAGAGATCAGTTATATCGGTTATATGACGCAAAGTATCCCGATAAACGGGAAAACAACCTTTAACATCATCCTAGAAGAAGATACGCAGAAATTGGATGAGGTAGTCGTACTCGGTTATGGAGCGGGGCAACGCAAACAAGATCTCTCCGCTTCCGTGGGCGTGCTGAACAACACGGAAGACTTGGTGGCCCGTCCGGTTACCTCTACCGAAAGTATGTTGCAAGGGCAGTTAGCGGGTGTTACCGTACAAGCGAACGGTGGAGACCCGACGGCTACACCCTCGATCGTGATTCGTGGACAGGGCTCACAGAATGGCGATAACGTATTATGGGTTGTTGACGGTGTTCCCGGCGCACCCATCGCCTCTATGAATGATATCGAGACGATTGTCGTCTTAAAAGATGCTGCCTCTGCCGCTATCTATGGAGCGCAATCCGGAGCCGGCGGTGTTATCTTGGTAACCACCAAGAAGGCGAAAGAGGGCAAGACCTCGTTGAGCTATGACGCAACTTTCGGTGTTCGTAAAGCTAGCAACGTAATCGAGCCGTTAAATGCGGAAGAGCAACTCGAGATGCGAAAACTATCTTACGCAAACGCGGGGCTTACATTGCCGACCGGTTGGGATTTGACCAAGAACCCATGGGTAGGTACCACACGTACCAACTGGATGGACGAGATCTTCCGCACCGCTTTCTACCAGCGCCATAACGTAGCCTTGAATGTTGGTTCCGAGAATGCCTCCAACCGTGTTTCATTTGCTTACGATAACGATGAAGGTGTATTGATCAATACTTTCAACAAGAACCTTTCACTTCGTTACAACGGTAAATTCAAATTGAATAAATGGGTGACCATCACCGAAGACGTGGTTTGGAAAAACAACGAAAGCCGTTCAAAAGATACCGACAGTGGTTATACGGGAGTTGTCGCGGCGGCTATGTATATGCCTGCCAGCGCTACGGTTTACAATCCGCTGGATGGTACTTACGGTGGAACAACGACCGAAGACCCGGATTACATCGCCAAATATGGCTCCAACTTCGCGGATATCCACGGAGACGCTGTCAATCCGGTTCGCTTGCTGGAAGCGGAAAACCGCTATGACCGAACCAGCGACATCTGGAGTACGACCAGTCTGGAACTAGCGAATATCGTTACCGGCTTAAAGTTCACGAGCCGTTTCACTTACAACCTGAAGAATAATCTATATAAGAACTTCAGTCCGATCCGTGACGAGGTGGGAAAACCCTCCTTGACAAATAATCTGGATGAAACGACTTACCGTGCAGACGCATGGAAAACGGAAAACACATTGACTTACGACAATACGTTTAATGACATGCACACCCTGGGTGTCTTACTATCCACTACGGCCGATCATTACAGCAAGCGAGGGCTAGAGGTTAATGGAAAAGATTTATCTGACGAATCCGATTATTTACAATATCTATCCTATGCGAATTCCGTTTCCGCTACCGATTATTTGACCGGTCCTGACGCAAACGTATCCTTGATCGCCCGTCTGGCTTATTCCTTCAACGATCGTTACTTCGTTACAGCCTCTTGGCGTCGTGATTACGCAGGCCGTCTACCTAAAGATAATAACTATGGCGACTTCCCTGCCGTAACAGCCGGATGGAAAATCTCTAATGAATCTTTCTTCCCGAAGAGCGAGACACTGAATTTATTGAAGATCCGTGCTTCTTGGGGACGTGTCGGTAATCTAGGATCTATCGGTTACAATTACAAATCAGCTTTATTAGGTAAGAATTATTGGTCGGAGCAGGCACAGTACGGCGTAGAATCGAACAAGATTTGGGGAAACTTCGTCTATAACTCTACCGCATTAAATCCCAACTTAACATGGGAAACTTCCGAGCAATGGGACTTAGGCCTAGATGTGAACATGTTCGACAATCGCTTGAGCATGGCATTCGACTATTTCGACAAACGCACGTTCAACTTGATCCAGTCGCAAACGATGAACTGGCCGGGAACGATCGGTATCGATGCCATGTTAGTCAATCAAGGTGAAGTCCGCAACCGAGGTTTCGAGGCACAAATCAATTGGAACCAACAGGTAAATAAAGATTGGTCGTACTTCGTTTCCGGAAACTTCTCTTATCTAAAGAACTGGGTTTCTGATATTGGCGTAAAGAACGCAGACGGAACTCCGGGTGTCTGGACAGGTATCACCAAGGACAATGCCTATTTCGATGGAAGTTATCGTAACCTTCCATATATGTATCAAACAGCCGAAGGAGAACCGCTGGCCTCTTTCTATCTGATCAAGACTGACGGCATTTTTCAAAGCGATGCGGATGCAGCCGCTTATGTAAACAAAGACGGAAAACGAATCCAACCGGACGCTGTAGCCGGCGATTTGAAATTCGTCGATGCCAATGGTGATGGAGTCATCAATGATGAAGACCGTCAATACTGCGGTAGCGCTACACCTAAAACTACATTCTCATTCTCCGGAGGATTCACTTGGAAGAAGCTTTCCGTAAGCGCTATGTTCCAAGGCGTAGGTGGAGCACAAGCTTTATATGTAGGTAAATATATGGCCTTAAGCGATGTAGAAGGAAACTTCAACCGCTCAAAAGAGATCATGAACGCTTGGAGTCCGTCGAATACAGGGTCGAATATTCCACGCTTATCGAAAAACGACCCGAATAGCAACTTTAGCACACCGTCTGATTGGTATCTGGAGAATGCTTCTTACTTACGTTTGAAGAACTTCACCGTATCCTATGACTTGAGTGATGTTATCAGGAAATGCGCTCACCTGCAAGAACGCAACAGCATGATGTCTGTTTACCTTAGCGGTGAGAACCTTTTCACGATCACGAACTACTCAGGAATGGACCCGGAAACCGGCGGTTGGGATGCCTTGAAGTATCCGGTTTCACGCGTATTCTCTGTCGGAGTCAAATTGACATACTAATCGGGTGTTTTAAAAGATATTCATATTAACAAAGGATCAAAATGAAAAGATATATTACAGTATTGGCATTATCCGCATTGGTTTGTAGTTCTTGTAGCGACTTCCTCGACGTTCAGCCGGAAGGAAACGCAACTACAACCTCCTATTTCTTGAATGATCAACAGGCCATTGATGCCATTGACGGATTATATGAAAGATTCCATCAAGAGGGTTGTTACGGCCGTGAGTTATTCTGGGAACAGGGAGCCGCATGCGACATTGTTTGGGGACGTACACGCGGTTATAACTCTTTGGCGACCTTAGCCTATACCGGTGATGAATCTCCTCTAAGAGATGTATTCAGCCGTATGTATTCTACTATGTCCCGTGCGAATTGGATCATCCAAGAATTAGTGAAGAAAGAAAAGGGAACGACGCTGACCGCCGTCGAGAAACGCAGCTTGGGCGAAGCTTACTTCAGTCGCGGCTGGGCACATTATCTGATCGCTTATCGGTACGGTACGGATAAACAAGGAGTGCCTTTCGTACGTTACGAGGACTTCCCCGACGATTACGACAACTCCATACCGCCTCAGCAAGCTACCGTTATGGACAATTATAAACTGATCATCGAAGATATGGACAAGGCAATCGCCTACCTTCCAAACTTCGAATCCTATGACGCCGACAACCGGGGCCGGGCACATCAGGCTGCTGCCGTGGCGTTCAAAGCGAAAACTTATGCTTACTGGGCTACTTGGGATGCTACCCAATGGAACAACGTCATCGAGATGGTCAATCAATTGGAGAACAACTACAATCGAGATCTAGCTCCTACATTCGCGGAACTATTCTCGTCTGACTTGAAAGATTATTGGAACGCCGAATATCTCTGGACTATTCCGAGTATCGGCGGCGCACTACCGGGCGGTACCGAATTCCCGGGCATTATCCTTGAGAACAAAGGATGGGGCAAATATAATGGTTGGGGGCAGATGAAGCCCTCTTACGACATCTACGAAGAAATGGCGAAAGATGGTAAAGGTAATGACCGTTTAGTACGCTCAATCTTGGAATACAACCAAGAGTTCCCGTTCTTCGGCGAGACACGCAAGTTCTGGTCTACCTCCGACCTTGAAGCTGGTTTCATGATCAATAAATACATGGACGCGTTCAAATACTCAGACCCTGTAGGTGAAGGAGCCGTGAGTGCTAACGGAGACTGGCCTACGGTCCGTGTCAATTTCCCGATCATCCGTTTCGCAGAAATGTTATTGTTCCGTGCCGAGGCATATTTAATGACAGGCCAAGCCGATAAAGCAACCGCAGATATCAACCGTATCCGCCTACGCTCAAACTTGACACCGCTTACCGGTACCGCCACGATGAAGGATCTATATCACGAACGCCGTTGTGAATTAGCTTTTGAGTTTACAGACCATCTATTCGACTTAAAGCGTTGGAACCGTTCTTCCAATACCGACATAAAGACATTGGCCGATAAAGAGTTGAACGCACATCCACGTATCCGCAGATATGAAGACCGGGCGAATCCGGAATCCGCGTTCACGATTATTGGTTACGAAGATTACACCAACAAAAACGCCTATCAAGCGCATATGATGGTATTCCCGTATCCAAGTGAAGAGATTACTAAATCGAATGGTCAATTGAAGCAGAACGAGGGATATTAACCGACTCCTTTAAACCGATCAAGGTACGAATAAGATTCATTACGGGCTGTCTCAGAAAATGAAACAGCCCATGTTATTTTCTACCGGGTAAAAACGCATATCTCAAATAGGTAGCTTACCTTTGCCTATTGTATACTATATATTAAACAAAAAATATACCATGAGATTAATTCAAACGCTTTCTTCTTGCTTGTGTACAGGAATAATAGCCTTATTCACGGCCTGTAGCCAAGCTCCACAATCCCCCATCGATTCCGTGGATCCGTTTATCGGCACGGGATTTCACGGACACACGTATCCCGGGGCCACGGCTCCTTACGGAGCGGTCCAACTAAGCCCGGACACCCGGAAAGGGAATTGGGACGCTTGTTCCGGTTATCATTACAGCGATTCTACCTTAATGGGTTTTTCCCATACCCATTTAAGCGGTACGGGATGTATCGACCTAGGCGATATCCTATTCCGCCCGTCTCTCCAGACACCTCTAGCGTTCTCGCACTCGGACGAGAAGGCTTCCCCGGGCTACTACTCGGTGAATCTCAAGGAGGCAGGTGTATTAGCGGAACTTACCACGACCCCGCATGTCGGGATACACCGATATACCTATAAAAAAGAGACAGAGGCTACGTTGGTGGTCGATATGGACCATTTATTGGATAACGAATATATGTACGAGGGCTGGGTGAAGCGAACCGGGGATAACGAGCTTACCGGTATGCGGCGTACCCGGGGCTGGGTAGACAATCAATATGTCTTCTTTGTAGCGCAGTTCTCGCAACCCTTCTCTTCCATGGAACAGCCTTCCGAACGGCAAGCCGTACTTACCTTCGATACGACTACCGGAAAACCCATCGTCTGCAAAGTCGGGGTATCGATCGTAAATGAGGAGAACGCCCGTCTGAACCTTGAGCAAGAGACGGATTCCTATGGCTTTGATTTCGATGCCATCCATCAAGCGACACGCTCCGATTGGGAAAAAGAGCTGGACGTTATCACGGTAGAAGGAGGCACCGAAGCCGAGCGCACGACTTTCTATACGGCGCTATACCATAGCAAGATCATCCCGAATATAGCGAGCGACGTGAACGGACAATACCGCCGTCACGACATGAGCGTAGCGACGATCCCGGCAGGGCGCCGCCAATTCTCCACCTTCTCCACTTGGGACACCTTTCGGGCCTGGCATCCGATGATGACTCTGTTGGATACTACCTTGGTGAATGATATGGTACAGTCTCTCTTGGATATGTACGACGCCAGCGGCGAGCTTCCGTTATGGCCCTTATCGGCGGGCGAGACCGGGACCATGATCGGTTATCACTCCACATCGATTATAGCGGACGCTTATTTAAAAGGTATTCGCGGATATGACGCGGAACACGCTCTCGAAGCGATGAAGATCTCCGCTGAGAAGAATAAGAAAGGAGCGGATTTTTATATAAAGGAAGGCTTCATCCCAACGAATATCAAGAAAGAATCGGTTTCCTGCCTATTGGAATTCGCCTACGATGATTGGTGTATCGCACAAATGGCGAAAGCTTTAGGACATATGGATGATTATGAGACGTTCATCAAGCGCTCCCAGAATTTTATCAACGTATTCGACGGTAGTACCCGGTTCTTCCGGGGCAAACGGCAGGATGGGAATTGGGAGACTCCTTTCGATCCATTCGCCATCGGACGTTCCTATACGGAGGCTACGGCCTGGCAATATCGTTTCTTTACCCCGCATGACGTATATGGATTGACCCAGTTGTTCGGAGGCCGGGAGGCGTTCATCGCTGATCTGGATAGCTTATTTATGGTTACCTCCGAGGTAGTCGGCGATCTGGTAGACGTTACCGGATTGGTCGGTCAATATGCGCATGGCAACGAGCCTAGCCATCACATGGCTTACCTATATAGCTATGTGGGCCAGCCCTGGAAGACACAGGAATGGACCCGTCGCTTGCTGGACGAGATGTACCAGCCCACGCCGGAAGGCATCATCGGCAATGAGGATTGCGGCCAGATGTCCGCTTGGTATATCTTGAGCAGCCTCGGCTTCTACTCCGTATGTCCGGGTAGCAACCAGTTTATCCTAACGACCCCGTTGTTCGATAAGGCGAACATGAAGCTGGGCAATGGCAAGACATTGGTCATTACCGCCAACCAGCCGGATAAGAACAAGTATATCACGAAGGTTACCTTAAACGGCGAGGAGATATCGCATTGCTACATCACCTACGACCAGTTGATGCAAGGAGGTACACTGGACTTTACGCTCTCGGCGACACCGGACAAGCGTTGGGGAACCGCTCCCGAGTACGCTCCCTATTCCTATACGGAGCAACCTACCGTCTCTATCCCTTACATAGCGAATGATCTGGATTTGTTTGAAGGTGAGATTACGGCGGAACTAAAATCCACGACACCCGAGGCGGTTATCCATTACACGCTTGACGGATCGGAACCGGATGAGAACGCTCCCGTATACAGCGAGCCATTCGTCTTAAAAGAGACCACGATTATCAAGGCCAAAGGATATAAAAAGGGATTCGTACCCAGCCGTACGTACTCGATCCAAGCGACAAAAGCCGTATTACGCCCCGCGTTATCCATACAGCCTACGAAGCATGGGGTAGCTTATACTTATTACGAAGGAGAGTTCCAATGGGTAGCCGATCTGCAAAAGGCGAAGGTGGTCGAGACCGGAACAATACCTGAGCCTTCTATCCTGAACGCTAAATTGCCGGATCATTTCGGTTATGTCTTCACCGGATATATATACGCCCCGGAAGATGGAGTCTATGAGTTCAGTACCCGCTCGGATGACGGTAGCGTCCTCTATATCGGCAAAGAAAAGGTAGTGGACAATGATGCCTCCCACGCCGCCATCGACGCGACGGGACGCATCCCCTTACAAAAAGGCTACCACCCCTTCGCCTTGCATTATTTCGAGGATTACGAGGGTGAGTACCTAGGCTGGAGCTGGCGTACGCCAAGCATGTCCAAACTAGACGCGATCCCAACAGAGAACCTTTATATAAATTGATAATATTAAATACTGAATCATATGAGAAGAACAACTCTATCCGTACTATCCGCCTTAGCCATCCTGCTATCCGGCATGATCGTTCCGGAGGCCGCGGCACAAAGTCGCCGAGACAAAGAACAAACGTATGTACTAGAGAAACCTTACGAGGTCAAGAAACTAGTCCCCCCTACCGGAAAGAAAATAAAGAACGTGATCCTCATGATCGGCGACGGCATGAGCCTTATGCACATGTACTCCGCTTGGACCGCCAACCGGGGTAAGCTCTGGCTGGACAACTCCCAATACACCGGCCTCTCGAAAACCTATTGCGCCAACCGCCTCATCACCGACTCCGGAGCCGGAGGTACCGCACTGGCCACCGGCCATAAAACGAACTACCATATGGTAGGCGTAGACCCGGAAGGCAAGCCCTTGGAATCTTTGGCTACCTTGGCGAATAAGAAAGGCCTGTCAAGCGGCATCGCCGTTACCTGTCGCCTATGGGACGCTACGCCCGCCGACTTCTGCTGCCACAATACGGATCGCGACGCCGAGGCCGAGATCGTAGCGGATTACGTGAACTGTGGCGTCGATTACGTATTCGGCGGCGGCTCCAAGCTATTCGAGAACCGTGCGGACGGTCGCGATTTGTTCAAGGAATTAAGGGAGAAAGGTTACCAGACTCCCCGTAGCTGGGAGGAACTGGCGAAGATTCAAAAAGGCAAGGTATTCTGCGTTACCGATACCGTAGACACCCCGCTTCCCGCCGAGCGAGGCGATCTCTTGGCTCGTGCCTCGATGAAAGCGATCGATCTGCTGGGACAAAACCCGGAAGGTTTCTTCCTGATGGTAGAGGGCTCCCAATTGGATGATTACGGACATTTCAACGATATCGACCTGTTGATGCAAGAGACACATGATTTCGACCGTACGATCGGACGTATCTTCGAATGGGCCGCCCAAGACGGTGAGACATTGGTTGTCGTAACCGCCGATCACGAGACCGGTGGCCTTACCTTGGTGGACGGGGATCTGAACGAGGGCCGTATCGTTTGTAAATTCTCCACCGGAGGGCATAGCGGCGTGATGGTTCCCGTTTACGCTTTCGGCCCGGGTGCCGAGAACTTCACGGGTATCTTCGAGAATACGGATATCTTCTGGAAGATCAAAAAGCTCCTGAATCTATAATCAAACAGTATTCATCCGATGGAGAGTATAACAGGCCGCTATCCCGCTAGTCAAGTACCGCAATCCTCCCGGTCGGGTACCGCAGTACCCCTTCCCAAGTACCGCAGTACTTTGGCTGAGAGGACAGCGGTACTTGACTAGCAGGACTACAGTACCCGGCCGGGAGGACTGTGTTCACCGACTGAGGCGCGCCTTCTCCCTCTCTCCCCCAATAAATATCATAAAGAATGACAACAAGACGAAACTTCTTAAAGCAATCCCTTCTTGCGGCAGGCGCGGCCTCCGTTCCCGCCGGGAACCTTTTAGCGCAAGAGAAAATGGAAGAGAAACGACCCAAGTACAATCTTCCTTACAAGAACACCTACCTGAAGGAACCCTTCGTGACCGAGAACGAGTTCCGGACAGCGAAACCGGAGACCATCACGCCCGGAACCTTCGAGGAGGCCAAGCAAATCCTCCCGGACCCGACTTGGAGCGGACACGAGAAGGAAATCGAGATGTACTGGAAGGCTTGGCAAATCGGCATCGGCAACATCAAGGCCCCGGAACCGGATTCCGGTTTCGTATGCAGTTACCTCGATGTCGCCTACAACGGCAATATCTTCATGTGGGACTCCGCCTTCATGATGATGTTCGCCCGTTTCGGTACCCGCTTCTTCCCCTTCCAACGTACGTTAGATAATTTCTACGCCAAACAACACCCGGACGGTTTCATCTGCCGGGAGATCAAGGCGGACGGAGCGGACTGTTTCGAGCGTTACGATCCGACCAGCACCGGACCGAATATCCTCCCTTGGAGCGAGATCGTCTATTATAAGCAGTTCGGCGATATAGACCGCCTACACAAGATATTCCCCGCCCTTTGCGCTTATTATAAATGGTTGAAGCTAAACCATACGTGGCGCAACGGTACGTATTGGACCAGCGGTTGGGGTACCGGCATGGACAACATGCCCCGGGTGGAACCGAAATACAATCCGATATACAGCCACGGCCATATGATCTGGCTGGACGTTTGCTTGCAACAATACTTCACCGCCGGGCATCTGCTTGAGATGGGTTTCTATCTGGAGCGTTGGCAGGAGATCGAGGAGTTCGAGGACGAGCAGAAGATGCTAAAGAAGTATATCAACGAGAACCTATGGGACGAGAAGGAGCATTTCCTTTTCGATCAATACGCTGACGGAAGCCTTTCCTCCACCAAGGGAATCTACGCGTACTGGGCCTTATTGACCGATGTCCTGTCCAAGGAACGCATGGATGCTTTCGTGGCCGAGCTGGATAACAAGGAGACATTCAACCGCCTGCACCGCGTCCCTTCCCTTGCCGCCAACCATCCTAAATACAAGGATAACGGTCGCTACTGGCAGGGTGGCGTATGGCCGGGAGCGAACTATATGGTGATTACCGGCCTATTGCAACAAGGCTATCGTAAATTGGCTTACGAGATCGCACGCAACCATTACGATAACGTCCTCAAGGTATATAAGAATACCGGTACGTTCTGGGAATACTACGCTCCGGAACATGAGGAGCCGGGCTTCATGGCTCGCCCGAATTTCGTGGGCTGGGGCGGACTGGCACCGATCTCCGGCTTGATCGAGCAAATCTTCGGCATCCGCTCCAATGTGTACGAGAAGAAATTGACCGTAGACGTGAACTTGACGGAGGCTTATGGTATCGACCGTTATCCTTTCGGCCTCGACGGTCTGGTAGCGATCAAAGTCAAGGCCCGTTCTTCCGCTACCCAAGAGCCGCAGGTAGAAATTACCAGCGACGTCCCCTTGGAACTAACCGTCCTTTGGGGCGACAAACAGAAGACGGCTAACGTAAAACCCGGCACGCGAACCATATAAAACAGTAAATCCATCAAACATAGATCGGAAGAGCGTCGTGTAGGGAAAGAGTGTAG
>ENA-OVFS01001034-OVFS01001034.1-human-gut-metagenome-genome-assembly--contig:-NODE-1034-length-20826-cov-2.432526_pt1 | contig 20826 bp, 13 predicted proteins | sample MGYA00237763_ERZ505405 | MGnify/ENA primary metagenome ERZ505405 (study PRJEB26158, sample SAMN06016401) | human gut metagenome | biome: human gut; feature: ankylosing spondylitis patient; material... | reverse complement strand
CGATGCGCATGCTGCCTTCCATCTCGAGCGGCCGCGCGATAATGCTCGGACTGTTCAGCTTGCGGTCGATAATGCCCGAGCTGACCGTAAAGCCGTTCAGTCCGATCACCAGACTGAACAGTGTTGCGCGCTCGCGGACCTGAATGGTTTTCGGCATGTCGAGCATGCTGAGCAGTTCCTCGGTAAAATAAAAGGAATTACGGTCCCCCTGCTCAAAAATCAGATACGGATAGGGTTTCAATTCATCGAGCGTGATGCACTTCCGGTCTGTGTTTCCCGCAGGATAAAACCGTACCGGTCCGCGTCGTACTCCTTGACAACCTCGACGAATGCGTTCACCGCAAACGAATAGTGCTGACATGACACGCAGAACTTAGGCACGCGCTTTTTGCCCACGCCGAAGTGCTCCTGCATGATGTCTGCCTGCTCGAGCAGCATGCGCGCAAACGAAAGCAGTGCCGCACTCATCCGTGCTCTGCCCGCACGGTTCCGCGCACTGGCGGAAAAGTACGGCTGCGCCTTTCACCCCGGTCTTGTCATCTGACAAAACCGGGGTGTTTTTTGCCGCATTTTATCCACAGCCTGTTGATAACTCCTGTGGATTGTGTGTCTTTTTTTGCAGAATTCACGCGTATTTCACTCTGTTTTTCCTATCGGTGTATTTCGTGTCGAAAATCGGACATTTCATGTGCCCGACCGCACAGCAGGCTGCAAAGCTGCTATGATAAACGCAGGCAATTTTCAGTCTCTTTTCTGCAGGCGCGGCTCGTTCCACCGCACCGCAGAATGGGAAAAGGAGGAATATACCATGAAATTCAAACGCGGCATAAGCCTTGCTCTGGCACTGGCTCTTATCACCGGCATTGGCGGCCCGCTTGATATCCGCGCAGCGGCGGCGGATACCGGCAGCTCGGACGCGCTTGCAGCGCTCGGTATTGATTCGAGCAAAGCGCCCGACGGCTTTAATGCCAACGACCCCAGCAACCCATACGGGCGCAATACCATCAAGGTTACGCCGGTGTACGAGCTGTATACCGTTGGTCTGACGAATGATGTTCTGCCGTCGGATAAAATCGACCTGGGCAAGCGTGAAAGCGCAGAGAAATGCGATACAAGCGTTTCCAAGTCCAGCCAGAAGGACAATATCCTTCAAAGCACGCTGTACGGCAATGATGATAACACATCTACCAAGGCTCAGCAGTTTTTGACGGCTAAAACCAATTCCAAGGAAATCTCCAAGGGTACTACCACCTCTACCGGCACATACGCACAGTTCCCGGTGGGCAGCAAGGGCAATGACGGCTATGCCACCAAGGGCTATCTGACCGGCATGACCAATGCTACTACCGATTTGCAGGATGGTACCGATTACGCCATGGCAGACGTGGCCGCAGGCCATTTCACCTCGAGCAGTGACGCCAAGTCCTCGCAGACGGTCATGGTTTACGCCGGTGACCTGAGCGCAAAAGGCGGTCTGTACCTGCGGTTCGGCAATGCGACAACCGGCGAGTACGGCAAGCCGATCACGCTGCTGGACACCAGCAAGGAAATCGGCAACCCGAATCTGACCGACACCAGCGACGAAGGCAGCACGACCGCCAAAAAGGTCGAAAACTTCGCAGAAAACCCGTATCAGCTGAAAAACTACCTGCAGGTAGCTACCGGCGACTGGGACAACGACGGTAAGGACGAGGTTGCGGTCTATGTGCCGGAGGTCGGCAATTCCCGCATTGCGATTTACGACCTGCAGACTGAAGATTACTCCAATCCCTCTAACTGGAGACAGGCGTGGACGTACTTCTTCCGTGAGGGCAGTGTCGTTTCCAACATGATCTCTCTCGTCAGCGGTGACGTCAACCAGGACGGCGTAGACGATCTCGCCTGCACCTGGGGTTACTACTACGGTCCGCAGCAAAATGCAGGCTCGCGTGCCGTTGTTATGTTCGGCTCCACGAGCGCACACATGCTGCAGAGCTCGCAGGAATTCCCGCTGACCTATGAGGGCAGCAATTTGGTCCGCGCATCCTTCGCCTTCGGCGATATGACCGGCGGCAGCAAAACGCTGATTCTGGCGGCTCAGTCGGATGCCGACCTCAAGGCAAATAAGCAGAACACGCGCTATGTAGGCTTGTACGCATGGAACGGCGTCACCTTCAAGCCGTCTGTCTCTAAGAATTTTGATCTGTTTGCAAAGAACGATAAAGGCGAGTACATCTACGGTGCAATGGCAAAGCACAACGATACCTTCCGTTCTCTGCCGCTGTGTCCGGCCAATACAGCTATCATCTCCCGTCCGACCGCAGGTGAAAAAGCCGATAACGGCAAAACCAGTGATCTGCTGTACTTTGACAGCCTTGTCATCTCCTGCGACGAGAACGGTCTGAACATCAAGCAGGCGCTTGACAACCAAACGAACGCTATGCCGGGCGAGGATTATGTCGAGTACGATGCATCCGCAGGCTCTGTGACCACCGCAGTGGATGCAAACAACAACACCGCAGGTTCGGGTACGCTGTTCACCCTGACGCAGACCATGTCCAAGGACACGGAGCATAAGTCCGATTCTTACACCGTCAAGGGTCAGGTTCCGAAGTACGAGCGCCGTGCCTACTACAAGAGCTGGTGGCACAAGCTGTTCCGCAGAAAGTCCTACTACCAGGCTTTTGTCGGCTACGAAACCGTAGATCAGGCGGTTCAGACACCGTACACCACCCGCACGCCGGGTACAACCAGACTTTCGACCGTCAACCTGTTTGACGGCTCTCAGCCGGTAAAAACCGATGTCAACAGCTCGTACACGCTCTGTCTCGCCAACACGGACGACGATACCAGCTACATGACCTACACCGGCAAGCACTATTACACCTACTCCGACCCGCAGGTTCTGGCGGTACTGGCTTCGCCTCCGTACTTCTCCGATCTGCTCGACCGTGATGACCTGTCCGGCAACTATGCCGAGTCCTCCACCACCTACTCGAGCATGAAGGGCACCGAGAACGGCACCAGCTCCTCCTCTACCATCTCGGTCGGCGCATACGTCTCCTTTGAGCAGGAATTCTCGGTATTCGGCGTTAAGATCGGCAGCGTTGAGGCGGAAGCCGCCTTTACCTCCGGTTTCACCTACGAGACCGAGCACACCTCCTCGCTCGAGCAGTCCATCACCTACGAGACAACCTCCGGCGAGGACAGAGTGGCGTTCTATTCCATCCCGATGGAGATTTACGAGTACACCTCCTACATCCCGGATGGAACAGGCAAATACACGAAAGTAACCTCCACCGTTTCCATCCCGCACGAAGCCTCGATCGGTCTGATCGACCTGTCCGACTACGAAAACATTGCCGAGGATTACAGCGTGCTGCCGTCCATTTCGGGCAGCGTGCTGACGCATACGATCGGTGATCCGTCCAGCTATCCGAGCGCACCAAGTGCAGGCTCCAAGGCTTATAACGGTGATCCGGCTAAGGTTGACTTCACTGCGGCAGGCGGCGGCTCCGGCATCACGCAGGAGATCAGCTTCTCCACCTCGGACAGCAAAAACTACACCAACACCACCTCTATCGAAACCAAGGCCGGTGCAGGCGCAGGCGGCGTAACCGCAGGCGTGGTTGCCGGTTCGGAAAGCTCTGCCGGCAAGGTATCGGTCAACACCGCAGGCGGCTCGTTCTCCGGTTCGCTGCAGAACATGCCGATCGAAGCAAAACCATACGGCTACGGCATGAACTGGAGAATTTTCTGCTATAACTACCGCAGCGGCAATCAGGCGTTCCCGGTTGTCACCTACGCGGTAACCGGGCATAGTGCTCCGTCTCCGCTGCCGGAGGATTTTGAGCAGGATGTTGCGGCAACCACCGATGATTCCGTCACCCTGACGTGGACCTACGACAAGATCGTTTCCGGTTTCCAGCTGTACCGCTACTACAACTTCCCGGACGGCTCCGGACGCAAGGAGCTCGCATTTGTGCCATTCACCGATGGTGAGCGTCACGATGACGGCACCTACACCTTCAGCTACACGGATAAGAACCTGTCTCCCTATACCGAGTATGAGTATCAGATTCAGACCCGCAACAACAACAAGGCTGAGCAGCAGCGCAACAGCATTTACAGCGAACCGCTGACCTGCCGCACCAAGACCACAGCAGGCTATCCCGATATTTCGGTAAACATTGGTGGCAAGGAAAATCAAACAGAGCTGCCGATCTATCCGGATTCTCTGGCAACCGCAACGGTTAAGTATAACGGAGACAATAAAAATCCGGACGGCGGCAAGTACAACAGCGTAAGCTATCAGTGGCAAAAGCTGAACGGCGGTTCCTGGATCAATATTGCCGGCAGCACCTCCGATACGCTGAGCATCGAAAACGCCGGTTCTGCCGACAAGGGCACTTACCGCTGCCGATTGAATGTGCTCTACTTCGACAACACCTCCAAGACCGAGTACAGTATTTCCGCTTACTCGCCGGAGATTACCACGACTTACAGCAAGCGCACACCAAAGTGTGAGCTGACGGTTACGGCGAGAATGTACAAAAAGACAACACTGCTCAGTTTGACCGCACGCTGCACATCAGCGCTAAAATGAGTTCCACGTCTGCTACCTCCACCATCCCGACCGGCACGCTCAGCTTCCTGATTCGCGGCACGGACTTCTCTACCACGGTTGCCGCAGAGATTGGCGCCAATGGCGTGGCCACCAAGGACGTTGTCGTGCCCGCAGACGGTGGTTACACGGTTACCCCGTATTATCCGGGCAGCTATGTGTTCAAGGATATGAGCAACGCGGAAGGCAAGATGGTTCTCGTTGGCGAGAACGCGACCGGCTATCAGCTGACGCTCACCAACGGCAAGGATAACAACAGCGTCACCCGCTTCACCTACGGCGATACGGTAACGCCGTCGCTCTCCCGCATGAGTAAGGATACGCATGGTCTGCAGAAGGTCAATAACGCGACCTTCAAGTATGCAGTTTCCGGTTCGGAAACACAACGGGATTTGACCAATCCGCTGGATGTCGGCACTTACACGCTGTATGCTTATGCAAACGGCGAAACCAAACCGGTTGCGGAAACCGAGTTTACCGTTGTTCAGCGTGCCGTTACGCTGCGCGTTGTTACCCCGAAGGACGGCGTTGCACAGGATAAGGTCAACCCGAAAGACAAGAATCAGCTTTCTCTCACGGCAGACACGAAAAACATGACTGCTGATGAGATTGCTGCTCTGCACCTTGGCTATACCGCAGTCAACACCGCAGGCAACACGGTGACGCTCGAGCCGAACATTGCGCCCAGCAACTACACGGTTTCTCCGTGCAAGACTACCGCTACCAACGAAACGCTGTACAACAACTATGAATTTACCTTTATCCCCGGTGTTTACACGGTAAACGGCCTGACTTACATCCTGACCCTCAAGGCTGAGGACTTCGGTGAAGGCACAAACAAGCACTCTGTCGGTTCTGCGTCGATCATTACCGCAGGTCTGAATGCCGGCAAGGCGGATGACGGCAGCGCAATCTCCAGCTTTACCGCAAACACCGATGTTACCCTGACGGCTGTGCCGGATGCAGGTTATGCAGTCGATTACTGGACCTATGACGGCAAGGAAATCGAGAACAGCAAGGAGAAGAACTCGGTTACTATCAAGACCCTTGCAAAACCGGCATCTGTTTTGGTTTACTTCAAGACCACCAATACCAAGCTGAATGCTTCCGTTCAGAATAAGCAGGGCGGTACACTCAAATGCACGGATGAAAATGGCTCCGAAAGCCTCAAGAATTTCCCGGCTTACATTGCCAGCGGTGCAAAGTTCAACTTCACCGCAACGCCGGATACCGGCTGGCACTTCAAGCAGTGGATTCTCTCGAAACGCGGTGCAAACAGCTATCCGTCCGGCGAATCGAACCCGACGAACGGCTCCAACACGCTCTCTGTTGAGGTTGGCGTGCAGGATATTGATCTGGCTGCCGTATTCGAGCGCGACAGCTACACGCTGACGCTGGAAGGCGAACTGACCGCAAGCTATCAGACGGTTGATCCGGACGATACCTCCAAAACGCTTACCAAGTCTCTCAAGAGCGGCGAAAGCGTCACCGGTGATACGAAGATTACGGTAGCGCCCAAGGCAGGCTATGCTGCCGCCACGGGCGAGACCTATCAGGTGAACGGCAAGGCTGTTGAAGCAGGAAAGCTCAACGCTGACGGCAGCTATACCTTCCCCATCGCCGAGAACACCAAGGTTTCGCTCAAGACCGACCGTGCCGCATTTGCGATTACCACACCGGAAATGGAGCATGGCACGATCATTGCAACCGTAGACGGCGAAGCTGTGGACGATCTGTCCAAGATTCCCGGCGGCAGCAAGGTTGAGCTGCAGGCACGCGCAGACCGCGGCTGGCATTTCAAGAATTGGGTTGTAAACGGTACTGCTCAGGATGAAGCTGCGGCAAAGACCAACGGCACTTACACCATCAGCGAACTGGCTGGCAATCTGTCCATCAGCGCTGAATTTGCCCAGAGCGCTTCCTACACCGCCAAGGCTACCGCTGCAGCCGGCAACGGCACCGTAAAATACGCTGTATGATATCTACGGTGAGGAAGTTGAGACCAAGGCTATGCCGACCGAAGGCGTAACCATTTATCAGAACGAGGAAATCACCTTCCATGCAGCGCCGAAGACTGGCTATCAGGTTGAACAGTGGGAAGTAAACGGCAAAAAGACTGCCGGAAACTCCAAAACCAATCCGGAAGGCAAAATCCGTGCGGACAAGAATATTACCGCAACCGTATACTTTAAGGTTACGGCAAGCTATCAGCTTACTTTCGGCACCGCTGATAAGAACGGCCATCTGACCGCCAAGATTGACGACACCGCGATTGACTCTCAGACCAAGCAGCCGAACGGCAGTGTAATCACCTTCACTGCAGCACCAAACACCCAAAAGATGGTCGAAAAGTGGACGGTTACCCAGGGTGACATTACCGCAGAAGAAAACGCTGCTGCTGTACAGGTTGATGGTGTAAATCTTGTCGATCCAATTTATATTCACACACTCGATGCCAACCAGACCATCCGCGTTCACTTCACCGACCTTGTGCAGTACAACGCAGCAATCACCGGCACGAACGGCACCGGCAACTTCACCTACACCACACCGATTCAGCCAACCGACACCGGTGCAGTCAACAGCACATCCGCTCAGGTTCGCAAGAACGGCACGGTCAAGCTGACGCTCGCACCGAGCGCAAACTGTGTCGGCACCGCCGAGGAAATCAAGTCCGAACTCCAGAAGGCGGCTCCGAATGCCGTTGTTTCCGTAACCGAGGAGGACGGCAGCTTTGAAGCCGTTATCCGCAACGTAACGGAAACTCTGGCGGTCAACACCGACAATCTGTTCCGCAAAACTTACGCAATTACGGCCGGCAAGGCCGAAAACGGCAGCGTTTCCGCTTCTGCGGCACGCGCCAAGGCCGGCGACACGGTAGCGCTCACTGCAACACCCGCAAGCGGCTATCAGTTGAAAACCCTGACGCTGGCACCGGAGACCGCACTCGACAAGACGGTTTCCGCGTCCACCCTGACCTACACCTTCACCATGCCGGCGAATGACGTTGCAGTCACCGCAGCCTTTGCCGTCAAGCCGAGCAGCGGCAGCGGCGCAGGCGGCGGCGGTGGAGCAGGCGGCGGCGCTGTTGCACCGGCTCCGACCGACAGCGGCTCGTCCTCCATTACCGCGCCGGACGGCACCAAGGTTCCCGCAACGGTTGAGGTAAAGAACGGCACCGCAGCGGTTTCTGCCGACAGCTCCAAGCTGACTGCGGTTTCCGGCAAGGATTCGCTGACGCTTGACCTGTCCGCAGACTCCACCGTACGCACGGTATCGCTCACCGGCGATGTGGTAGCTGCTCTCGCCGGTGCAAAGAACGGTGCAGTGCTTACCCTGCCGAACGGCACAGTTACACTCGACCGTGAGACGCTGACCGCCCTCGGCAGCGCCGCACAGGCCGATGGTATGGCAAGTATTTCGATCGCTTCCGCTGACAAGTCCTCCCTGACTGACGCACAGCGCAAATACCTGCCGAAGAACGGCACCATCCTGAACATTTCTGCGCAGGTGCAGCCGAAAAACGGCACTGCAACCCGCATTCATGCGCTGAACGGCACGGCTTCGGTTTCTGTAGCATACAGCCTCAAGAGCGGCGAGAACGCCGATCATCTGGTTGCATACTATCTTGCTGAGGACGGCTCGTTCGAAAAGCTGCCTGTCATTTATGATGCAGCGACCGGAAAGGCTACCTTTAAGACCACCCACTTCTCCACCTTCGTTATCACCCACGAGTACAGCAGCGACTTCTCCGATGTCAACCTGCGCAAGTGGTTCTACAACGAGGTCAACACCGCACTCGAGAACGGCTGGTTCAAGGGCCTGACCGCGACTAAGTTCGGTCCGGATGACGGCATGACCCGCGCAATGCTGGTTCAGGTACTCTACCGCATGAGCGGCAGCAAGGCCGCTTCCACCGCACAGTTCACCGATGTGGCGGACGGCAAGTGGTACGCAGAAGCCATCGCATGGGCCTCCGAAAACGGCATTGTCAACGGCTTCACCGACGGCAGATTCCAGCCGGATACGCTGATCACCCGTCAGCAGCTGGCGGCCATCCTGTACCGCTACGATACCTATCGCGGTCATACGCCGCAGGGCAGTGCAGCACTCGATGGCTACGCAGACGCGGCTTCTGTCGAGTCGTGGGCTGCTGAAGCAATGAGCTGGGCGAACGGCAACGGTCTGGTAACCGGCGTTACCCCGACCACGCTCGTGCCGAACGGCACCGCAACCCGTGCTCAGGTAGCGGTTATCCTCAGCCGCTACACCGACCAGTAATCCCATCCGATCCATACCGCACAACGGATATGGCATGAACAACCGCCCTGCAAGGGCAGATAATACCGACAGCGCCTGAAAACGCACACAAGCGACACCAATCGAAATATGGTGTCGCTTGTTTTTTTGCTTCTCACACGGAATACGCTCACGCGAGAACGAATCGAACAGCCGCGGCAGAAATTCCATGCTCATATGTCAGCTTCTCCGGCATGATATACTCTGCCAACCGAATCGCAAGTATTTTCAGGCTCGCGGCTCATTATATCGTACATCATGTTCTATATTTTCATAATACTGTGCAAATTCGACTCATTTTGATTTACAACGTCGTTGCAGGGTGATATACTGAAATTACCATATAAGATGCGCCGGATTATGTTTTGAGGAGAATGCTATAATGACCATGAATGACCCGCTGCTCCGCACGGACAGCTATGCAAAAATCTTCCTGTACAACACCCATGAAACCGTCGCCTGTGTGCCGCGCCACACCATCCGCATGCGCGATAAAGTGCGCCCGGACAAGCTGCGCGAAGCCGTCGAGCAGGCACTGCTGCGCTTTCCGCACATGATGCTGACCGCCGAGCCGACCGAGACCGCGTTCCGCTACCGCCGCAACGTGCAGCCCGCCGTAGTGCTGCCGTTCGACGGTGTATCCACCCGCTACACCATCGGCTCCAAGGATACGAACGGATACTTATTTCTCGTCGGCTACCACGACAAGACCATCTATATGGAGTATCAGCACTCTATCTCGGATGGACGCGGATTCGAGGAGTTTATCCGCTGTGTACTGTTCCAGTACCTGAAAAACTGCGGTTTCCCGGTTGAGAATGACGGCTCTGTGCGCGGCATGGATACCCGCTGGTCTCCTGAGGAGAGCGCAAACGGCTACGAGCAGCTGGCAGACCGTGAATTTTCGCCGGATGGCATCTGGAAAAAGCCGGAGGCTGTTCATGCCCCCGAGGTACAGTGGGGCGCTGACGGCTCCGAGGTCGTCACCGAGGTGACGTTCCCATTTTCGCAGCTGCACGATTACGCAAAGTCCATCGGCGTCAGTCCGCTGTCTGTACTGGCTCCGCTGATGATGAAAGCGTTTGATGATAAGTTCGGCGGAACGGACAAGCCGGTTATCGCGGAGATTCCGGTCGATCTGCGTCCGCTGCTGCCGACGCTTACCACGCGGTATTTTATTTGTTTTATCGATCTGCCGTATTTTCCGGAATACCGCGATCTGCCGAATGACGAGGTGTTCCGGCGCACGAAGGCATTTTTGAAAGATCAGATGCAGCGCGAACAGCTGCTCTATCGTGCAAAAGCCGCTGCAGACCGCTGTGAATCGCTGCATGAGGCAGATATGCCGCTCGCGGAGAAAATGCAGGCGGCGCAGAAGGTCACGACTGATTTTGTGCTCGAGGACAGCTTTCTCATTACCAATGTCGGCCGGTTCGCCCTGCCGGAAAGCTGCCGTCCGTATGTACTCGATTACGGCGCAATCCTGCCGTGCGCCGTGCAGCCGTTTGCGCTGCTGATCTCGTCGTATGGAGATAAAATGAAACTGTCCGTTGCGCAGCGCGACCACGATATGCAGGTTGTCGAGGATTTGTGCGCCGGTCTGCGGCAGCTTGGCATCCAGCCTGAAACACTCAGCTATCCGTTTGTGGTGACACGGTATAACGGACTTGAGTGCGGGATGTAAATTCAAAAGCAAAACGCTCAGCTATCGTTTGATAGCTGAGCGTTTTCTTTATCCAAGCCGCGCGACTGTGTAGCCGACATACAGACCGGCACCGGTCACAAGTGCATTCTCGTCCACATCGAAGCCGCCGTTATGGTTGGTGATCATCGTGTGCGGCAAATCCGGATTGCCGGTGCCGAGATACGCATACGCGCCCGGCTTATACAGCTCAAACTCGGCAAAATTGTCGCCGCTGAGCGACAGCTCACGGTCGGTGACAACGTGTCCTGCTCCGAGCAGCTCGTCCACGACCCGAGCAGCTTCCTCGCACACCTGCGGGTCATTGACGAGCGCAGCAGCAAAGTCCGTCCACTCGACTTCCGCCGTGCCGCCGTACAGCGCAGCGATGCTCTGCGCAGTCTCACTGACCTGTGCACGGACGCGGTCGCGGCTCTCCTGCGAAATGGTGCGCGTTGTGCCCTCCATTTCAGCAAATGCTGCCACGGCGTTGTAGGTCGTGCCTGCATTCAGCTTGCCGACACCGATGATGACCGGCTCGGTCGGTGAAGTGCGGCGCGTAACCAGTCCCTGCACTGCCACGACAATCTGGCTGGCGATGTACAGCGCATCTACGCCCAGATGCGGCGTGGAAACATGCGTGGACTTACCGTGCACGCGAATGCGGAAATGATCGACTGCGGCGTTGTTGATGCCCGGTTTGAGTCCCACCGTGCCTGCCTCCAAATCGTATGCCGTGTGCAGACCGAACACGCGCTCGGCACCCTCCAGCACACCGGCTGCGACAAACGACTTTGCACCTTTTCCGATTTCCTCTCCCGGCTGAAACACAAGACGGACCTTTCCGCTGAACGCGTCTCTGTTCTCCGACAGGATTTTCGCGGCACCCAGAAGGCAGGCAGCGTGCGCATCATGACCGCAGGCGTGCATGACGCCTGCATTCTCCGAACGATAGGCGCACTCGTGCGTCTCCTCAATGGGCAGCGCGTCGATATCCGCACGCAGAACCAGCACTTTTCCGTTGTCCTTTGCGCCCTTCAGCGTGCCGAGCACGCCGGTCTCGCCTACGCGCGTGTGCGGAATGCCGAACTTGTCCAGTTCCTCCTCAATGCGCTGCGCGGTGCGGAACTCCTGCAGGCTCAGTTCGGGGTGCCGGTGAAATTCCCGACGGATGGATACGATGTAGTCCTTTGTTTCCGCTGCGGCTTTCTTTACATCCATGACGGCTTTTCCTCCTGTTTATCGGTGTTTCGGTTTGATCTTATCACGCAGGCCTTCCAGACGGTTGAGTGCATCGAGCAGCGTCTCGTCCTTCTTGGCAAAATGCAGGCGAATCAGGTTGTTGACCGGCTCACGGAAGAAGCTCGATCCGGGAACCGCGCCTACGCCAACATAATGCGCCAGATCCTCGCAGAACGCAAGATCGCTCTCGTAGCCGAACTCGGCAATGTCGAGCAGAACATAGTACGCGCCCTGCGGGTCGGTGTGGGCAATCTTCAAATCGTCCAGACCCTTGAGGAACAGATCCTTTTTGTGCGTGTACTTGGCCTGCAGATCGTCGTAGTAGTCCTGTCCCATCTTGAGACCGGTAACAACAGCCTCCTGCAAGGGTGCTGCTGCGCCGACGGTCAGGAAGTCATGTACTTTTTTCGCACGGTCGATAATCTCCGGCGGGGCAATGATATAACCCAGTCGCCAGCCGGTGACGGAATACGTCTTGGAGAGCGACGAGCACGACAGCGTGCGCTCCCACATGCCCGGCAGAGTGGCAAAATAAGTGTGCTTGTTGGGTGCGAATACGATGTGCTCATACACCTCGTCGGTGATAACATAGGTGTCGTATTTCTCTGCGAGAGACGCGATAATCTCCAGTTCTGCACGGGTGAACACCTTGCCGCACGGATTGGACGGGTTACACAGGATGATGGCCTTCGGGTGCTGACGGAATGCATCCTCGAGCACGTTCGCATCAAAGTGGAAATCCGGCGGCACGAGCGGCACATAAATCGGCTCTGCGCCGGACAGAATGGTATCCGCACCGTAATTCTCGTAAAACGGGGAGAAAATGATAACCTTGTCACCCGGATTGGTGACTGTCATCATCGCAGCCATCATCGCCTCGGTGCTGCCGCAGGTCGTGACAATTTCGGTGTTCGGGTCGATCCTGCGGCCCATGAAATACGTCTGCTTGGCGGCCAACGCTTCGCGGAAGTTCTGCGAACCCCATGTGATCGAATACTGGTGATAGTCTTCGTAGGCCACCTGCGCCAGACGGTCGAGCAGCTCTTTCGGCGGCTCAAAATCCGGGAAGCCCTGCGACAGGTTAACCGCATCATACTGCATGGAAACGCGCGTCATGCGGCGGATGACCGAGTCGGTAAAGCCGGCGGTGCGTTCTGATAAGCTCTGCATGGTTATTTTCCTCCCACAATATAAGATTTCTGATCGTTCAGTATATGTTTCGGGTCGAGCGCGGTCTTGATGGTGTTCATCACGGCAAGATTGTCCTGCGCGGTCTCCCGCAGGAAGTACGACCGCTTGGAAATGCCGATGCCGTGCTCACCCGATGCTACGCCGCCGTAGGAATACGCCTTCGCGTATGCCTGCTCCATGTTGTCGTGCAGTTCACGCTCCCATGTCTGCTGGTCGCGGCCGTCGCGCACCACGCACAGATGCACGTTGCCGTCACCCGCATGACCAAACGCGATCATACGCACGCCCGAGGACGCTTCCAGCTCGTTGATATAGCGAACGAAATCCGCCGTGTGGCTGATGGGCACAACGATGTCCACCGGCTCCTGCTCGGACACAGCCTCGACCGCCATAACGAGCGCACCGCGCACCTTCCAGATGTCGGCGGCCTGCTCCGCGCTGCGCAGCACGATGCAGTCGATCGCACCGTTGTCGAGTGCAAGGCGGCGCACACGCTCGATATTCGCGTTGACCTCGCTCTCGTGACCGTCAAACGTCAGCAGAATGTACGAACCCGCATCCGGGCGCGGATATTTCACCTTGCAGAACTCCTCGCCGAGCGCGACCACCTTGCGTTCCATGAACTCGACTGCGGTCGGGTTGGCGTTCGCCTGCAGGATGGTCAGCACGCTGCGGATACCCGTGCCGAGATCGGCAAACGGCACGAGCACGCTCACCGTGGTCTCCGGCTTGGGAAGAAGGCGCAGCAGGCACTTGGTGATGACCGCCAGCGTACCCTCCGAGCCGATGAGCAGATGCTTGAGCGACAGTCCGCTCGCGTCCTTCACCTGCTTGCCGCCGACATGCAGCACCGTGCCGTCCGCAAGGACGACCTCCAGCCCGCGCACATAATCGCGCGTTACGCCATACTTGACTGCACGCATACCGCCCGCATTGGTGCTGATGTTGCCGCCGATGCTCGAGGCCTTTTCACCCGGGTCCGGCGGATAAAACAGGCCGCGTTCCTCGACGTAAGCCTGCAGATCCTTGAGCAGCATACCCGGCTCGACGGTGATGGTCATGGTGTCGCGGTCAAGCTCGAGCACGCGGTTCATGCGAGATACATCCAAAATGATACCACCGAACAGCGGAATTGTCGAGCCTACCAGATTGGTGCCCGCGCCGCGCGGCGTGACCGGGATACCGTTTTCGTTGGCGTACCGGAGCACGCCGCTGACTTCCTCGGTCGAGAGCGCGAACACGAGCGCATCTGCCGTGCCGGTGCGGCGGCCGAGCGCGTCGCTCAGGTACTCCGCCGGAATATTTTCCTCGAAAAGCAGGCGTTCGCTGTCCGGAATGATCTCCTGCAGCGCCTGTTTGTTGATCTGCATTACTGTTTCCTCCCTGCCGAAAATACCGCCGGTTGTTTCCGGCGGCATTAGGAATAATTATGAATTACTTGTCTGCCAGCAGATCCTGATCCCAGCCTGCCTTGATGAAGTAGCCGCCAAACTGGTCGTTGAATACCTTCTCGGTCTCATCGGACTGGAACGCTGCTACGACCTTCTTGTAGGTCTCCAGCTTGTCCGCATCCTTGAGGTCAGCGGAACGTGCTGCGATCAAGTTCCAGTACTCCTCGATGTCCAGCTGGTCATCCTTGTAGATGGCGTCCTCAGTCTTAAGGCCGAAATCCAGTGCGTAATTGCCATTTACGACAGCTGCGGTAACGTCAGCCAGCGTGGACGGGATTACGTTAGCCTTCAGCTCCTCGATGGTGATCTTGGTGTTGTAGGTCTCGATGTCATCGATGGTTGGGTTGAACTCGGCGCTGTCCTTCAGCTTGATCAGGCCCGCTGCTTCCAGAACCTTGAGGGCGCGGCCGCCGTTGGTTACATCGTCCGGAATGGCTACGGTGTCGCCGTCCTTAAGCTCATCAACCGACTTAACCTTGTCGGAGTACAGGTTCAGCGGAATGATAAAGGTGTTGCCGATATTCTCGATCTCGTAGCCGTAGTTGTCGATCTCGCTCTGCAGGTAAATACGATGCTGGAAAGCGTTCAGATCGATCTCGCCGTTAGCAAGTGCGTTGTTCGGGGTAACGTAGTCCGAGAACTGTACGAACTCAAGGTCGATGCCCTCGTCAGCCAGCTTTTCCTTGGCCGGGGTCCACAAATCCTCATAGATGCTGCCGACTACGCCGAGCTTTACGGTTACGGCATCGCCGGAATTGCTGTCGGATGCCTGTGCATTATCGGAAGCTGCGCTGCTCGAGCCGCCGCAGGCGGTCAGGGACAGGGCGAGGGTTGCTGCGGACAGGGACAGTGCGATGATTCTTTTGAGCTTCATTGGGATTACCTCCGTTTATGATGTGAATTTTTTAATTGACTGATGTTAGAGAGTGAGCGACAGCTGATAATTCTCGCTCATGGTCTTGCAGGATGCGTTGAACTTCTCCTGCTCCTCGGGAGTCAGGTGCAGCTCGATGATCTCTGCGATGCCGTCGCGACCCACGATAGCGGGCACGCTGGCGTACACATCGTGCTGACCGTACTTACCGTTCAGCAGAACAGAAACCGAAAGAACGCGGTTCTCGTTGTAGAAAATGGCGCGAACGACCTCTGCGGCGGAAGCGCCGATGCCGAACTCGGTGCACTGCTTGCCGCGCAGGATGGTCCAGCCGCCTTCACGGCCTGCGTCAGCAAGCGCATCCAGGTCGAGCTTGCCGAAGGTGTCCGGATACTCCTCGCGCCACTGGGAAAGCGGCTTGCCCGCGATGGTGACAGCCGACCATGCGACCATCTGGCTTTCACCGTGCTCGCCGAGCGCGTAAGCGGTGATGGATTTCTGGTCAATGCCGATTTCCTGAGCGATCACGCGGCGCAGTCTTGCGGAATCCAGCGTGGTGCTGGTAGAGAAAATGCGTTCCGGCGCCCAGTTCAGCGTGTGCTGAATGTAATGCGTGATAACGTCCGCCGGATTGGAGATATTGACGATAATGCCGTCAAAACCGGATTCTTTGATGGATTTTGTTACATCTTTCAGGATGGCGATGGTCTGACCCAGCGTATCCATACGGGTCTGATTGCCGGTCGGCAGCGAACCTGCCGCAATGATCATGATCTGCGCGTCCTTCGCGTCACTGTAGTCACCCGCGGTGACCTTGGTGCGGACCGGAAGGTAATTGGTCGCGTCGGTCAGGTCGAGCGCCTGTGCGACTGCCTTTGCGCGGTCGGAGTCAATGTAGACGATCTCGTCTGCCAGACTCTGCGAAATCAGTGCGTAGCCGACATGGGAGCCGACATGTCCTGCACCGACGATAACAACTTTACGATTGGAAATACTCATGTCAGACACTCCTTAATGCGTGTTCTTCTTGACGACCTTGCCGCCAACGAACTCCATAATACAAACAATGATGACGAGGACCAGCACAGTGACGTTGGTAACGTCCAGCATGTTGCGGTCGTGGCCGTAACGGATGGCGAAGTCGCCCAGACCACCGGCACCGACGACACCGGCCATTGCAGTCAGGTTCAGCAGGCTGATCGCCGTGATGGTTGTGCCGCGTGCGATGGCAGCAACGCTTTCCTTCAGGTAAACGCGGAAGATAATCTCCAGCGGTGTGGAGCCCATCGAGAGTGCCGCTTCGATCAGACCGCCGTCCAGCTCGGCAAGCGCGCTTTCCACCTGACGGGTGAAAAACGGCACCGCACCGAATACCAGCGGAACGATTGCACCCCGAACATAGATTGCCGTACCCATGATTGCACGGGAAACCGGCATTACCCACGTCAGCAGGATGATGAACGGGATGGAACGGAACAGGCTGACCAGCTTGTCCAGAATCTGATAGACGATTTTGTTTTCCAGAATGCCGCCCGGCTTGGTGACCGTGATCAGCACGCCCAGTGTCAGACCGAGCACGAACGAGATCGCACCCGACCAGACCACCATGAGCAGCGTGTCGCCGATGGCTGCATAGAAGTCCGGCAGCTTTGCCATCAGATTTGGAATGATGTTATTCAGAAACTCTTGCATCCTTGATGACCTCCACTCCTACGTTTTTCTCACTGAGATAGGCGATTGCCTGTGTGATTTGATCGCGGCTGCCGCTGATAATGGCTACCGTGCCGCCGATCGGTGCATTCTGCACGATGGCGATATCCGAAAAGATGATGTTGAGCACAATATCGAATTTGCGCGATACCGTCGAGATGAGCGGCTCGGATACATTGCGCTGAATGTAGCTCAGGCGCACGATAAGCTCGCCCGGATTGAGCTTGACGACCGGCGAATCCTCCGCGATGAGTTCTTCGATCTTGCGGAGATTGGAGGTCGTGTGGATGAAGTTCTTGGTGATGTCCTCTCTCGGGTTGGCGAAAATGTTGAACACCTCGCCGGACTCGACCACCTTGCCGTGCTCCATAACGGCTACGCGGTGGCAGATCTCCTTGACGACCGCCATTTCATGGGTGATGATAACGACCGTGATGCCGAGGGTTTCGTTCAGATGCTTGAGCAGCTGCAGAATCGCCTTGGTGGTCTGCGGATCGAGTGCCGAGGTAGCCTCATCGCAGAGCAGCACATTCGGGTCGTTTGCCAGTGCGCGAGCGATTGCTACACGCTGTTTCTGACCGCCGGACAGCTGCTTGGGATACGCCTCCGCCTTATCACCGATGCCGACCAGATCAAGCAACCGCTGTACTTTTTCCTCGATCTGCTGTTTGGAAAGGCCGCTGCCGCGCAGCGGATACGCTACGTTGCCGGCTACGGTGCGCGATGGCATCAGGTTGAAGTGTTGGAAGATCATGCCAATCTTCTTACGGGCCTGCCGCAGCTCCTTTGCCGAGAGCGACAGCATATCCTGACCATCTACGATCACCTTGCCGGAGGTCGGCCGCTCGAGCAGATTGATGCAGCGCACCAACGTCGATTTACCCGCACCGGAAAAGCCGATCATACCGAAAATTTCGCCCTTGTCAATCGTCAGCGAAACATCCTGCACCGCATGAACGGTTCGCTTGCCGCTCACAAACTCCTTCGAGATATGTGACAATTTTATCAAGAAAATTCCTCCTTATTCCTCTTAAATGCGCAAAAAAAGCGGGAAGCTCGCAGCTCCCCGCTTCAGAAAATGCAATGAATCCGCAAGAACGCGCAGCGTCAAGCAAGACGATTCAAAGTAATTTCGTATTCTGTCGGTCAGGCAGCATCTGAGCATAGTACAGCATGTTCATACACATTCGACCCGACATTCGTGCGTTTACGATGAACATTTTGCTCGCTCCTTTCCGATCCCCTACTGGATTTATTGGTTATAGAATAGCACAGCCAATCCCCAGTGTCAATCTCGGAATTGTGGGAATTTCGTTTTCTGGCGGTTTTGCCAGTTTTGTATAAATTAATCCAGCAAAATCTATGGGATTTGACTGATATTTTCAGCAGTTTGCTGTAATTCAAGGTGGTCTTCTTGGCAGGCATATTGGGTGATGTACTTTTTATCGGACTTTAACTGTTATATACTGTATATAACAATTCAATAGAAGGTGATCGCTATGGATAAAAAATTCTATGCACACACCCGTCCGATCAATGAAAACGGCGTTGAACGTACAGAATATCAGCTTCTCTCCGATCACGAGCGCGGTGTCGGCACGCTCTGCGGGCAGTTTGCCGAAGCATTCGATGCACAAGCTGAAGGTCACGAGGCCGGTGTTCACCATGATGACGGCAAAGCAACTGCCGCATTTCAGCATCGTCTTCTGGATAATGGTCCAAAGGTCGATCATGCAACCGCCGGTGCACGAAACATCATGTTGTCAAACAATCTGCTCTTAGCCGCTTGTGTCATGGGGCATCACAGCGGTTTGCCGGATTTAGGCAGCACAAATGACCCGGAAGGCACGCCCACCTTCACCGGCAGAATAAAAAAGTGGGGCACTCCCGCTATTCCGCCGCTCGACCCGGGTTACCCCATTCCTCCGGTACGCCTGCCGCAGCGTCCGGTCACCAAGCCGTCGCTTTCCGAGTCATTCCGCACGCGCATGCTGTACTCCTGTCTGGTGGACGCGGATTATCTGGATACCGAGCGATTCATGAAAGGCGATATGCCGTGCGGCATCGGAGATTCGCTCGAAACCCTGCTCACCCGCTTACAGGCCAGGCTAAATGAATGGGACAACCCGACTTCCGCGCTGAACAAGCTGCGTCAGCCGATCTTGCGGGCGTGCGTTTCCGCCGCAGCCAATCCCAAGGGCATTTACACGCTTACGGTTCCGACCGGCGGCGGTAAAACGACCAGTTCTCTCGCATTTGCGCTGCATCACGCCGTTGAGCACGGTATGAAACGTGTGATTTATGTTGTACCGTACACCTCCATTATCGAGCAGAATGCCGATGTTTTCCGCGGTATTTTAGGCGATGAAAACGTACTCGAGCATCACTCCGGTGTACAGTTCGAGAACGATGAGGAAAACGGCAATCCCGATCCCAAGGCACTGGCCGCCGAAAACTGGGACAGCCCGCTCGTTATCACAACTGCCGTTCAGTTTTTCGAGTCGATGTACGCTAACCGTTCCTCACAGTGCCGCAAGCTGCACAATCTGGCGAACAGCGTGATTATTTTCGATGAAGCGCAGATGCTTCCGCTGTGCCACCTGATGCCGTGCGTTGCAGCCATCGGTGCTCTGGTAGAGCAGTTCGGCGCAACTGCTGTGCTGTGTACGGCTACCCAGCCGGTACTCGGCGATTTGATACAACGATTTGCACCGTCGCACGCGATTTCCGAGATTTGTCCGGGGATTCCGTTCTATTTTGACAAATTTCGCCGTGTGACATTCCGGCAGGTCGGTGTACTCGAGGATGACGTACTCGCTGAGCAGCTGTGCACACATGAGCAGGTTCTCTGCATTGTCAATTCCCGCAAAGCAGCGCAGTCCATTTTCTCGCAATTGCCGAAGGAAGGCAGTTTCCACCTGTCCACATTGATGGTGCCGAAGCATCGCCGTTCGGTGCTCGAGGAAATCCGACGCCGACTGAATGACGGTTTTCCCTGCCGTGTCGTATCGACTTCTCTTGTTGAAGCCGGTGTTGACATAGATTTCCCCGCCGTTTACCGCGAACTGGCGGGTCTGGATTCCATTCTGCAGGCCGCCGGACGCTGCAACCGCGAGGGCAAGCGTGCCGCAGAGAACAGCATTGTTACTATTTTCCGCCGCACGGAGAAGGCTCCGCCGCTGTTTGGACAAGCCATCGGCGCGACAAATATTGCGCTGGATAACAATGCCGATCCCGCTTCTCCGCAGACAATGGAAAACTATTTCCACGAACTGCGCAAGCTGAACGGTTCCGCGATTGATAAAATCGGCGTGATCGACGCGTTTGAGCGTGGACGCGGCGGCTCTTTGTATCCGTTCCGCACGATTGCCGAGAATTTTCGCATGATCGACAACGACACACGCACAGTTTATATTCCGTGGAAGGACGGTTCTGAACTCATCGAGCGGCTTTGCGATGGTGCGTGCTCTAAAAAGCTGTATCGGCAGCTTGGGCAGTATGCCGTGCAGGTGTATGATGCGCATTTTCAGGCGCTGTACGACGCCGGTGCACTTCAAACCGCCGATAAAACCAATGGTCTGGACGACCGCAGTGCTATTCTGTGTGATCTGTCGCTGTATGATGAGAAAACCGGTCTGTCGCTCAAGGCTGACAGCGGTCAGGCGTTTTTCGGATAATTTTTCGCGTAAAAAGGAAAACGGGAGAATGCGGTAACATTCTCCCGGTCTTCCTATAATAACACTCCTCTTATTTCAATCCCACACTGTTTCCAGCG
>ENA-OVFS01001017-OVFS01001017.1-human-gut-metagenome-genome-assembly--contig:-NODE-1017-length-21256-cov-9.314513_pt1 | contig 21256 bp, 13 predicted proteins | sample MGYA00237763_ERZ505405 | MGnify/ENA primary metagenome ERZ505405 (study PRJEB26158, sample SAMN06016401) | human gut metagenome | biome: human gut; feature: ankylosing spondylitis patient; material... | reverse complement strand
GTCCTTCTTGTAGACGGCTGCCTGGTACTGGTCAGGCAGAAGAATCATCACAACGTCAGCCTCAGCGACGGCCTCACCAACCGGTTTGACCTCAAGGCCCTGCTCCTTGGCGAACTCCACGGACTTGGAGGTAGGACGCAGGCCGACGACCACGTCGACACCGGAGTCACGCAGGTTCAGCGCGTGGGCATGACCCTGAGAACCGTAGCCCAGGATGGCCACCTTCTTGCCATCGAACACGGACAGATCGGCGTCCTTCTCGTACCAGATAGTTGCTGCCATTTTTGGCGCTCCTTTTATTTATTTGTTTATTTATGGGGTTGAATTTTTCTTGCGTTCTGCGGGGTTTCGCTGAGCGATATTCTGTTGTGGCTTTCCTTGTGGGCTTTTCCGATATGCAGGTTTAGTCCCGTCGCATCGGAAAAGCCCTGCAGGGGTTCACTTAGTGGAATTGAGGTTTTTCACGTTGTGAACATCGTCACTTGGTAAAGTCAACGTCCTTAGTCTCCTTGCAAGTGAGCACGGAGACGAGGCAGCACACGGCCATCACGGCGAGGTAGAGGCCCACGGAGTGGACGCCCCAGTGGGAGCTCAGCCAAGTGGCGATGGTCGGCACGAAAGCCGCGCCGACGATGGCGGCCAGGTTGTAGCCGATGCCGGAGCCGGAGTAACGCACGTTGGCGTCGAACAGCTCAGGCAGGAAGGCGCCGATCGGGCCGAAGGCGATGCCCATCAGGGCAAAGCCGACGCACAGGAACACCATGTTGGCGAAGAAGTTCTTCTGGCCGACCAGGCCACCGTCCAGCAGGAACGGGAAGAGCACGGCGAACACGACGAGCGCGCAGGAGGAGAAGGTCAGCACGCGACGGCGGCCGATCTTGTCCGCGTACAGGCAGGACAGCACGATGAACAGGGCGAACACGCAGATGGAGATCATGAGCATGAGCAGGTATTCCTGGTTGGTGAAGCCAAGGTTGCCGCCGCCTTCGCCCTGCTCCTTGGTGCCCCAAGCGAGGGACCAGGTGGCGAGCGTGTAGAACAGCGTGTAGGTCACAGCCACGAGGAAGGTGGCCTGCAGCACCTGACGCCAAGACTTGCGGAAGACCTCGGTCAGCGGGGACTTGACAACCTTCTTCTGCTCCTGAGCCATACGGAAGATCGGGGTCTCCTCCATGTGAACGCGGACCACGAGGCCGACGATCACCAGGATGGCGGACAGCAGGAACGGCACACGCCAGCCCCAAGCCAGCATCGCGTCCTGATTGTTGAAGGATTCGAGCACGAAGTAGGTGCCGTTGGACAGGAAGAAGCCGATCGGGGCGCCGAGCTCCGGGAAGGAGCCGTACAGTGCGCGCTTGTCTTCAGGCGCGTTCTCGGTGGCGACCAGTGCCGCGCCGGACCATTCGCCGCCCAGGCCGATGCCCTGGATGAAACGCAGCAGGCAGAGGATGGCGACTGCACCAACGCCGACCTGATCGTAGGTGGGCAGGCAGCCAATCAGGAAGGTGCCGACACCCATGGTCATCAGGCTGACGACCAGCGTGGTCTTGCGGCCCATGCGATCGCCGAAGTGGCCGAAGATCAGCGAGCCCAGCGGGCGGGCGATGAAGGCGACGGCGAAGGTCAGCAAGCTCATCAGCAGTGCGACGGTGGGGTTGTCCTTCGCGGAGAAGAAGATGTGCGGGAAGTAGTTTGCCGCGGCGGTGCCGTAGGCGTAGAAGTCATAGAATTCGATGGCGGTACCGACCATCGACGCGGCGATCACGGTCTTGACCGAATCGCGTACCAAGGTAGCGGCTTTACCTGCCGCCTGCCCTAAGCCAGTCTCTTCGACTGCTGCAGTCATTGTTACTCCTGTTTTGCTCTCGTTCACTCTCATCGGCGGGCGATTATTTCGCCCCACAGGGAGGTTGTTGTTCTGTCGCTGTGTTGTTGCCGTGTACTGTCCGCTACCGTTTCCGTCTGCGGGATTCTGCCGTAAGCCTTGTGAGCGCAACAAAAAAAGCCCCGCATCATGCAGGGCCGTGCCGATTGTGTCAGCTTGATTGGCCCTGCCTTCGTTGACGGGGCTTCAAGCATCAGTGCCGAATTAGTCCGCCAGCGAAGACGGGCTAATAATTCGTGCGGATACAAACGCAGAAGCATTGAATCCAGTCATCGCGTGGCCTCCTTTCGGTATTTCCTCAGGCCGTTCGACCTGAACTGGAATGTAAACATAGGTTTGTATGTCTTGCCAATCCAGCAAGGGTTCACATTGTGGACATTGTGACGTAGGAGTCATGTGAGTTGGGTGACTGTGGGCGGCCGTGACTCGGCTCCCCTCAGTCGCCTACGCCGCCAGCTCGGCCGCAATTACAGACGGGCTACCGCCCGCAGTCTGCCTGCTCGCCTCCCGGCTCGCCTTCGCCTACAAACAGTCCACCGGACTGTTTGCTTCACAGCTCAGCCTCAGAGAGGGGAGCCAAGATAGGAGTCACCGGGTGGTTTCGCCGGGGATGAGGGCTACGGGGATGACTTCTTCGGGAGTGGGTTGGGTGTCAACGTCCGAAGCGCTATCGTTCTTGGACGGAGAGGCGGGGCCACCGTCGACGGCGATCTGTGAGTCCATGCGGACGGCGAGCGCGGCGGCGATGGCCGGGAAGTCCTGTCGAATCGCGGTCAGGCGTTTGCCGGCGGTTTCGGCCATGAGAGTGCCGTCATAGGCGATGACTTGCAGATCAGCAGGCACCTCGATACCCCGTCGTGAGGCTTCCTGCAATGCCACGGATGCCACCACATCGGAGCCGACGATGGCGTCGACATCAGGATACCGCTCGAAAATGGCGCATGCGGTGGCTTCGTGGGCGGCGATGTCGGCCACGGTGCCGGCTTCGACATAATCGCAGGCAATGCCGGCCTCAGCCAGCAGACGCTCGACGGTGAGATGGTAGCGAATCGTGGGGAAAGTGGTGCCTTCCGCGAACTGGGAACGCGGGCCACCAACGAGCACCACGTGGCGCGCGCCGGAATCGATGAGCTGGCGCGCAATCAGACGGCCTCCCTGTTCATGATCAGACCGGACGACCGGCACACCCTCACCGAGCGTGCGGTCGAAAGCGACAATTGGCCGATGGATGGAGGTCCAGTAGTCGGCCGGATGCTCGGTGTGGGCCGCCATGATGATGCCGTCCATCATGTGCCGCTGGAGCATGTCGATGTACTCGCTCTCGCCCTTGTCTGTATCGGCGGTGGAGCAGAGCAGGGTTTTGAGGTCGCGCGCGGCGAACTCGCGCTGCAGATGCGCGGTGAGTGTGGAGAAGAACGGGTGGGCGATGGTCGGCATGATCACGCCGATGGTGTTGGTGCGGTTCCGGTAGAGGTTGCGGGCCAGCTCGTTGGGAATGTAGTTGAGCTGGCGCATCGCGGACTCGACTTTGGCACGCATATCGGCCGAGACGTAGCCGGTGTTGTTGACCACCAACGAAACGGTGCTTAAGGACACCCCTGCCGCTTTGGCTACGTCGCGCATGCCGACCATGGTTTTGCTCCCCTGCGAGTACTGGACTGGATCACTGCTGACCAGTGTACTCGAACCGGTTTATTATTCGGCAGATTTGGTGGTGAGGGTGACGATTCCGGCCAGCAGCACCATGACGATGGCGGACGGGAAGAGCAGGTAATAGCCGAAGCTATGCTCGAAGGCGTTCACCAGTAGCGCGCCGATGATGGCGGCGAGCGCCAGACCGGCCGAGTTGGCGAGCGCATAAATGCCGAGGTCGTGGCCGGCTCGGCGCGGGTCGGGCAAAGAGTCCATCACCAGTTCAAGTCCGAGCGAATCATAGACGCCAAAGGCGAATCCGGAGATCAACGCAAACAGCAGCATGCCGTTTTCACGGGCAGTGCCGGTGGACCAGACGCCAAGGCCCCATGCGAGCGCCAAACCAGCGGCATACAGCAGGCAGGCACCGGCCACCACACGGGCCACGGGAATGTTCTTTTCCTCGATTCGCTCGGAAATCGGACCGGCGGCCCAGGAGGCGAGCGCGGCACCGATCAATGTGGCCACAGCCATACCGGCAATGAGGAATCCGGCCGGAATGGTCAGCGGCGCGGACGTAAGTACCACGGCCTTGCCATAAACCCAGAAACGTACGAGATACCACAGAAACACACCGGTCAGCCCAACACCGGCCATCATGCACGTACGGGCGGCGAACATCCGGGAGAACTCGGGAGCGTGGGCCGGCGGGCGCAATTGGTCAAGTACCTGACTGCGGTCAAAAAGCTGGTTCGGCTGCTCAGCGCTAGAAGGCTCCTTGGGCAGAATCAATACGGTGGCAATACCGGACACTGCAAATAGCACGGCGGTGTAACTAAACGGCGCAAACGAATTGAACATCACACCAAGCGCACCCATGCACACGCCAAGCGCTTGGCCGAGCATCACACCGATGCCATGCCAGCGTTCGATGCGAGGGCGGAACTTGTCGGGCACCCGTTCGCTGATGGCGCTGGTCAACGGCACGGAAAGCATCGCATAGGCGAACTGTAGGAACACCCAGAAAATACAAAGCACAATGATGCCGATATTCTGCCCCAGAATCAGCGTGATCAGCGCGCACAGCAGACCTCCGCCAACCATCCACGGGGTACGACGGCCCAATGGCGTGCGTGTGCGGTCGGACAACACTGAAATCAGCGGCATCGCAAACATGGAGGCCACTACGCCGACAATCACCAACACGGCCAGGGGCATCGCCAATTCGGTGGCGACGGGCAACGGGCGGCCAGTGGCCGGATTGATGGCGATATGACCGGCAACAGCAGTGTCATAGCCGAACGTACGCGCAATCGCGTTGGGCATGGCAATGGTGTTCAACGCCACCCAAGGTGCGCCGACCAGAATTGAAGCAGCGAAGAAACCCCAGTTGAGTCGGGAGACCTGACCTGCGGTAGGGCGTTGGCCATTGACGGCGACCATGGGATCGCGCATGTCGAGGTAGGCGGACGACATATCCGGCGCGGGAGTGTCCACACTGGCGGCTGCAGCAGCGGCTGCCGAAGAACCGGCGGAAGCCAATCGCACAGCCTGAGCCTCAGGCTGGTCCGCAGAGGCTTCGGGCGGGCGGCGGCGATTCTTGATGGCCAGTCTGGCCACGGCGGCTTTGTCTTCGGGACTTAGGACCTTGTCCAAATCCGGGCGATCATCAATACCCGGACGCACATACGGTTCCAACATGATGCTGCTCTTTCTCTGTTCTGCTGCTCGTCTCGTCGATTCCGGCGGGATGCTTGGGCCGCGCCCGCAGGAGCATGACCTTCAACCCCGCATACGCAAAACCGCCCGGGCGCACTGGCTTCAGTGCACTGCGGGCGGTTTGCTCTCCATGAACCCAGCTTACGCCGGGCGCACTACTTGGAGCGCGCACAGCGGAGTGACGTTTATGGGCCAACGGTTAGTCGATATCGGCAATCGGCGGGTTGGCGAGCAGATCGCGGGTTTCGTGGTCGCCGGCGGCATCGCTCCAGGCAAGGCTGGCAACCGGGGTGGCGTTGTCTGTGCCGAGGCCGCGTCCGGGCTCGAAGGTGAGGGCGGCCGTGGACGTGCCGTCGGCGGCGGTCCAGCGGAAGGTGATGGACGTGTCGCCATCGACCTCGTAGCTGAACTCGCCATCGAATGCAGACAGCTCGTTGCGGAACTTGGCCAGGGCGTTCAGGGCCTTGACCACCGGGCGTTCGAGGTTTTCATCGATTTCGGCGGTGGAGTAGTAGTGGCGGTTGATGTCGCGGCCGTTGTTGGTGCGGCGCAGCAGTTCCATGTCGTTGCGGCCGGCGAGCGCGCCCACGTAGTAGACCTGCGGCACGCCCGGCAGGAAGAACTGCACGGCGCGGGCGGCCAAGTAGTGCTGGTCGTTGCAGCCGAGGGCCGAGTAGTACGTGGAGTTGACCTGGTAGAGGTCGAGGTTGGACGCGGCGGCACCGGTGGCGGCCTGGGATTCGCCGTGGGTGTTGGCATGGATGGTGTTGACCAGGTTGTCGACGTCCTCGTCGGGCACGAGGCCCTTGAGGGAGCGGTCGAGCTGGTCGGAGCCGATGTCGATCACGCCGATGCCATCGTGCGTATCGAGCACGGTGACGGCGTTGTTCGGGCGGATCTCGGTCCAGTGGGCCACGGGTTCGACGTGACCGGTGAACAGCGAGTGCAGAAGCAGCGGCGGCAGGGCGAAATCGTAGACGCGGTCCACCTTGGAGGCGATCTCCACCTGCTTCTTGTAGTAGCTATGCACCTCAATGAGAATTTCGAGGCCTCGCTTGACGCCTTCCTCACGTAGGCGGGAGATCAGCTTGAACGTCTTCGGGGTCATGAAGCAGCTCGTGCCAGCTTCCTTAGCGCCGTAGCCGACGGCGTCGAGGCGGATGTAGCTTACATGGGAGGCGGCCATCTGATCGAAGATGGACATGAGGTATTCCCAGCCCTTGTCGGAATCGGTGTCAATATCAACCTGCTGCGGGGTGAAGCTCACCCAGACCAGGCGCGTCTTGCCGGCGAACTTGTAGTGGGTGAACGGCAGGCCCGGACGCGGACGGTAGATGCCGGCCAGGTCCTCTTCGGTGGCGCCGTTCGGGAACACGGAGCTCATGGTCAGAAACATCGGGTAATACTCGGATTCCTCACCTTTTTCAAGCACGTCTTGGAACTGCTTGGATTCCCAACTCATGTGGTTGACGATGGCGTCGACCATGATGTTGTGGGTCTTGGAGAGTTCGGCGACGTCGTCCCAGCTGCCGAGACGTTCGTCGACTTTGGTATGGTCGATCGGGTCGAAGCCTGCATCCGCACCATCGAACGGAGTGAAGAACGGCAGGATATGCACGCCGTCATACACGCCGTCGAAGCGGGTGCGCAGGATGTCGGTCATCGAGCTAAGAGTGCCATCGCCGAGACGATCGGCGTATGTGATGAGTTGCACTTTGTTTTTCATGGGACCTCCCTTGGCTCATGGGCGCGGGTGCAATTTGCGTGCGCATCTGCCTGTTTGTTGTTTACGTATTTGCATACTCACGTATGTATCGAACCGGTTTGATATTACCTCGAAAGGGACGTCAATGTCCAGTCGCGCAGTGAAATGCGCGTGTCGAACCGATTAGATGCGGTGTTCTATGCAGCTTAGCCTGTCCGACTTTCCGTCCGCATCCCCCAACCTTCTATAATTGAGCATTATGACCTCCACACCTTCTGTTCACGACGTCGCGATTCGTGCGAATGTCTCCGCGTCCACGGTTTCGCGCGCCTTCACACGGCCGGAGCTTGTCTCCGAAAAAACTCGAAACAGAGTGTTGCAAGCCGCCTCCGAGCTCAATTTCTCCGTTTCCAGATCATCGATGGCGCTCAAGTCCGGGCAGAGCTTCCGTATCGCGCTACTGCTGAGCACCCCGGTCACGACATGGTTCGGAGGCAACATCTTCGAAGGGCTCGACATGGTCTTTCATCCCGCCGGCTATGATATCTCCATCTACCCCATCAACAATGTAAAAAGCAGGGCGGATTTCTTTGACGTTCTGCCGGCGCGACGCAATGCGGACGCAGTGATAGTCCCCTCGTTCAACGTGGATTCCAGAGAGGTCGCGCGCCTGAAAACGATGAATGTGCCCATTGCGGGCATCAACACCGTCTCCAACGAAAACATGTCGGTATGGGCGGCCATCGACGATGCGCATGGACTGCGGCTTATCGTCCGGCATCTGGTGTCCCTGAGGCATCGCCGCATCACATACGTGTGCAGGGACCCGCAATCGTTGCTGACATTAAGTGCGGCTCAGCGCATCAGGGGATTCAAGGAGGCCTGCGCGCAGGCCCATATCAAAGACGACGTTCTGGTTATTCCGGACGGAGACGATTCGTTGCAGTCGACCTTCAACGCATTGATCAATATGCAGCCCATGCCCACCGCGATCTGCTGCCAAGAGGACGGCATCGCCATACCATTGATGTGCCGTTTACGGGAATTCGGGTTGAAGATTCCCGGCGACATCTCGATCACCGGTTTCGATGACGGAACCTACTCGCAGGAATTGGGACTGACCACCATACGCCAGCAGCCGCGATTGATGGGGCACGACGTCGCGGAAAAACTGCTCGATCTTATCAATCATAAGACGATTTCCGAACCGTACCGAACCTATCCGGCCGAGCTGATCATCCGATCCACCACCGCGACTCCGCGGGACGTCGACGAATAGGCGCCGAATAGGGGAAGCGGGGCCGTAGAGAGGATACGGCCCCGCTTCGGGGATGGGGAGGAGGAACGATTTACTGCTCGTCGCCATTCAACGTGGTGGCCTCCGGCAGCACACCGTTGGTGTCCTCGAAGGTCTTCCACTCCTTGGCCCAGCCATTGGTGTATGCGTCGGCGACGGCGTCCCACTTCCCGGTTTGGTTGACGTACTCCACAAGAGCGTCCTGCACGTCTGCACCCCAGGCGTCAAGCGTGGAGAAGCTCCTCACCATCGGAACGCCATTCGTCTCGTACTTACGGGCGGCGGCGGTCAGCGGGTTGTCGGGCTGATCCTTATCTCCGTACGCGGTGCTCGGCACGGCGAAGCCCATATCCTGAGACATGACCTTCTTGCCTTCGTCGCTGCTGAACAGCCACTCGATGAAGTCGAAGGTCGCCTGCTTGTCCTTCTCGCTGGCGTTCTTGTTCACGGCCCAGGACGCGTCGTAGATGCCAGCGGGGCCGTACTTCTCCTCGCCGGGGATACCCATGAAATACGGCAGCATGCCCAGATCCTTATCGGCGACCTCGTTGTCCTTGACCTGCGTGTAGGCCCATACGCCGTTCGGGTAGAAGGCCACCTCTCCCAGCGAGAACTCCGCGGTCACGTCCTCATACGTCTTGGAGGTCAACAGCGTGCGCGAGGTCGGACAGTTGTTCATCTCCAAGTCGAACAGGGCCTTGTAGTTGTCCACGTACGTGCCCTTGATCTCAGGCATGAACGTGGTGTTGTTGTCCTTATATTCGTAGAACAGCGGAATACGCGTCATATGGGATGCGAACCGGTACAGGTCCGAAGATTCGAGTCCGGGGGTCGCCATGGCGCCTTCGATGCCGAGATCGTCCTTATGGGCCTGCATGTCCTCCACCACGGCCTTGAACGTATCCCAGTCCTTGATATCGTCGGCGGAGTCGATGACCGCATAGTCCTTCGAGGCGTAGTCGTTGACGATCTTCTTGTTATAGATGATGCCGAACCATTCCGCGGCGTACGGCAACGTGTAGTGGTTGCCGTCGGCTTGATACGAGTTGGCCTTGCCCTCGTCGGTCAGCAGCTTGAAGGCGGCGGAGTCCTGGACCGGCTCCATGTAGTCCTTCCACTTGATGAAATTGGGGTAGCCGGTGATGCTCCACATCGTCGGGGCTTCGGTCTTGGCCAACTCGGAGGCCAGCGTATTGTCGTAGCCGTCGGCGGCCGTGAGCACCTTGACCTGCACGCCCGTCTCCTTGGTGTACTGATCGGCGAGATCCTCCAACTGGTCGACGATCTCCTTCTTGTTGTTCACGAAGTAGACCTTGCCTTTGTCCGGATCGGCCGCCGACGAGGATCCGCACCCCGCCATCGCGCCCATCGCCATGACGGCCGCGGCGACGATCGCCATCATTTTCTTGGTTTTCATGGTTCTTTCCTTTCCTTGATGAACCGATTGGTTCTTGAAATGATTGGGGCTCAGCCCTTGACCGCCCCAGCGGTGACGCCCTTGATGATGTACTTCTGTCCGCACAGGTAGAACACCAGGATGGGCAGCAGCGCCAGTACCAGAGCGCCCATCATCGCGCCCATGTCCACGGATCCGTATCCGCCCTTCAGGTACTGGATGGCGATGGACAGCGTCTTGAACCGTTGAAGATCCAGGCACAGATAGGCCATCAGGAAGTCGTTCCACACCCACATCGTCTCCAGGATCGCCACGGAGATAAGAGCCGGACGCATCATCGGCAGGACGATGGTGAAGAACGTGCGGATGGAGCCGGCGCCATCGATCATGGCCGCCTCCTCGATCTCCGAGGGAATCGACTTAATCACGCCGGTGAAGATGAACACCGGCAATCCCGCGCCGAATCCCAGATACACCAGCCACATGCCCCACGGCGTGTTGAGGTCCAATGTGTCGGTGAGCTTGCTGAGGGGGAACATGACCATCTGGAAGGGCACCACCATGCTTGCGATAAACGCGAGATACATAAGCTTGGCGACCCAGTTGTTGACCCTGACGATCCACCATGCGCACATGGAGCAGCACAGCAGGATCAGCGCCACGGACCCAAGCGTAAGTATGATCGTCCATCCGAAGCTCGGAAGGATATTCGTCTTTTCTATGCCGCGCTCGTAATTCTCCAACCCGACGAATGTGTCGCCGGTCGGCAGGCTGAACACGTCCTTGGAGATGTAGACGCGCTTTTTGAAGGAGTTGATGAAGACCAGCGCGATCGGATAGATCCATATCAGCGAGATGATGGCGAAAATGGTCGTCCACAGCGGCCCGTGCCTGAGTTTGTCGGTCATGCCTCGACCTCCTTGCTGGTCGTAATGCGGTTCTGGATGAATGCGACCACAGCCACGATGATGAAGAAGATGACGGCCTTCGCCTGCGCGACGCCCTCGAATCCGGTGCGGCCGTACATGGTGCGGTAGATGTTGAACGCGATCATTTCGGATGCGTTTGACGGCGCGCCGTTGGTCAGGGCCAGGTTCTGGTCGAACATCTTGAATCCGTTGGCCACCGTCAGGAAGCTGCACACCGTCACCGACGGCATCATCAGCGGGATGATGATCCTGCGCATAATCTGACCGTTCGATGCGCCATCGACCTGCGCGGCCTCGATCAGATCAGTCGGCAGGCTTTGGAAGCCTGCAATGTAGATGACCATCATATAGCCAATCTGCTGCCAGCACAGCAGAATGACCATGCCCCAGAAGCCATAGACCGCCGACGTGGTCAGGGAACGGTCCCACAGCGCGAGGACGCCGTTCAACAGCAGCTGCCAGATATAGCCCAGCACGATGCCGCCGATGAGGTTCGGCATGAAGAACACCGAGCGGAACAGATTCGCCCCGCGCATCGCCTTGGTGAACATATAGGCCAGCAGGAACGCGACGACATTGACGACGATGGTCGTCACGATGGTGAACAGCACCGACCGCCACAGCGCGGCTCCGAATTCGGGATCCGAAAGCGCATCCACATAATTCTTCAGCCCCACCCACTTGGCATCGGTCACCGTCCTGAACGAGGTAAAGCTCAGGTAGATACCCATGGCAAGCGGCACGACGAAGAACACCGCGAAACACAACACTGTAGGTAGTGCGAAGAGCGCCCACCCTCTGCGCACCACTTTTCCGACAGTGGTCATTGTCTGCATCTCCTCTCCGAGATCGATATCTGCAGAAGATTCACTCTTGAATCCATGCGCAGCGTCATATTGCAACGAAGACCGAAATCTTCTTGTCTTGAAAATAGCATATTTTGCACACGGTTGCAAACTCTCTTTGAAAAATGCTATGTTATTAGCACAGAATCACTGAAAACACAGGAGTGCATCCGTATGAATACCCAACCTTTCACGAACAGCAAAGGCGTCATTTCAGGGAACTGCTGGAGAATCGGAGTCCTCTCCGATTCGCTGCTACGACTGGAATGGTCAGACACCGGCGAGTTCAACGATGATGCGACGCTCATGGCCGTCAACCGCGATTTCGGCACACCCCCGGAATATTCCACCTCGATCGCCGACGGTCTGCTGACCGTGGAAACGACCGCGCTACGTCTGACCTACGACATGCGGCCCTTCAGCAAGGAGGGACTCAGCATCGTGGTCAAAGGCGTGAAAGACACCAAAACCAATACCTGGCATTTCGGCGATGCGCAGGAGGGCAACATGAAAGGCACGGCCCGCACGCTCGATTGGGCCGACGGCGCCATTCCCCTGAACGATGGCGTGGTCTCCCGCGACGGCTGGTCGGTTCTCGACGATTCGAACACCTGCCTATTCGCCGACAATGGTGACATCAAGCCCCGGAAGAACGCCGGGATTGACCTGTACTTCTTCGGGCACGGCCACCGTTATGCCGATGCGGTGGCCGATTTCTGCCGTCTTTCGGGAAGGTCGCCGCTACTCCCCCGATACGCCTTGGGCAACTGGTGGAGTCGTTTCCACCGCTACACAAGCGAAGAGTATGTAGCATTGATGGATCGGTTCAAGTCCGAGGGCATCCCGTTCACCACCTCGGTGATCGACATGGACTGGCATCTGGTGGACGACGTCGACCCCAAGTACGGCTCCGGCTGGACCGGCTACACCTGGAACCGCAAGCTGATCCCCGATCCGCAACGTTTTCTGGGGGATCTGCACGAGCGCGGCTGCCACGTCTCCCTGAACGTGCATCCGCGCGACGGCATCCGCGCGTTCGAGGACTGCTATCCTTCAGCGGCGAAAACGATGGGGATTTCCCCGGACAGCGGCGAGCCGGTCGAGTTCGACCTGACCGACCCGCGCTTCGTCAGGGCCTACTTCGACATGCACCACGACCTGGAGGCCGACGGCGTCGACTTCTGGTGGATCGACTGGCAGCAGGGCGGCGTGACCCGCCAGCCCGGCCTGGACCCGCTGTGGGTGCTCAACCACATGCACTACTGCGATTCCGCGCGCGACGGCCGCTGGCCGCTGATCCTCTCCCGGTTCGCCGGCCCCGGCTCGCAGCGGTATCCGGTCGGCTTCTCCGGCGACACGATCGTGACCTGGGAGTCGTTGAGATTCCAGCCGTATTTCACGGCCACCGCGTCGAACATCGGTTACGGCTGGTGGAGCCATGACATCGGCGGCCACATGTTCGGCTACCGCGACGAGGAGCTGGAAGCCCGCTGGTACCAGCTGGGCGTGTTCAGCCCGATCAACCGCCTGCATTCCAGCTGCTCGCCGTTCTCCGGCAAGGAACCATGGAACTTCCGCCCGGAGATCCGTGCGATCATGGACGATGCGCTCCGCCTGCGCCATCGCATGATTCCGTACCTCCACACCATGAACTGGCGCGCATCCCGGACAGGCCTTCCCCTGGTGGAGCCCATGTATTGGGGATCGCCCGACATCGACGCCGCATACCACGTTCCCAACGAATACATGTTCGGCACCGAACTGCTGGCCGCGCCCATCACGGAACCGATGGATAAATCCTCCCGACGGGGCAAGGCCGACGTATGGCTGCCGCAGGGCGACTGGTTCGACTTCTTCACCGGGCGCCGGTATAGCGCGTCTTCGCCCAACGGACGGCGCATGACCGTCTGGCGTCCGCTCGACGGAATTCCCGTGTTCGCGAAGGCCGGCGGCATCGTGCCGATGCAGCCCCTGTCCGAGGGGGATTCCATCAACTCCGTCGACAACCCGCAGCATCTGGAGATCATCGTCTTCCCCGGAGCGGACGGCGACTTCACGCTGATGGAGGATTCGGGACATTACTCTCGGCAGATCACCCCGGCGACCACCGCGATCACCTATCGATGGCGCAAGGACGGCGCCACATCCGCACTCACGGTATCGCCAGCCCAGGGAGACGTTCACGCTCTGCCGGCCCGGAGAACATGGGATTTCCTGTTCCGAGGCATTACCGACAGCGACATATCCGTACAGGCCGACGGCGCATCCGTCGATTCGGATCGCCGGTATGATGCCGAAACCCTCACATTGCAGGTAACGGTCGCCGACGTATCCACCCGCAGCGAGATACGTGTCACCATCGGCGACACGACGATGGCCGCCGATCCCCGCATGGAAGACGTCTTCGACATCCTTCGGCATGCCGAAATGCGATATCTGACCAAGGAACAGGCTTATGCCGCCATAGCGGAGAACGGCATCGACGCATTGGCCACGATGGATTCACTCGAGCACGTCAGCGGGCCGGACATGGAAGATTGCTCCGATTCGCATATGCCGAGCGCCGTCCGTCAAGCGCTGACGGAGGTGCTGCTCCGATCCTAGCCCGCATGTCGCCTCTCCCGGAATACGCCACGGGAGAGGCGACAGCAGCCCGTCACAGACCCATGTCCAGGCGAACGCCGGGCCGTCAACACGTCGAGGCACGACGCACCAGATCGTAGGAGGTCACATACGTGCGGAACGGATCCGCCGACCCCTCGATGCGCGCGATCAGCATATCCACGGCATGTCGCGCGTAATCATCCACATGCGGGTCGATCGTCGTCAATCCGGGCATGCAGTACTCGGCATCCGGCACGTTGTCGAACCCAATGACCTGCATATCCTGCGGCACGCGCACGCCGCGCCGCTGCAGCTCATGAATCACCCCGATGGCGAGCGCGTCGTTCAGGCACATGACCGCATCCGGACGCGGCGCATCCGGATCGTCCAACAGCCCCGCCACCGCATCGCGGCCGCCGGACTGCACCCAATCCGCGTTACGGACCAGCCGCCAATCGACCTGCAGGCCACGCTCCTCATGGGCCAACACATAGCCGCGGGTACGCATCGTGCTGGTGGTTTCGGGCCGCGACTCGCGGTCGGCATCCGGGCATGCGTTCTCCGCGGTGCCGCCGATCAACGCGATCCTACGGCATCCCGAATCCAGCAGCGCCCCCACCGCGGTGCGTACGGCCTCCACGTTCGGCATCGTGACCCAATCGGCCAGTCCCTGCGTATCGTAATCGCCCACAATCACCAACGGATACGGCTGGTGCAGTATCGTGCGATCCGTGATCGGCGAGCCCATGAAGAAAATCCAGCCGTCCGCGGCCAGCTTCTTCGTCTCCGGGATCGCCTGCGCCAAGCCGCCGGCGCTGTTGTAGGTATCGGTGATCACCGCGTACCCGCGGGAACGTGCCGCCGCCACGATGCTGTCGGCGAGATAGGGCATGAACGGCTGGCAGAAATCGGTGATGGCCAGTCCGATGAGCTTCGTGCCGCCGGTTTTCATGGCGCGGGCGGACACGTTAACGCGGTATCCGAGGCGTTCGATGGCATCCTGGACACGCTGGCGCGTCTCCGGGCGCATACTGCCGGTGTTGTTCAGCACATTCGACACCGTTTTGATGGAGACGCCCGTCTCGCGCGCCACGTCAGTGATGGTCACCCGTTTCGCCACAGCACCCCTCTCGTCGCACCATCGGGCATGTTCCGCACGGTTCAGGCGGAACGCCCGTCTGATTCCAGCATAACGCGTTTTCCCCGGCCGGTCCGGTCCCTTCCGCCCGGCCCGGGAAGCAAGGGCCGTGCGATCCGTCCTTCTCCGGAACGGACCGCGCGGCCCATCGCGTCACTTGATGTGCAGGGCGGTCCAACTCACCGGCGGCAGGGAGACGCGGACCACGCCGGACTCGGCATCGTACATGGCCGACCCGTTGGCGTGCGGGGTCACACGGTTCTGGTCGTAGAGCGTATTCGCGGCGAACAGATCGTCGTCGTGCAGCGTCTGCGCCTCGACGGATGCCGGCTGCGCGCCGTCCTGCAGCCTGATCTCGAACTCGGCGGTCGCCTCGAGCGAACGGTTCACCGCAAACACGGCGAGCGAGCCGTCGGCGCAGCGCACGGCCACGGCGTTCACGCCGTCGACCTCGCCATAGCGCGGCGTATCCACGGTGCCGGCGGACAGCTTCGGCTCCAGCACGGTGCCGCCCTTGGCCAGGCGCGCGGTCACGGAGAACGGGTGGAACGTGGTCTGGCGCCAGGCCGGGCCGCCCGGCTCCGTCATGATCGGGGCGATGACATTGACCAGCTGCGCCAGGCTGGCGGCGCGCACGCGGTCGGCGTTCTTGAGCAGCGTGATCATCAGATCGCCGAACACCACGGCGTCGGCGGCGGTGTAGATGTCCTCCAGCAGACGCGGGGCCACCGGCCAGTTGCCGATGCCCTCGGGGGTCTTGCTCGGCTCCTCACCCTGGTACCAGACATTCCATTCATCGAACGAGATGTACACGTCGTGCGCGCTCTTCAGATGGGCCTTGGTGGCGTCGATGGTGGCGGCCACGTCCTTGATGAAGCCGTCCATATCCACGCCGGAGGCCAGGAAGCTGGCCATGTCGCGCGTGCCGTCCTCCTTGAAGAACGGCTGGTAGTAGGCGTGGCAGGAGACGAAGTTCACGTTCTCGTAGGTCTTCTCAAGAACGGTCTGCTCCCACTTGCCGAAGGTCGGCATGCCATGGGCGGAGGAGCCGCACACCACCAGTTCCACGTCCGGATCGATCTGGCGCATGCCGGCGGCCACGGAGGCGGCGAGCATGCCGTAGTCCTCGGCGGACTTGTGGCCGAGCTGCCACGGGCCGTCCATCTCGTTGCCCAGGCACCACATGCGGATATCGAACGGCTTGTCGGCGCCGTTGGCGCGGCGACGTTCCGACAGCTCGGTGCCGCCGGGCACGTTCGCGTACTCCAGCAGGTCCAGGGCCTCCTGCAGGCCGCGCGTGCCCAGGTTGACGGCCTCCATCAGCTCGTTGCCGCCGGTGGCCTCAAGCCATTCGGCCATCTCGTGCAGGCCGAATTCGTTGGTTTCGGTGGAATGCCAGGCCAGATCGAGTCGACGGGGACGTTCCTGCTTGGGGCCGATGCCGTCCTCCCAGCGGTAGCCGGACACGAAGTTGCCGCCCGGGTAGCGGATGGTGGTGGCGCCGAGTTCCTTGACCAGGTCGATGACGTCCTTGCGGAAGCCGTGCTCGTCGGCGGTCGGGTGGTCGGGCTCGTAGATGCCGGTGTACACGCAACGGCCAAGGTGCTCGACGAACGAACCGAACAGACGATTGTTGACCGGAGCGACCTCAAAATCGTCATCGACGACGAGACGTGCGGTCAGATGGTCCTGCTGGGGCATGGGATTCCTTTCTACATATCTGCATGCACTCTGCATACGTGACACGTATCCATACAACGATGTACCGCGGAGGCGCGGGCGACCGGGGACATCCGTGTGACAGCCACCAGTGTAGTACAACCTTGTACTGACTGCCGGAAGGCGTGGCGCAGAGACGGCTGAGACCTTTTGGCGCACCACTGCAGCAAAAAAGATCCCAAGAAGTCGAATTACAGTCCCATCCGACGCATAGCCACCGTGAACATACGGCAAAAGGCATCAACCACGTCACCCGTCCACCCGCTACATTCACAAGCAGTACCGCCCACTCTGCACCATTCGCATATGCAAAGGCCGCGAACCGTACGATGACGGTTCGCGGCCCCCTGACATGCCATTAGGCCACCCGGCTCGCACCGGCTGTTCGGCCTGCCGGCTCAGCCCTCGCGCTTGGGCGCCTGGCTGGCCACGCGGGTCAGGCGCGGCGGGCGGCGCGTGGACACGAACAGCGGCTGCACCTCGACCAGCGGGTTGTACGGCGCCAGGCCGAACCACTTGACCGGGGAACCGGCCACGCGGCGGATCGCGTACTTGATCTGCAGCGAGAGGGCGCCACGGCCGGAGACCTTCGACTCGGGCATCAGCGCCTTGTGGATCACCACGTAGCGGATGGTGCCGATGCCGGGATCGGCGTCAAGCTTCGGGTAGATCGACTGCTGGTTCGGCAGCTCGCCGGTCTTCTCCAGATCGTGCATGATCTGATGCAGGTAGGCCGGGATGGACTGCGAGACCTTGAAGCCGAGGCGGATGCGCACACGGAACAGGTAGTCGGTACCGAAGCTCTCGACCGAATACTCACGGGTGAACGGCTCGTCGGTGGTCTCGACGGCCACCGCCCACCATGCGCGGGCGCGCTTGGGGTGGTCGGCGAAGATCGAGAAGAAGGTGTCCGTATCGAGACGCTTCAGGTCCGGATCGCTGGTCAGGTAGACGATGTTGTCCGCGAACCGGTGGATGCGGCTATCGCCGTGCAGCTTGTCCAGCGCGGGGAGGAAGTCCTTCGGCATCATGTGCCGACGCTGCGAGCGCTCCAGCTTGGTGCCCTCGTTCCACGTGTACATGATCATGAGGATCGCCAGCGTGAGCAGCAGCGTGAACCAGCCGCCGTGCAGGAACTTGGCCATCGAGGCGGCGAAGAACAGGACCTGGATCGCCAGGAACACGATGGTGAACACAACGGTGCCGAACTTGTTGCTGCGGTGCCACAGGTAGATGCCCAGCAGGATCGTGGTGGTGATCATCGTGATGGTCAGTGCCAAGCCGTAGGCCGCCGAGATATGTTCCGAATCGCGGAACAGCAGCAGCACGGCCAGCGTGGCCACGCACAGCACCACGTTGACGACCGGAATGTACAGCTGGCCGCGGGTACGGGCAGGGTAACAGACCTGCAGATGCGGCATCCAGTTGAGGCCGGTGGCCTCGGAGACCATGGTGAACGCGCCCGTAATCAGCGCCTGGGAGGCGATGATGCCGGCGGTGACCGACAGCACGACGGCCACATAGCGCACGTTCGGATCCATCATCTGGAAGAACGGGTTGATCCCCTCGGCGTCGGCCAGTTCGGGGTTGTTCTGGTTGCGCAGCATCCACGCGCCCTGGCCGAAGTAGTTGAGCACCAGCGCCACCTTGATGAACGGCCAGGTGAAGTAGATGTTGCCGCGGCCCACGTGGCCCATATCCGAGTACAGCGCCTCGGCGCCGGTGGTCGAAAGGAACACGGTGCCCATCAGCGCCAGACCGGTGGCGTTATTCGGACTGAACAGGAACTTGATGCCGTAGTACGGGTTGAGTGCGGCGAGCACGGACCAGTCGTTGCCGATGGCTACCACGCCGACGATCGCCAGGAACGCGAACCAGACCATCACCACCGAGCCGAAGACCTTGCCGATCGATTCGGTGCCGCGCGACTGCACGGCGAACAGGATCACGATGATCACCGCGGTGATCATCATCGTCAGATCCTTGTTCTCGGTGAACAGATGCTCCAACGCCGGCAGCGTCTTCAGGCCTTCGACGGCGGACGAGATCGACACGGCCGGCGTCAGCACCGAGTCCGCCAGGAAGGCCGCGCCGCCGAGCATGGCCGGTATGACGAGCCATGCGCCGTATTTGCGAATCAACGAGTACAGAGCAAAGATGATTCTGCAGAAACGGACATCCAAACATCCCAATTCACATCACACATGACCGATTCTCCAGAATCGGACACACAGAACACATTTTTCGGAACTCAGACGTCCGATTCGGCAGAATCGGACACATGTGCACAAGTCGGATGATGAGCACGACTATCGACGGGCGTTCGCCGGTTGTGGACGCCGCTGAAATCGATGCGATCCACACCGGGCACACGCATGAAGACGCACAGTATCAACGCGTGGTATCGCCTGGCACCAGTGTCATGGGAATAAGCACGTTCGGCTCGAACGGCTTGGGGATGTTCTTGCGTGAAGCGTTAGCCGCGGCCACTTCCTCATTGGCAATCGCCTGCACGATATGGTCGGCCGCCGACTGTGCGATCGCCGAGAAATCCTGCGCGACCGCGGTCAGCTTCATGCCGGCCAAATCAGTCAAATACGTACCATCGTAGGCAACGATCTGCAGCTCGTCAGGAATGGAAATTCCACGGCCCAACGCTTCGCGCACGCAGAACGATGCACCAATATCGGAACTGACCACGGCATCGACGCCGTCGGTCGTCACCTTGTCGAGCGCATTGCTGACCGCACGATGATAGCCGGCAAAATCCATCACTTCGCCAGCTTCAACATACTCGTATTTCACGCCTGCGGAGGTCAATTCCTGTTCCAACGTGAGGTAGTAGCGCACCGTCGGGAACGTGGTCTTTCCCAAATCGAACGGTCCTTCCTCGACTTCTCCGCGCGCAGCCAAATCGAAGAATTGATCTCGCGGACCGCCAATCATCACCACATGTTTGGTACCATTGCGGATCAGCATCTGCGCAATCAATCGCCCACCCTGCTCGTGGTCGGATCCGATTGACGAAATACCGTCTCCAAGCACACGGTCGAACGCGACGATCGGGCGATGAATCGACGTCCAATAATCGCCGGGATGCGAAGTGTGCGCACACATGACGATGCCGTCCATCATGTGCCGACGCAACATGTCGACATACTGGATTTCGCCGTCCGCCTCATCTGCGGTAGAGCACAGCATAGTGCGTAATCCTTGCGCGGCGAGTGCATGCTGCAGATGTGCGGTAAACGTCGCAAAGAACGGGTGGCGGATGGTAGGCACGATGACGCCGACCAGATTCGTGCAATCATGATACAGATTGCGGGCAAGCTCGTTCGGCACATAATTGAGGGCTTGCATGGCTTTGCGCACACGTTCGCGCATGTCATCAGACACGTACCCGTTGCCGTTCACCACCAGCGAGACGGTGCTCAGAGACACCCCGGCCTTCTTCGCCACATCGCGCATGCCGACCATGATCGCACCTTCCCCGTTATCACTGTTCTATCGTTGTATGCTCACGTGCTTACCACGAAATATTACATTCATTTACATTCTCTCGAACCTGTTCGACAGTCCGGCAACGAAATACAGCTTCTTAGTGTCGACTCCCGCGGAGGCGAAGGCCTTCAGCAGCGGCTTGGTCTGGTCGAATGCAATCACCAGCGTTGCATCCGGACTGGCGGCCTTGATGGCAGTTGCGCTCAGATTTCTTTCACGTTACTCAGCGACCGTCCGTGTAACGTGAAAATTACGCCGGATTGGCGAGCAGCGCAATGCCGAAACCGGTGGCCACGCAAATGAGAGGCACCGCGACGGTTGCTATTCCATAGCCCAGAGCCAGCGTAAAACGACGCTGGCGAATCAATGAAACCACTTCGTTGAGCGCCGTGGAGAATGTTGAGAAACCACCGAGAAATCCGACAACGAACATCATGACCGTGTCCATATCCACCGATTGCGAATAGTAGGACATCATGGCGATGCCCGCGCATAGCGAGGCGACGCCGTTGATGACGAGCGTGGATAGCGGGAAGTTGCGATTCGTTCTTCGATTCTCGCGGTTCCAGCCTTGTTGAATTGACACGTCGAGCACGTAACGGGCCATGGCTCCCAGACCGCCGAACAGACAGATCATCCACATCATCAGCGCACCTCCCCGGTAGCCGGGTCGGCGATAAGCGAAATCTCCGCAGTGATCGGTTTGGGCTCGAAGCTGGGCGGAAGCGGGTTAGCCGGCTGCTGGATTGGTTGCGACTGCTGAATCGGCTCGGGCAGCTGCCCCAAGTCTGAAGTATCCTGCTCGCGCAGCAACGGCTGCGATGGCTGTGCCAGCTGAGGAACGGCCAGCGGAGGAATCTGCGGAACGCGGCCTGTCTGCATAGGC
>ENA-OVFS01000929-OVFS01000929.1-human-gut-metagenome-genome-assembly--contig:-NODE-929-length-23198-cov-9.094283_pt1 | contig 23198 bp, 30 predicted proteins | sample MGYA00237763_ERZ505405 | MGnify/ENA primary metagenome ERZ505405 (study PRJEB26158, sample SAMN06016401) | human gut metagenome | biome: human gut; feature: ankylosing spondylitis patient; material... | reverse complement strand
TTAAATAAGTTTCTTAAGAAATAAAGCTATTATATGATTTTAAATAAACCATATAATAGCTTTTCTTATAATTTACTAAAATATTATTCTTTTAATTTATAATCAATATTATCTTGCATAAAATTAATAAAAGAAGAAATTATATATATATCGTTAAGTTCTTTATTGTTAGGATCATACGTTTTTGGTGATATACGACTACTTAGATCTTGTTTAAAAAAAAGTGTATTCCAATAAGTTTTTATAGCATATAGTGGAAGTTCATCTATAGAATCTTGCCATTTGCCTTTTAGTTTTTTGCTTGTTGTTTTAGATTGATTACAGCATACAATGTCGGGTATATTCTGTTTTAGAAAACTGTAGTTATTAAATAAATTTATTTGTTCTTCTTGAGATAAAGGGAATGTTTCTAATTCGTATTTATTTTGAGATAAATTTGAAATTTTTATAGGTAGATTTGGAAATTTTCTTTTTTTTATATTATAAAAATCAATATAATCTTTCAATGTCATATTTAGACCTAATATAATTTCTTTTAAGTAATTTAATTTATATTTTAATCCTGTTGGAAATGTAAATAAATCATCGCTACGCAGAAAAATACGAAATTCTTGTTCGTATTCCCAAACAGTATATTTTGAGGATAATAACGCTGAAATATTTTCTTGGTTTTCTTTTGAAATGTCCCAACAATATCTTTTATCTGTATACTTTATTTCAAGTAATTTACCTTTTAATGCAGATGGTATGTTTTCATTATCAAAAAAGTCTATTATACATTTTTCAGGAATATCAAAACCAAGACAAATACCTCTATGTTTATTAGCATAATGAGACCACATCAATATATTCTTTGCAGTTTTAGAAAAACATGTTATACCATATCTAGAATTATACATATTTGACTTATCTACAATACCTTGTAAGATAATTAAGTCTTCATTAGAAGCCTCTTGTATTAAATTATATAAATTTTTAAAATAAATCTCATTATCAAAATTATGTAATTGCAATTTTGGATGTTCTAACATTTTTTTTTTAAATTGGTATAAAAATTATTTCTATTATCAATTGAATAGCAAGGAAAAGTATCAAAAGGATCGTTAAAATTTTCTGGAGTATTAAAACCTAATTTACATGATCTTAAGTTTTCTTTTGTATATTTGTTAGTCCAATCAGCATACTTATATAGTATCATCAAAAAGACTCCTTTCTAGTAAACTATATAAAATATATTCTATAATGTTTATTAAATTTCCTGTTTTGTAAATTCTAAAATCAAAGGCTATTTCTAAGCTTATAGAAATAGCCTTTTTTATATTTTATCGATGTTATATTAGTAGAAGTTTTTAATGCTTTGTTTTCTAATTATCTCTTGATGTTGCTAGTTTAATTTTATTTGCAGATTTATCTAGTTCGTCTAATTCTTCGTCCCATATATTTAATTCTTGTAATAGATTTTTTAACTTCTTGTAATAATCATCTTCTTGTATAGTAGTTGCCATAAATGCAGAAAACTCTGCTGTATTTATACACAATTTTAAAAGGTTTTTGCATCCCTTTAAAACTCTATTTCTTTTGGGTATATTATCAGATAATGTAGATTGATATTCAATAGCTAAGTCATAGATGGTTATTATTTTATCAGATAAAGCATTACATAAATCAAATCTTTTTTTTACTAAATCATCTGTATCATTTAAACCTAACACATTTATTGTATTTCGTACTATATGGTCAACATTTTTATTTTTACTACGATATCTATAATTTGTTATATAAAAATAATCTTGAGGATTATCTTCAAAAGGATTAATTATTGGATCTTCATAAGTATCATGAGTTGATTTGCTTTTATTACAATGTGGACATGAAGGATTTAAATTATTCCATGAAACTACTTCATCTACATATTTATCTTTATAGTGAAAATGATCCACATGCATTTCTTTATTACCAGAGCCAATAAGTGATTCACAATATATACATTTACCATTACATTCCTTTAAAAGAGCATCCCTAATGTATGGTTTATTCCAAACACTTTTTTTCTTGTCTTTTTTAAATTCTTCTGTTAATTTTTTTTGCTCTTCTTTTGTTAATTTTTCTGGAGGATTAGAACGTGTTAATTTTATCATATATTAATCCTCCCATTCGGCTACTTGAATGGATAGCAAGCTTAGTAATGGATTGTTTGGATGAAGCATTTCTTTTAATAGATTATATTGTTTTAAAATTTCATCTTTGTCTTCATCATTCATAGCTTTATCAAAATTTTTAATTGTATTTAAATATAATTGAGAACTTGTCGAGGGCATTTCCATGACGTACTGTAGTATTTCTTCTAGAGTCCATCCTTGTAAGCCATATTTACCTAATTTTAAATTCTTAACATAAATATCATTATTATCATCGTGCCCTAATGCAATAATTTCATCTTTTTCTAAAATTTGAAGAATACTTGGACTATGTGTAGTCAATATAAATTGTACACGAGGAAAAATTGTTTTTAATGCTTCTACAAGACCTGCTTGCCATGTAGGATGCAAATGTAAATCTATTTCATCAATAGCAACAATTCCGTCAAAGTTATTTACATCAATAGGATTATTGCTATTTCGATATTCTATTTCTTTTATTATACCTAAAATGATGTAAATACAACTTTTATACCCAGAGGATAAATATTCAAAGTAAATATCACCGTTTGGTGTAGATAACATAATATCAAATGTATTGGCTATAACTGTTTTAAAATTAATAGTATTATCTAAAATGCTAAAACTTTTTTGAGCAAGATTAAAATTCTGTATTTGTTCTGGTTTCAAGCTGTCATTTTTATCCATAAACATATATCTATTTACAAACCAATTTTTAATATCATCAGCTTGTATACCAGATTTAGCTATAGTACTAATAATGTAATTATCTCTCTTAGGGTCTCGGGAAATCGAATTAAGAGTAATATAATTGATATTACGTTCTACATTAAAAAAAAGAAATTTTTTTGCATCTTCACCCCATTTACCTGTATAGACCGATTCTTCTGGTTGAAAGTTTGTTACTTTTATATTTACTTCTTTTTGTTGACATTTATTATCAACAATATCACTTATTTTAAGATTATATTTCCCTATTGTATATAAAGCATTTCTTTTTAATTTTGAATCAAATCCTGCGTTGAAAGCATCAGATATTATATTTAATATGGTAGATTTACCTATTCCATTGGCACCACATATTACATTTAATTTATCATTAAATTTTAAATCTAGATGCTTAATACCTCCAATTCCATTAATAGTTAATGAGTTAATTTTCATAAAGTGAAACCTCTTTTCATTGATTTTGTATGTTGTTTTAAATAATAATGTTAATCTATTTTATTATTTTGAAATCGGCTCGTATGGCATCAGCCATATTTAAAATCATGTTTAAAAGATATTGGCGATTTTGAGGATTCATATTTAGATAATGCTTTATAAAAGATAAATCTTTTTCGTTAAGATTATATTTTTCGCTGAGTTGTTTGAATATAGAATCTTCTACTTTTATAAACATTTCACCTTCACCAGTACGAAGCCAGTTTTCATCAATATTGAAAGCTAAACAAATAGGCTTAATAAGTCTGTCATTTATAGGTTTATCACCTATTTCTATTTGACCATATCCAGATTGACTCATTCCAATTTCTTTTGCAAAATTTTTTTGTGTTAAATTTAGAGTTTTTCTTATGTATTTTAGTCGTTCGAAGATTTCCATATTATCACCTGTTAAAAGAATATATTGTGTATAATAATACAATTAAAGTATATGACATTATAGAAAATTATTCAATGAACAAATAAAGCCGTTTTAAGCGTTTTTTATCTACTGTACATAAAATTATACTTAAAACATAAAAAATACGCTTAAAAACGATTTTAGGGCTATTAAAATGAATTTTAGAATAATAGATATGGTATGTATTTCCTTTTTAAACAAAGTTTATGATTTAAATATGCTTTAATCATCAAAATTGTTATTGTTTTTTTAGGGGAATATAGGGGTTATATATAATATATTCTCTAGTTAATTATATATTAAGTTAATTAGAGTGCCATTGGTGTCATTCCTAGGAGTGTCAGTGATGTCACTTCTAAGAATGACAATATTGTCATTCCTAAGAAAAAAGAGGCTATTTCCAATTTATAGAAACAGCCTCTTTTTTTAATGCTTTGTTTGTTTTTTTATCACCCATTTATACCAGTGGAAACTTCTAATATTTCCCCTTTTTCTTCGGCATCTAATTGTTTGCTAAGTATTTTTAATTTTTCTTCTCTAGTAAGTTTACCATCTTGTATATTTATACTGTTTATAGAATTATTATGCTGAATTATATTAGCAATATTTAAAATATGTTTTAAGATGCCTGCACGTTCTTCAGATGATAAATTTAGACAATAATCTGCGATTTGGGCTTCTACAGGAGAGAGGTTATATTTTTTAATCATTTGTTCTAAAAAGTCATCAGTGTTGGATTTTGAAAACATTTCTCCTGTTCCAGTACGTAGCCATTCTTCATTTACATTAAATGTCAAGCAAACAACTTTAAAAAAAGCATCATCTGGTATAACTCTTCCAGATTCATAGGTGGCTATGGCATCACGTGATTTGCCACATAATTTACCAAACTCAGGTTGAGTTAGTTTTAAATATTTTCTTAAAATTTTTAAACGAGAATTCATTTTATCACATCCTTTATAAAAAATAATAGCATATCAAAATGTGACTGTAAACACGTTTTTTTAATAAATAAATCAAAAATGAGTTGATAACCACGTTTTTAAGAGTTATACTTTATTTGTAACGTGGTTATAGCCACGAAGTGAGGTGAAAAAAATGACAGATAATAAAAATAAAACAGAAATGGAAATTATGGAAATTATAAATGCTATTAGAAATAGCGGAAATACAGAATTAATACAAATAGCGACATTAAGTTATCTCAAAGGATTAGAAGATGGAGTAAGAATAGAACAAACAAAAAAAATTGCTTAAAGAAAGGATTTTAAACATGATAAAACTTAGTAAAGCTGAAGCATTGAATTATTTAGAAAAAGGATATGTAGTAATAATTAGAAATAAAGATTTTGAAGATTATCCTGTAATAAAACAAGGCGAATATCTTTGTAAATATGATGATCCAATTGAAGGTGAATTAATAAATGAAATGCTTCAAGAAAACGATGAGTTTTATTATGATAAAGTCCTTGATGAAGAATATTATCAGAAGGTAGCTTGATTTATGAAATCTAACGACAAAAAACAAATAACGCTCTGCATTTCAAAGGATTTGTACAGTCAATTAAAATCCGAAGCAGAGCGTAGAGGTATACCAAATGCGATTATGGTGAACATTATTCTTTCTGATTATCTGGAAGCAAATTGTTCCGTTTCAAAAAATCTTCCAGAATAAATTCTATTTCTTTAGCGGTAGAACGCTTGTTTTTTTCAGCAGTCTGCTTGATAAGTTCAAATAATTCAGCGTTCATTCTAAGTGTAAAGCGTTTTTCGTTCATAAATTTGCACCCTTTCTGATGTCTATATGACATATTATAAATTAAAAATAAAATTATTTCAAGATGACTATTGACGTCATAAAGGTGATGTGTTAATATAATATCAGAAAGGGGATGACGTCATAAAGATGACAAAGGACAGAATTAGATTTACACTAAGAATACCTGTTGATATATTCAATAGACTAAATGAAATAGCCAAAAATAAAGGCATTTCTTGTAATTCGTTGATAGCGTCAATTCTATTTGATTATTTAAATCAAAAATCAAGTTAGTGAAGGTGATAACGTGGAAAACGGAAATGAAATTTTATCATATAATCCGTACAAGCCGGTAAAAAAAATAATAGGTATACTACATGAGTGCAATATACCTATAACAGCGATTGATACGGTTTTTGAATTAGTAAAAGCAGATATCGAAGCTAATACAATACCATATCAACCTAATCCTAATGAATGTTTGACAAGTGAAGCAGCTATATTAGATACCATAGATACAGTAACAGGAGAACCAAATTTGTAAATGATACTTTTCGTTTTATTCCAAACGGAAATATTTCGGATGTTATCTAAATATTCTCTGCCAGCAGGTGTGATATCAATAATAACTAATCGCTCTATATTAGTAGAATTGCATTTTGAAAGACTTTCAATAAAACCAATATTATATAGATATTTTAAATGATATCTAAGTTTTATTCTTTCAACATCTTTAAAAGAAAGACAGTAATTATTAAACACATAACCACTTACACCATCTGTCATTTCTTCTGTTTTAATAAGTAAATCTCTTATTAAATCATAATCAAGTTTCAATATAATCATCCCTTTCCAAAGATGATTATACCATAATCTAGCGTGTAGCATTTGCCTCGCGATATAAACCATAAATAAGCCCCTAAGACATTTTATTTAAAAGTGAGGTATTGCGAGGTGGCTGGTGCACGCTAGAGAAAATTTGACTAAACGAACGCTTGGCTGTGGGTTTGATTAAACCGCCTATTGTAATTTATAGCTTATATATGGGTAAGACCACAAATAATAAAAGGTAATAAAAATGATAATATATGGGTTAATATTTGAACGTTCTGCTTTATATGAAGCAGAAGATTTGGCAACATGTAAGTAATATAAAAAATGGTCGGTAGAAATACCGACCATAAAAGAAATAAAGGAGAAAAATAAAATGAATGCTCAACATAAAGATGTAACTTTAAAAATTGTAGAAGTGTTATCAAAAAATAATGTTATATTGTCAGATATAGATACTATTTTTTCTTTAGTAAAAGATGTTATACAAAAAACTACTACTGTATGTGATTTATATAAAAAAGAATAATCACAATACTAACATATACGATTAAAAGATAGGAAAAATAATGATAATAACTTTTATAGAAGAAAATACTTTCATACAAGAAGGTCATAAAATTGTGGCAGATAAGCCTTATTTTAAGGATTTAATAAATAAAGTAATTGGTTCACCTAGAGCTTATAACTTTATAAAAGATAAAACAGGAGACTTGATAATTTCTCTAAGAAAAGACCAGATGCAGGTTTTGAAAATGATTGAAATTATCATTAGAGATACAGATGATGATAAAAAAATAAAAAAATATATAAAACAATTATAGAAAGGGGCTAGTATATAGCACTAGCCCTGCGACAAAAAATAATTCACTCCATAAAAATTTAAATTTCAATAATGTAATCGTAGGGCGAGTGGTATGTATTAACCATATCTAAATTAATTATATATGAACAGAGGTGTAATACTATGAATAAAGATAAAATTAATGATGTTGTAAATCTTCTAGTTGGATTGCAACAATATGAATGGATACGTATTAAAAATATCATTGATAAAGAATTTCAAAAAAAAGCCGTCAAGCAGACACTTGACGGAGAAGATTTAAAAAAATCATTAGAAAAAGAATTTATTTTGTAACAACTTAATAAGATGATTATAACATAACCTGGTGTGTAGCACTTGCCTCGCAATATAATATGTAATTTAAAATACCCCGCCCAAGACATTTAATTTATAAGATATATTGCGAGGTGAATGGTACACACTAGAAAATATAGACACGAAAGCTTGGCGGTGGGTTTCGATTAAACCGCCCATAAAAATTTATAGCTTATATATGTGGGTAGCAACCACAAATATATATTGGTTTAATAAAATGAGGTGAAAGATAAGAAATGAAATTATTATCATTAAGTCTTCAGAATTTTAGAGGGATAAAATCCTTAAGTATAAATTTTGAGGGTAAAAGTGCAAATATTTATGGTGCAAATGGAATAGGGAAAACAACAATTGCAAACTCTATTAGTTATTTGTTAACAGGACAACCGCTAACAAACGAAAAAGATTTTTCACCTAAAACAAGTGATACTCATAACTTGCATCATATCGTAAATGGTGTATTTGAATTAGATAACGGAGAACAAATATCATTATCTAAAGATTATTATGAGGTATATCGTCAAAAGAAAGGAGAATTAGCAGAAAAATTAAGTGGTCATACTACAGATCATTATATAAATGGTGTTCCTGTAAAAGAAAAAGAATACATCGCCAATTTAGAAAAAATATGTGGCGGTGATGTTAATAAAACAAAAGTATTAATGTTAGTAGGATATTTTTCAGAAGTATTATCTACTACAGATAAAAGGAAACTTTTATTTGAGGTATGTGATAAAGGTCTTTCTGATGAAACAATTATTAATAAAAATATTTCTTTAATGCCATTAAATGAATATTTAATTATTCCAGGAACAAACAATAAATATTTAATTGATGAGTACAAAAAAATAGCAGTAAATCAACGTCGTGAAATAAACAAGAAATTAGAGTCTATACCAGAGCGTATAGATGAATTAGAACTATCATTAAAAAATGATTTACCAACAAAAGACACCATCAATATTTCTATTAAAAATATTGAGGCAGAAAGAGAGGTTAAACAAAAAGAACTAGATATTTTACTAAGTGATAGTAAAGCTCTTGAATTAAGTATAGATAAAAAAATATCTGTATTAGAAAATCACTATCAAGAAAGTAAGGCAAACTATATAGAAAATAATAATAAAGATAATGAAGAAATATATAAAGCAATAAATGCTCTTAATAATAAAAAAGCAGAATTAGTACAAACATCTATGGAATATAGAAATAATATATACTCTCTTGAATTTAAAATTAATGAATGTATTAGTAATCGTCAACGATTATTAGATGAATATGATAGAGTCAAAGCTAATACATTTAATGAAAAATGGGATGAAAACAGCGAGCTTTGTAGTCTATGTGGTCAAAATTTGCCTTTAGATAAAATTGAACATTTAAAAATAGAGTTTGAAAAGAGAAGAGAAGAACATAATAAAGCTAATTCGGTAGCTAAAGAAAAAATAAATAAAGAAGGGCAACAGTTTAGTAAGGCAATAATTGATGGGTTAAATAAACAAAAAACAGAATACTCTAACAAATTAGATGCTATAAATACAGAGATTTCCGATATAAATAATAAGATTAATTTAGCAAAAGATAGTGTTTTAAAACCTAAACCTTTTGAAGAAACAACTATAGCAGAAAGTATTAAAAATAGGATTGAACGATTAAATCGTGATAAAGAAAACATTGATACAAATGAAGCTTTACAATCCATTAATAAAGAGATTTACGAACTTGATAAGAAACTACAAGATTTAAAAGAACAGTTAATAAAAATTAATGTAGATGAGAAAACTAGAAGTCGTATAAATGAATTAACTAATGAGCGAAAAAATAAAGCTCGTGAACTTGAATATATAGATAAAGGAATTTATTTGTGTGATGAGTTTTCAAAAATTAAAGCTCGTATGATTACAGATAATATAAACAAAAACTTCAAAACAATTAAATTTGCTTTATTCAAAGAACAAGTAAATGGCGGATTCAAAGAAATTTGTGAACCGTTAATTAAGAATAAAGCTGGTCAATGGGTTGAATATAAATCAGCAAATACTGCTTCACAGGTAAATGCTAATTTAGAGATTATAGATGTACTAAGTAATTTCTATAATTTAAAACTTCCTGTAATTGTTGATAGAGCAGAAAGTATTAGTAACATAGAAAAGATATCGTCTCAGCAGATTAATTTAATAGTATCTGCAGAAGATAAAGAATTTAGAATTGAACAGGAGTAATTAACTATGACAGATATAAAGGCACTTCAAAGTCAAAAGAATGAATTAACTATTAGTGAAAGATTTGCAAATAAAGTACTTAAAGAATTAAGTAGTAATATGCATCTTGACTTGGAAACATCATATTATCAAAAACAGTTAATACAAGGCTACTATTTAGGTATTGATAAAGCTCTAAAAAAAGCTGAAGAAGATAGATTAAGACGAAATCTTAGTAATAAAGATCCTAAATATAATAATAACCTAGCTTATACATGGAATAATGTTGATTGGGAAAGCTTAGCAGTGGATATTATCTACTATGCAAGAGTTGGACTGGATATGAATATACCAAATCATTTACATCCTATTCCTTTTAAAAATAATAGGACTAATAAATATGAAATAGCCTTAATAGAAGGCTATAACGGCATAAAATACATGGCTGAAAATTATGCTCTTGATAAACCATTAAATGTAATAATTGATTTAGTATATAGCAATGATAATTTTATACCAATAAAAAAAGGTATAAGCCAGAATTTTGAAAGTTATGAGTTTACAATTTCTAATCCATTTGATAGAGGTGAAGTAATTGGTGGTTTTGGATATATTGAATATAGTGATAAGACAAAAAATAAATTAATAATGATGCCTAAAAAAGATATTGATAAGAGAAAACCTAAATTTGCTAGTGCTAATTTTTGGGGCGGTGAAGTAACTGATAAAAAAAGTGGTAAAAAAGTATCTGAAGACGGCTGGTATGAAGAAATGTGTAGAAAAACACTAATAAGAGAAGTGTATGGTCAAAAACATATACCACTAGATCCTAGAAGAATTGATTTAGAATATAGAAAACATCGTCAACAGGAATTGAGTATAAAAGTTGCAGAAAATGATGTTCAAAAAGAAAAAGACATCACAGAAACAACGGATATGGATTATATGGTAGAAAGCACATCACAATTAGAGCAAGAAGAAAATAAGAATGAATATAATGTTTTAAAAGAGGCTACTCCTGTTGAAGCTGAAGTAGTAACACCCAATACATCTAATATAAAAGAAGAAACAGTGGTTCAGAAAAATGAAACATTGTTTGATGAACCAACGTTTTAATGAATATAAAAGTAATTGCTTCTGGTAGTAGTGGTAATTGTTATTTAATAAGTGATGATAAAACTTCGCTACTACTGGATGCAGGCATTTCATTTAAACAAATTCAAATAGGCACAAATTTTAATATAAGTAACATTGGTGGGTGTTTTGTTACGCATAGACATATTGATCATGCTAAATCAATAAAAGATTTAAATAAAAGAGGTGTGCCTATTTTTGGACCAAAAGATGTAGCAGAAATTTATCCAATAAAGATAATTAAGCCATTCATAAAGCTTAAAATTGGCACATTTGAAATAGTGCCATTCCCATTGAAACACGATGTCGAGTGTTATGGATATCAAATTATGAATAAAGATAATAAGTTGGTTTATATAACAGATACAGCTTATGCTAAATATAAATTTAGTAATCTTACTCATATTATGATAGAAGCTAATTATGATAGAAATATTATTAGGAATAATACATTTAATGATGTAGTTAATGGGAAATTAGCTAATAGAATAATATCTTCCCATATGAGTTTAGATACAGTTAAAGAGTTTTTATCGGAAAATGATTTAAATAAGGTTCAACAAATATATTTATTGCATCTAAGTGATAATAATAGTGATACTGCTCTATTTAAAGATGCTATTCAAAGACAGACAGGTGCGGAGGTATATGTTTTTTAATGGAAATAGCTCAAGGAGTTATAAAAGAGTTTAATGAAAGTGGAAAGGCAATAATTGTTGCGAATATTCCAGACTTTAATAGAGCCTTACTTAGAAAGTATAAGAATGTGCTTATTGGGTTTTCAGATGGTCGTAAAATATCGGCTAAACAAATGCGAAAAATATATGTTTTGCTTAAGTATATAGCTGAATGGATTGGAGACACAGAAGAAAATACAAAAGCACTCATGAAAATACAATTTAATATGCAAATTCAATCAGTAGGAAAACATATCATTTCTTTTAGAGATTGCGATATGACAACTGCTAGAGAGTTTATTAGTTTATTAATAAACTTCATGATTGAAAATGAAATTTACTCTGGTGAGCCACTATATTTATTGAATGATGATATAGAAAAATATATATATGCTTGTTTAATAAATAAAAAATGTTGTGTATGTGGCAATCATGCTCAATTACATCATGTTGAACGTGTTGGCATGGGCAGAAATAGAGATAGTATTTATCAAGTTGGTATGGCGGTACTTCCGTTATGTGCTGTTCATCACGATGAATGTCATAAAATGTCGCAATATCAATTTAATAAAAAATATCATCTTGAACCATTAAAAATATCTGATAAAGATAAGAATATGTTTATCAAAAAATACGGCTTAAGTAAGAAAAATTTTGAAGGTGGTGATGCTTAACTAAATTTAATGTTGATAATTAATGACCGAAAGGACAATCATCTTAACACTAGGTGCTACAACGGTCAGTAGCACCACAACATTAAATATGGAGGGCATTATGGATAGAATAAAAATAGCAGATATTGACAATGAGCGATATTATCAAGTACCCGTAGCATTTTTTACTAATCCTTATTATAGGGAGTTATCAAGTGATACTAAATTTACTTATGCAATTTTAAAGAATAGATTAACATTATCTGCAAGAAATAATTGGATAGATGATAATGGGGAAGTATATATTTTTTTTGCTAGAAAAAATATAGCTTCTATATTAAATACAACCGTTAGAACTGTAGCAAGAATAATAAGTCAATTAAAAGAATATAATCTTATAGATGTAGTACAGCAAGGTCGAGGATTACCTGCCAAAATATATGTAAAAAAACTAAAGCCTAATGCATATGCATCAAGAAATGATTTTATAGAGTCTAATAATGAACAAGAAGATGAAATAAAAGAGGAAAAACAGGTTAAAGAAAAATCGAAAACAGAAAATAAACAACAAGAGTATTTTTCAATATTCTGGGCTTCATATCCTAAAAAAGTTGGTAAAGGTGCAGCAGAAAAAAGCTGGAAAAAAATAAAACCAACTAAAGATTTGTTAGAAAAAATGTTAAATGCTATAGAAACTGCTAAACAGTCTATGCAGTGGAACAAGGATAATGGTCAATATATTCCTAATCCAGCAACGTGGCTAAATCAAAAACGTTGGGAGGATGAGATTATCATAGACAATAAATACAGTAATAAATCTAAAAATTCAAATAATATGCCAAGTGCAATGACTACGGCACAAAAAGCTTTAGATTTATTAGAACAAATGGGTGGATAATAGTGAATTCAAAACTACATCAAGCAGAAATAATAAAATTATTAACACCATATCTGTCATTATTTCCACATAGTAAAGTAGATAGCTTGGGATTAGTTATTTATGCTAAATCTTTAACAGAATTATCTTTAGCTCAAATAGAGGTGGCAATGTTGAAGCTTATTAGAAAGGTAGATTTCTTCCCTACTGTTCATCAAATTTTTGAAGAAGCTAAAAATCTAGATGAACTTGTAAATGAAAAAAGTTTACCTACTGCAGAAGAAGCATGGGGCGAAGCTATGGAGCAGGTCCGTAAAAATCACATCTATAAAGAATGGCAATATAGTTGTGATGAAGTTAAAGAAGCTGTAAAACTTTTCGGAATTACTGAATTGTGTAGTTTAAAAAGTGAAGAAGTTGGAATAGCTAGAGCTCAGTTTACAAAGTTTTACAATAGTGTTGTAAAACGTAATGAGGATAAAATTTTAAATGGTCAGATTTTGGCTAGTTTACCTGAAAAAACTTTAAAAGATTTAAAGGAAAGGAAACAAAGCTCACTTATACAAGTAAAAGATATATTAAAGAGCTTAAAAAATAAGAAATGATATTTTATACAGTTATAAGATTCAATTTATATAGAAATGGATCAGTAAGAAAATATCAAAGACTGTATAAAACTCCAAGAAAATTTAAAACAAAAGAAAAAGCTGTAAGGTATGCCAATGAATTATTTAAGAATAAAAACTGCTTGTGTATACAAGTGGATCTAAATGATGAATTTGGTGTAATTGAAACAGTTTTTGAAAAAACCAGATGATCCAGGAGGCATTAAAGATGGCTACATTAAGATTTGAGAAAGATGGTAATATCATTGAAATAGAAAATTATAGGGAAGAAATAAAAGAAAAATTTAATAGATTACTTGTTGAAACAAGTGAGGAGAGTAGATTTTATGACGAAGGCACAAGCTATACAATTGATGATAAAGGGCAAAAAGCTAGTTAGTACAGATGTAGGATTTCATTATTTTTATATTCAATATAAAAATGATATTCTCTTGTTTTAATCAGGTTGCCTTTATCATCTTTTATTGCATGTCCTCCTTTATACATAGCTTCTTTTAGAAATACATGTTCTATCTTAATTGGTTGAGACATCATAGAAATTTTAGCATCTCTTTTAGCATCTCGAAATGCTTGTTTTCTAGTTTTTTTCATTGGTAATAAGCACCTACTTTAATTAAAATTACAAAGCATTTAATGCTTTACATAGATGTATTACCTAGAAAAAACTGTTATTATTATTTATGCTAAAAAATATTAATGTATGAAAATAAAAAGAGTAGCTTACGCTACTCTTTATTTATATGCAATAATTTTTTTTCGGCAGGAATAATTATTTCTTCATAACGATTTACTTTTTTATTTAAGCGTTCAATAACTAAATTCATAGTATCAATTTGTTTCTGGAGACGGTCACGTTGTTCTACTAAAATAGCTTTGCGAGCTTCTGCTGTACCTTCTTGATAAAATAAATGAACATAATCAATCAATGCTTCAATTTGAACTCCAGCATCACGAAGGCAACGTACAAATTCAATCCAATTACATGATTCTTGGTCAAAATCACGAATACCATTTGGTTTGCGTGGTACAGGTGGAATTAAACCAATACGTTCATAATAACGAATAGTATCGGGGCTGAGATCGTATTTTTGACTTACTTCTTTAATAGTCATATTATCACGTCCTTGTTAAGTTTTATACTTAAGAATATAATAGCATTTGAAGTAAACTCTAAGTCAATAATTTTTACTTTGAAAGGAAGTTTTTTATGTATCAAAAAGAAGAAATTATTAATTTGTGGTTTAAAATGTGGATTTATAAAAAAGATTTAGGAATGGAGAATATTTTTTCACAAAATATAAAATATATAGAGAGCTATGGTGTAAAGTATGAGAATTTATTAGAAGTAAAACGTTGGTTTCATGAATGGAATAAAAAGAATACGGTATTATCATGGGAGATAAAAGATTTTTGGCATAAAGATAATAAAACAATGGTTGTTTGGCATTTTAAGTGTCTTTTTGAAGGTAAAGTTGATGAATTTGAGGGAAATAGTATTATTTATTGGAATGAAAATTTTAAAATAGATTATTTAAAAGAGTTTGCTTGTAAATTACCACAGATAAATCCATATAGGTAAATAATAAAATTTACAGAATTTATTTAGTGGAATAATAAAAGAATTAAGCCTCCAATTGTCGGCATAGCGACAATGGCAAATTTTAAGATTGGTTTTGGTGCTAGATGTGTAAATTTTGAACCAATAAAAGCACCTATCATTAATCCAGATATTGTTTGTAGAAAAATGGTGAAATCTAAATTTCCAGAAGTGAGGTAACCTAGACCACCAGAAGCAGAAATAGGAAGAATAATCAACATACATGTTCCGATGGATTTTAAAAGTGATACACCGAATATAATTAATAAACTAATTTGAATAAAAGCAGCAGCTCCTATGCCAAAAGCACCAGATAAAAAGCCATTGATACAACCGACTAGTATACCATAGATATAAAATTTTTTGCCAGCTAATGATGTAGTTGGAACTTTTAAATATAAATCATTGTGATATACTTTTATATACAGAATTAGAGCTGATAGAATAATCATTAAAGCAGTAAAAATACTTAAAATATTTTCGGGTATGATTGTGGAAAATTTAGCACCAACGAAAGCACCAATTACTCCACCTAAACCAATGATTAGACCAGTTTTTAATTCTACTTCATTTTCACGTAAATGGCTTATAACACCAGATATCATAGTAAAAACCATAGAAGATAAGGCAACACCTAATGCTATATGAATAGGAATGTTAAAACCAACTGTAAGTAATGTAATAGTAACACCAGCGCCACCTGCTCCAACAAAACCAATTAATGTACCTAGCAATAACATAGATAAAAATATCATAAAAAATTCACCTCGAATTTTAATTTTTTGTTATAGATTTTATTATAAAAAATAATAGTGATAGTGTAAAAGAAAAAGCCTAGTGAAAATTCACTAGGCTTAATTTGTTTATTTAATTTTGTTTGATATGAGATATTAAATTACATCATACCAGGCATTCCGCCGCCCATGCCAGCACCAGCCATAGCAGCAGGATCAGCTTTTTCAGGTTTATCAGCAACGATTGTTTCAGTTGTGAGAACCATAGCAGCGATACTTGCAGCATTTTGTAATGCGCTACGAGTAACTTTTGCAGGGTCAACGATACCAGCAGCAATCATATCCATGTATTCGCCAACTAAAGCATTGTAACCAATGCCTACACCAGCGGATTTTACATGTTCAACAACTACAGAACCTTCAAGACCAGCATTGTTTGCGATCTGACGAACTGGTTCTTCAATAGCACGTTTTACGATTTCAACACCAGTTTTTACATCGCCTTCAGCTTCAATGTTTTCAAGAGCAGGTTGAATATCGATGAAAGTAGTACCACCACCAGCAACGATACCTTCTTCAACAGCAGCACGAGTAGCATTTAAAGCATCTTCGATACGGAGTTTTTTATCTTTCATTTCAACTTCTGTAGCAGCACCAATTTCAATTACAGCTACGCCACCAGATAATTTAGCAAGACGTTCTTGTAATTTTTCTTTATCGAAGTCGGAAGAAGTTTCAGCGATTTGTTTTTTGATGATTTCAGCACGAGCTGCGATTTCAGCTTTGTCGCCAAAACCGTCAACAATTGTAGTTTCTTCTTTGGAAGCACGTACTTGACGAGCACGACCGAGGTCTTCAAGTTCTACGCTATCAAGTTTACGGCCAAGTTCTTCACTGATTACATTACCACCAGTTAAGATAGCGATATCTTCGAGCATAGCTTTACGACGATCACCAAAACCAGGAGCTTTAACAGCAAGAGCTTTGAATGTACCACGAAGTTTGTTAACTACGATAGTAGCAAGAGCTTCACCGTCGATATCTTCAGCGATGATAACGAGTTCTTTACCTTGTTTTACAACTTTTTCAAGGATTGGGAGAATGTCTGCGATTGCAGAGATTTTGCGGTCAGTGATAAGAATGAAAGGATCATCCATAACAGCTTCCATTTTATCTGTATCAGTAACCATGTATGGAGAAATGTATCCACGGTCGAATTGCATACCTTCTACAACAGAAAGGTTAGTTTGCATACCTTTGGATTCTTCAACAGTGATAACACCGTCTTTTCCAACTTTTTCCATAGCGTCAGCAATTAATGCACCAGTTTCTTCATCAGCGGAAGATACGGAAGCAACTTGAGCGATAGCTTCTTTACCTTCAACTTTTTGAGCTTTTGCTTTGATTTCTTCAACTAATGCAGCAACAGCTTTTTCAATACCTTTTTTGAGAACCATTGGGTTTGCACCAGCAGCTACGTTTCTCATACCTTCACGAATCATAGCCTGAGCAAGTAATGTAGCAGTAGTTGTACCGTCACCAGCGATATCGTTAGTTTTTGTAGCAACTTCTTTTACAAGCTGAGCGCCCATATTTTCGAATGGATCTTCAAGTTCAATATCACGAGCGATAGTAACACCATCGTTAGTGATAGTTGGAGCACCGAATTTTTTATCTAAAACAACGTTTCTGCCTTTTGGGCCAAGTGTAACTTTAACAGCGTTAGCGAGTGCATCAACGCCTCTACCAAGAGCTTGACGAGCTTCTTCGCCAAATAATACTTGTTTAGCCATTTATAAAGAACCTCCTAGGATTATACATTAAAATTGTAATTAATTAGTTTCTGTCAATTATTCAACAACAGCTAAGATATCGCTATCTCTAACGATTAAATAATCAGTACCATCGAATTTTACATCAGTACCAGCATATTTAGAGAAGATTACTTTGTCGCCTACTTTTACATCAAGAGCAACTTTTTTGCCTTCTACATATTTGCCGTCGCTTACTGCGACAACAGTACCTTCTTGTGGTTTTTCTTTTGCTGTATCTGGTAAAACGATACCACTTGCAGTTTTAATATCGCCTTCAGAAACTTTAATAACAACTCTGTCGCCTAATGGCTTAATCATTGTATATTCCTCCTATGCGTAAATAGATTTTATAACTAAGTTAATTTATAGTTGTTAGCACTCTTTATAAGTGAGTGCTAACTCACAATTCCTATAATAAACAATTTTACAGAAAAAATCAATAGTTTTTAAGAAAAAATTTGATTTTTTGTCTTATTAAGGAAAAATCATTTAATCTTAAATAAATAAGCTTAAATTAAAATATTATTTAAAAATTTTTGAACATGTTTAAGTATTTAATGAAAAATAAAAATACAAAATTATTTAGTAAAAATTGTTGTTTTGTTTCATTTGATTTATGTTATAATTTATTTTATCTATTTGTATTATAAGGTGGTTATAGTATGGCTAGTATTAGAGATGTAGCCAAATTGGCACAGGTGGCACCAAGTACGGTATCATTGGTATTGAATAATAAGGGTTATGTATCAGAGGCATCAAGAAAAAAAGTATTAGATGCAATAGAAAAGTTAAATTATGTACCGAATGAGTTAGCAAGAAATTTATATCGTAATAGTACAAATATAATTGGTATTATTGTACCTGATGTAGCACATCCTTTTTTTGGGGCTTTTATTGGTGCATTAGAGATAGCACTTTATAAATATAATTATAAAATAATGGTTTGTTCAACGATTGAAAGAGAGAATGCGGAACATGAAATTGTAGACATGTTAAGAAGACAAATGATAGATGGTATTATTATGGGTTGTCATTCTTTAGAAGTTGATTTATATGATAATGTCAATAAACCTATTGTGGCTTTTGATAGAATTATTAATAATAAAATACCGATTATTCGTTCGGATCATGAGAAAGGTGGAAGATTAGCAGCTCAAGCAATGTTAAAGGCTGGTTGTAAGTATCCTCTACAAATAACAGGTATAAAAAATAGTTCAATGTCAGCATATTTACATCATAGTGCATTTAAAGATGAATTATCTAGAAATGGAATTGAAGTGATAAATTATGAAATGGAATGGAATAAATTTGACATGAACTATTTTAAGCGAGTTGCTGTCGATGTATTTGAAAAATATCCCCATATTGATGGTGTATATGGTGCTGATATGGTGGTTTGTGCATGCTTAGGTGAAGCACGTAAGCGAAAATTAGACATACCAAAAGATATAAAATTTATAGCATATGATGGAACTTTTATAACAGAAAGTAGTTTTTATAATATAACTGCTATTGTTCAACCTATAAATATATTAGCTCAAAAAACTGCACAGATGATAGTTTCTTTGATAAAAAACGAAAATATAGAAAAAGAGGTAATTGTGCCAATATCTATACGATATGGTGATACTTGCTAAGATAAAAGGAATAAATCCTTTTATCAATATAAATATCAGAAAATAAATTCTTTTTTGTTGTTTTAAAAAAATGTTGATTTTTTAAAAAGATAGTGATATTATTATTTCAGGAAATATAAAACGCGTTTGATATAGAGTAGATTTTTATATTTCCAAATATTTTTAATCAAAAATCGAACCGGTTTTATAAATTTATTATAATAGGAGTGAAAAATTTGAAACATAATGAAGCACTATTAAAAGCTGAAAAATTTCAACAAAAAATGGAGACGATTGCACAGAATGATTATTGGAGACCACAATACCATATAGCTGCACCAGCTAATTGGATAAACGATCCTAATGGATTTTGTTTTTATAAAGGTGAATATCATTTATTCTATCAATATCACCCATATTCTAGCCAATGGGGTCCTATGCATTGGGGTCATGTAGCTAGTAAAGATTTAGTAAATTGGGAACTTAGACCAATAGCGCTTGCGCCTACTGATGAATATGATAAAGATGGTTGTTTTTCTGGTAGTGCTATTGAAAAAGATGGAAATTTATATCTATTATATACAGGTCATGTAGATTTAGATAATAGTAATGGTGGTAATGATAGAATTGAAACACAATGTTTAGCTGTTAGCCATGATGGTTTGTGTTTTGATAAAGTAGAAAACAATCCTGTAATTAAATCTTTACCTGAAAATTTAAATATAAAAACAGAGCATTTTCGCGATCCTAAGGTTTGGAAACATGGAGATTGGTATTACACTGTAGTAGGCGTGCAAACTAAAGAGGAAAGTGGGCAAGTAGTTGTATATAAATCTCAAGATTTAATTAATTGGGAATTTTTGAATATTATGGCTACATCTAGTGTAAAAGAAAATTTAGGATTTATGTGGGAATGTCCTAATTTTGCAGAAATCGATGGTCATGAGGCGTTAATTTTATCTCCACAAGGTGTAAAACCAGAAGGTAATAAATTCTTAAATGTACATCAATCTGGATATTTCTTAGGAAAGATGGATTATCAAACAGGTATATTCCATAGAGATAGCAAGTTTGATTTATTAGATTATGGTTTTGATTTTTATGCACCACAGATAATGCAAGATGAAAAAAATAATCGTTGTTTAATGATTGCTTGGCTCGATATGTGGGAAAGTAATATGCCAGAACAAGAAAATCATTGGGCTGGTATGATGAGTATACCACGTGTTCTTGAAGTAAAAGATAATATGATTTATAGCAAACCTATTGAAGAATTGAGTAAGTTATATAAATTAAAAATACATCATGAGCAAGTAATAGATGATGTTATTTCTTTTGATGATGTGAATGGTGATTGTTATAAATTAGATATAGATTTTGATTTAAAAAATGCACAGGGCTTTGCGTTAAAATTACGTGTATCAGCTACAGAAGAAACAGTAATTTCATATGATAAAGATACTAAGAAATTTAAGTTAAATCGTGATAAATCTGGTTGTGGTGTAAATGGAGAACGTGAAGTTTGTGTCGAACCGGTTGGAGAAAAAATGAATTTACAAATTTTTAGCGATCGTTCATCATTAGAAATTTTTATAAATGATGGACAACGTGTTTTAAGTTCTAGAATTTATCCATCTAAAGAAGCCAAAGGTATAGTATTTATACCAAATGGAAGTATGAATACAAATATAGATTTTTATCAAATTTAAGGAGCGTTTATAATGAAAAATTTGATTTATTGGAAATTAAGTGCATTCTTCTTTGTATATTTCTTTTCATGGTTAGTATTTTTTGCTTTTCTACCTATATGGTTTGGTCAAAAACTTCAATTAAGTGGTATGCAAATCGGAACAATTTATGCAGGAAATGCTATTTTTAGTATGGTATTACAGCCTTTTTATGGATATCTTTCAGATAAAATTGGTATGAAAAGATATTTGTTATTTTTTATCGTTATATTAGTTGCTTTGACAGGTCCATTTTTTGTATTTGTTTATGAACCTTTATTGATAAACAATTTTTATGTCGGTATGGTCATTGGCTCATTTGTTTTAAGTCTTGCTTATTGTGCAGGCGTAGCTGTTATTGAATCATTCATAGAAAAATGTGGTCGTATTTATAATTTTGAATTTGGTCGTGCTCGTGCGTGGGGTTCTCTTGGTGCTGCTGTAGGTGTATTTTGTGCAGGTCGTGCATTTAACTATGATCCAGACCTTATTTTCTGGATGGCTTCTTGTGGGGCAATTGTTCTCTTTTTAATATTATTGACTGTTCATATTGATGAAAGTAAGGCTGATTTTATAAAATCTGAACCAATTAATTTGAAAAATGTAAAACATTTATTCAGTATCAAAGATGTTTGGCTTTTCATGATTTTTATTTTAGGTTCTGCTTGCGTATATGGTGTATTTGACCAACAATTTGCGATATATTATGCTTCTTTATTCCCAACTGTTGAACAAGGTAATGAAGTTTTTGGTTATTTGAACTCTTTCCAGATATTCCTTGAAGCTGGCGGTATGTGTATAGCACCATTTATTGTTAATAAAATTGGTTCAAAACATGGTTTAATTTTAGCTGGTTCTATTATGACTTTTAGAATGATTGGTTCTGGACTTGCAAATGACCCAATTAGTATTTCTATAATTAAATTATTACACGCTATTGAATTATCTATCTTATTAGTATCTGTATTTAAATATTTGGCTAAGAACTTTGATACAAGATTGTCTTCTGTATTGTATTTAGTAGGTTATCAATTATCAAACCAATTAGGTTCAGCTATATTATCCCCAATTGTAGGAAATCTTTATGATACTGTTGGTTTCAAAGTAGCATATCTATTCTTAGGTGCTGTTGTAGGTGTATTTACTGTATTCGGTGCATTTGTATTGATTTCAGATAAAAGAATACCAAAAGAAAAACAAAGTGAATTAAAAGAATATATTCAAAATGAAGGATAGGTGAATTGGATTGGATAAGAATATTGTTATCAGCATTAGCCGTAAATACGGCTGTGGTGGTCGTGAATTAGCACAGATATTAGCTGAAAAATTGAATATCAAATTGTATGATAGAAAAATCGTGCATATTGCAGCAGCTAAATTGGAAATTGATGATTTAAATGAAAATGATTTATTAGAATTAGAAAATACTGTTAACCCATTAACTATGGCATTTTTCCCATTTCGTTCATTTGGTATTAATTTAGGTGAAGCAAGTAGAGGTATATTTTTATCAGAGGCTAAAGCTATTAGAAGATTAGCAAATAGTGGAAGTTGTGTCATCTTGGGAAGATGTGCTGATTTTGTACTTGATGATTTGCCAAATCATTTTTCTATATTTGTTACTGCTGATGACGAGTTTAGAACTGAAAGAGGTAAAAATGTCTATGGCGGTAAAACTCTAAAAGAATTAAATATTGAAGATAAAAAAAGAGGAAGATATTATAATTATTACACGGGTAAAGAATGGGGAGACCCTACAAATTATAATTTAGTTGTAAATGTAAGTAAATTTTCATTAGATGAAGTTGCTGAAGCGATTATAAAATATATTGAAAAAGTTCAAGTAAATAGAAATAAATGATAATTTACTTAATAATTTTATTGAATGTATGTTTTATTTTTAAAATTCATTTTGTAAGCAAAAATTTTATATTTATGGATTAAAAAAGAACTACTTTTTGAACTGCACCCCAAAAGTTGGACAAAAAACAACTTTTGGAGGTGCAGTTT
>ENA-OVFS01000922-OVFS01000922.1-human-gut-metagenome-genome-assembly--contig:-NODE-922-length-23365-cov-3.483870_pt1 | contig 23365 bp, 14 predicted proteins | sample MGYA00237763_ERZ505405 | MGnify/ENA primary metagenome ERZ505405 (study PRJEB26158, sample SAMN06016401) | human gut metagenome | biome: human gut; feature: ankylosing spondylitis patient; material... | reverse complement strand
AAACGTTCGTTTAAATCTTGCGTTTTTAAAGGGTATGATCGGAGGGTTCGTAAGAGGAAACAAGCCTTTCGTTGCTACTAGGCTATCCTGTTGATAAGAAAGCGAATAAGAGATGAAAAAAATAACAAAGAAGGGTTGCAGGTATCAAAGAAACGCGTACCTTTGCAAATGACAGATTTAAACGATCATTTTCACTATTCATTTTTCCATCCTATTTATTATAACTATTATATTAAGGTACGCACGTACATTTAAAATATATTCATACATTAAGAACCGATTTACGACAAATGACATTCTGACACTTTGTATACTGAACTCACGGAGAATCGAATTTCTCGAGCATAAGTACAGTACGCTCTCAAATTCGCAAGAAAAAAACAGCAAACAACTGTCTAATAGAGCACTATCTAAAAACAGCCTTTCATTCTAGCGAAATTAATTCATCATAATTCATATCTCATCCGGTATTTGGGGCATTTTATGGGGTTATAATAGGGTTATAACCGTGCTAGAATGCCCATTCACGACCGCTTATAACCCTATTCTTGACTACTCACGATGCCCAACGGCACTACCGGCGTTACCCGATACCACTAGTGGCGCAAGCTTTCGGCACCTATCGCACACGAAAGAACCGACTTTCGCACGGAAAAACGGCACTTATGGTCACTCCACGGACGCTAGATGTAAAGACTCGCCAAAAGCCCTCGTCACAATACACGGCTTATATCAAGCAAAAAGTCAACAGAACAGCCGTTTACATGACAGATAAATCCGTTTGAAATCACCCATATAGTAGTTACATTATGCCTCTCAAAAAACACGTACGAGTTTTTCGAAAAACATGTACGTGTTTCCGAAAAAACTCGTACGTGTTTTCTTAAAAGCTAAAACGATGCCTATCCTATTAAAAAAGTAGTATCTTTACAACCGGAAGACAGGGTGCCCCGTCTTATTATACTATTATTCATTATTAATCACTGAAACCTATAAACACTATGGGAAAATTTATCAATCCCTTCACCGATTTCGGCTTCAAGCACATATTCGGCAGGGAAATAGACAAGGACATTTTAATCGAGTTCCTGAATGACCTCCTCGAAGGGGAGCATACGATCATGGACTTGAGAATCATGAACAATGAGCGATTGCCCGAGACAGAGCAAGGAAGGAAAGTCATCTTTGACATTCATTGCGAGACCGACAAGGGCGAACGGATCATAATCGAGATGCAGAACAGGGAACAGCCCCACTTCAAGGACAGGGCCTTGTATTACCTCTCGCACTCGGTGGTGGAACAGGGGATAAAGGGAACATGGGACTATGAGCTGGCGGCCGTGTACGGTGTTTTTTTCTTGAACTTCACGCTAGACGAGGAGAACAGGCCAAACAATAACAGGAACGAAGGAAAGTTCCGAAGGGACATCGTGCTGGCGGACCGAGAGAACGGACAGGTATTCAACCCTAAGTTCCGCCAGATCTATATTGAGCTTCCCCGATTCAACAAAGAGGAGGAAGAATGCGAGACCGATTTTGAACGTTGGATTTATGTACTAAAGCATATGGACACATTAGACAGAATGCCATTCAAGGCACGCAAGGCCATATTCGAGCGGTTGGAACGCATCGGATCCATGGCGAACCTCACCCCCAAACAACGGGCGCAGTACGAGGCGGAGTGGAAGATGTATAATGATTATTATAACACCTTGGACTTCGCCGTTGAGAAAGGCATGAAAAAAGGGATGGAAGAAGGACTGCAAAAAGGGAAAGAATCTACGGCACGTAATATGAAAGCCGAGGGAATAACCCCTCTTATCATCCAAAAATGCACCGGCCTTTCCCTTGAGGAAATAGAGCGACTATAAAACAAAATCCCTTCAGCCTCCATCCGTTTTTAACGTATAGTTATCAATGGGAGAGACTGAAGGGATTTTTTATATTTATAAACGATCTAAAAGCTACTCCTCACGCTGCTTCTTCCATTCCTCCGCACACTCTTCCAAGGCCTTATACCAAGCCTGGCCGAACTTACGGATCAAGGGCTCCTTGAGGAACTTATAAACCGGCAATTGCTCTTTCTTTCCTAAGATCTCCGCTGCCTTACAAACGCTCCAGCGATGATAGTTCACGGCCTTGAAATCCCGATACTGAGTGACACGTATCGGGTAAAGATGGCAAGAAACAGGCTTATAGAAATCCGTCTTACCTTCCCGGTATGCTTTCTCAATAGCGCATTTACAAGTACCATCGGCGTCGTAACAGGTAAAGACACAATCTTTGCCGTTCACGATAGAGGTAACCGTATCGCCTTCCTCATCGATATAAGCTACGCCTTGCTTATGAATGACCTCTTGAGCTTTCGGGGATAAATCATCCCAAATGATGGGTAATACTTTCTGGAGCTTCGCCAACTCCGAATCCTCTAATGGAGCGCCGGAATCTCCTTCCACGCAGCACTCCCCCTTACATTTGGAAAGATCACATAAAAAATAACGCTCGATAACGTCAAGACTTACTAAAGTGTCATCTATCTGGATCATAAGATGCGCCTAGCTCTTATTTAATCAATGACTTACCAGTCATCTCCTTCGGCTGTTTCAAGCCCAAGATGTGAAGGATTGAAGGAGCCACATCGGCCAAGATACCATCCTCTACTTTAGCGTCCTTGTTGGCTGTCACATAAACGAATGGAACAGGGTTCAAGGAGTGAGCCGTATTCGGAGTGCCATCCTCGTTCAAGGCGTGATCCGCATTACCATGGTCAGCAATGATGATTACCTCATAGTCGTTGGCTTTAGCGGCCTCAACCGTATCGTGCAAGCAAGCGTCGATCGTTACGACCGCTTTCTCGATCGCTTTGTAGATACCCGTATGGCCTACCATATCACCGTTGGCATAGTTCACTACGATGAAATCGAATTTCTTCGTATTGATAGCGTCCACCAATTTATCTTTCACCTCGAAAGCGCTCATTTCCGGTTTTAAGTCGTAAGTAGCCACTTTAGGAGAAGGGACCAAGATACGCTCCTCGCTATCGAACGGAGTCTCGCGGCCACCGTTGAAGAAGAAAGTCACGTGAGCGTATTTCTCTGTCTCGGCGATATGCAACTGAGTCTTACCTACGTTTGCCAAGAACTCACCCAGCGTATTATTTACGTTCTCTTTGTCGAACAAGATATGAACACCCTTGAAGCTAGCGTCATACGGAGTCATACAGAAATATTGCAAGCCCGGGATCGTATGCATACCAGCCTCCGGCATATCTTGCTGAGTCAATACAACCGTAAGCTCTTTCGCACGGTCGTTACGATAGTTGAAGAAGATCACGACATCGCCTTCCTCGATAACAGCAACCGGCTTTCCGTTCTCAGCGTGAACGATCGGCTTGATGAACTCGTCCGTTACACCCTCGGCGTACGACTCTTCCATCGCTTTTACCATGCACTCGGCTTGCTTACCCTTACCTTCGACCAATAAGTCGTAAGCCTCTTTCACACGTTCCCAACGTTTGTCGCGGTCCATAGCGTAATAACGTCCGATGATAGAAGCGATCTTACCGCCGGTAGTCTTCAGATGATTCTCCAACGTCTCGATAAAACCTTTACCACTCTTCGGGTCAGTATCACGGCCATCCATGAAGCAATGTACATAAGCCTTGCTGATTCCGTATTCCTTGGCGATATCCGTCAGTTTCATTAAATGCTCCAAAGAGCTATGTACACCACCATCGGAAACCAAGCCCATGAAGTGGATCTGCTTATTATTCTCTTTCGCATAGCCATAAGCACGTTTGATCTCCGGGTTCTCCATGATCGTATTCTCGCGGCAAGCGATGTTGATCTTCACCAAATCTTGGTAAACGATACGGCCAGCACCGATGTTCAAGTGGCCCACCTCAGAGTTACCCATTTGTCCGTCAGGCAAACCAACGTTCTCGCCAGAAGCCTGTAACTGTGAGGCTGGATAAGTTTTCAATAACTCGTCCCAATATGGAGTCGGCGTGTTAAATATCACGTCGTCTTTACCTTTGTCACCAATTCCCCAACCATCACAGATAATTAAAAGTGCTTTTTTGCTCATGATTGCTAATTTATTATATTGATTATGTTTTTAACCTTTACGATCGCGAAGATAATCAATTCCATCGTATTATTGTTTCTCTCAATGTATTACTTTTGTGGCAGGAATGGAAAAGAATATACAAGACAAGGATTTGGGAGTCATAACGCTCCGTACCACTCCCCGGGCCACTCGATACACGCTCAAGATATCAAAAGGAAAGATAACCGCCACGATGCCGCCCGGGGGGGATGAGAAACGTATGATCGCTTTTATCATGGAGAACAAGGCCCGGCTGATAAAAGCGCTCCAGAAGCATCCGGCCCGGCCCCTGCTCGACGAAAGATCGGAGTTACAGGCTACGACATTCCGCTTGCATATCTTCCGCACCGAACGAAGTAATTTCTACATGAGATTGGAGGATGGGGTACTGCACATCGCTTGTCCGAATGAGACTCGTTTCGAGGAGGAAGAGGTGCAATCCTTACTGAAATCCATGCTGGAGAAGGCGCTCCGCCACGAGGCGAAACGGTTGTTGCCGGAACGTATCACGCTATTGGCAAGGCAACATGGATTTATGTTGACCGGGGTGAAAATCAATAATAGCAAAACGCATTGGGGAAGTTGTACAGTAAAGAAGAGCATTAATCTCTCGCAATCATTAATGCTTCTTCCTTGGCATTTGGTGGATTATGTATTATTGCATGAGCTTTGCCATACGATAGAGATGAACCATAGCGAAAGGTTCTGGAAACTGATGGATAAGGTGACGGACAATCAAGCGATTCGTTTACGAAATGAGTTGAAAAGTTATCATATGTTGTAGAGACGGGGGATGAGACGGAGCACGCTCCGTCTCTACAACCGGGTGAATTGTCAGAAATTGGCTCCTACTTGCAGAATGAAAGTCCGAGGTGCGCCGACATCCATCGGACGGGCGCTATAGCGCTTGTTTAAGAGGTTGTTCACCAGTCCTTGTACATGGATATTCTTCGTCACTTTCATCCCGACACGCATATCCATGACGAAATATCCTTTATTGTTCTCTGCCCAATAATCATGTAAGTTTCCGAATAGCATCGAACGCATATAATCCATCAGGTTAGGCTCCGCTTTCGTACGCTCATCGACCATAAAATAATCGACCGCCAATGTCTTGCTTTTCCATGACATATTCGTTCCGATATTAAACCGTTTCCATTCCAGATCGAATACCCCCTTTACGGAATGTTTCTGGCGATATTTTAAATACTTGCTGTCATTCGATTTCGAACGCATCGCCATTAAGTCATCATTCGCTTCCTCCTCCGCGTTCCGTGAATCCACGTCCATATCGATCGGATTCGTATAAACATACCCCAAAGTATATGCCAGACGAGTATCACGGTTAAACTCATACACACCCGAGGTAGACAAATCTACCCCATAAATCTCCGCCCGGCCTACGTTCGTGAACTGAGCGCCGATTCCTAAGCCGTCGCCGCTAGAGAACGCATTAAACAACTTGGAAAGCCCATCGATATAATCGAAGGTCTTATTATTAAACAGGCCGAAACGGAACTCGATCATATCCTTGTAACGGGTATAAAAGCCGGCCACATCGACAAAGCCCTTCAAATTGCCGAACTTATAGCCTTGCTTGAAACCAAGTTCGGCATTATAACCTTGCTCCGCTTTCAATTCAGCGTTCGGGAAAGCTCCCACACCTCCGATATCCTTCAGGATAAACTTCTCCGTAACGGATGGATAACGGTATCCCTGTCCGAAAGATGCCCGGATAAAACTATACTCACCCAACTCATAATTCAAGCCTCCACGGAAAACAGGTTTTACCGGAACCTTCGCCCCGAAAATCTTCGTCTCCGCTTCCCTGTAGAAATCATCGACCCGGTAATACTCCAGACGAACACCGACCGAGACGTTCAAACGATCGATAAATTTATGATCATATTGCAGGAAGGTAGCCACATTATCGCTACTATGTTGCCCGGTCACTTTCGAATCCGCATGAATACGCTCATAAGTACCTCCAACCGTGAGTTGTGAATGATCGAACTTCTTGCTGAATTGGTAATCCAGATTATAGGAATAAGTATGATCCGTAGCCTCCGGCGCCTTTTTCTCCACCGGCTTCATGGCATCTACCAACCAAGCCCCTACGTTATTCTTATCGGGTAGCGGAGTACGTCCCATCACCCAAGAAATCAAGTCCATATAATCCGCCGAGGTAGCTGTCGGGAAAAAATGATTTCCTAGCTTGCCCAATTCACCCATCAATCCGCTCACCTTCCCGTTCATCACCTCCGGCAAATACGGTAAGAAGGTCGGCAATAACTCGGTTTGCCAGTTTTGCGCCATATTGATAATCTCCGGAACAGATGAGATATCAAAACCCATATTATTCGTTATGTCAAAAAGAGACTTATCCGTGGTATGCGTGATGATACGGCTTCCCCGATGGAAGAAACGCCCCTTGAAACGATGAGTCGTCCCTTTTTCCGAATTTGTATAATTCAAGAAGGGATCTATATAAAATGTATTCTCACGGCGTCCCATATTCGCCAGCGGAGATTGAATATAGGGTTCCTCCGGAGAACGCCAGATAAAGAAACCTGTATAATCGTTATACAAGTAATTCACGTTCACACCATAGTTCAACCCTTGTACCCGGGGATCGTGATACGTAAGATTCCCACCGACCCGGACACGGCGGTTGTAATTATCCTGCCGATACCCGTCGTCCAAGAATGTATTAGCCCCCACTGTCAAATCAAAATTCTTGATCCTACGGGAATGAGAGAGATCCAAGCCTCCATATAAAGGCGTCCCGTCTTGGCGTGGCTTCCCATACAATCCTCCTTGTACGTTCACCTGTGTTACCGGATCTAATCCGGGGCGTTTCGTTTTCACATGGATCAGACCATTCAAGGCAGAAGAGCCATATAATACGGAAGAGGCCCCTTTCAGTACCTCTACTTGATCGACATTCTCCATCGGGATCATATTCCAGTTTATTTCGCCGGAACCCGGAGTTAGCACCGACATTCCGTCCACCAGAATCAAGCAACGGCTACCCACGCCATAGGTCCATCCCGTACCACCGCGTACGGAAGGTTGCCGGTCCGTTACGTCCACACCGGAGATATTCTTCAGTACATCCGTTAAATCTTTCGGAGACTGACGAGTGATATCTTTCGCTTTCAATAATTCCATAGAGACGGTGATATCGCTTAGCTTTTGCTCATAGCGCCCGACGCTCACGACAACCTCGTCCATCATGTTTGAGTTTGTTCGTAAGGATACGTCACGTGTCAAGAACTCTCCCGGATCTACTTTCACGGGAACGCTCAACGTTTCATATCCCAGATAGCTAAAAGTCAATACAGCGTCGCCATCCGTCACTTTCAGCTCATAATAACCGTTTATATCAGACACAGTTCCTCTCGTACCCCCTTTGTCCTTATAAAAAACGTTTACCCCGGCTAAAGCCTCCTTGCTCTCCGCATCCTTAATATACCCTTTCACGTCTTGGCCGAAAGAGGCATGGGTTATCAAGAGAAGAAATAATATCAATTTGTAAGTATTCTTCATATCCAAATTATATTTCGCACAAATATAAAGGTTTATTCCATACCGCTAGACAGGTATTTAAAAACAGACCAAGAAGTCCTGTAAATAGACTATACTCTTTTTATTGCGCTAAGGAGAACCGTAAACTAATACCATAGTTTGAGTTCGAAGTCGGGTAAGATGAGGTGGACACGATCGGCTCATTGATCTGTAAATCATAGAACGCTCTCAATGTCAGGGCACGACTTAATCCGTAATCCGCAGAGAACTGGATGGTCTTGGCGATATTCCCGCTGGTAGCCTGCGTAAACTGATCCTCTATCTTACGGATCAACGATTGCATTTTACGGTAAGAGAAATCTAAGCGAATCGTAAGATCATTACTGAAGTCCCGTGTCTTTTTCATTTTCAACACCTTGTTAAACTCAGTCAACTTATATCCTACTCCTATCACGAATTCGTTGGAAAGCGCTTCCACCAATTGGTAAGAGGAAATATTCAAGCTTAAGTTACGTGTCTTGCGCAACTCAAACTTACCGGTTATATTATTCAATAAAGTAGCGTCTACACCAAACAACGGGCTGAATCCTTCCGTGATACTCACGGCCGCTATATCATAAGGAGACGATGGCGTAGGATTACCGGTTTGGATATCACGGATATATCCCAAACCATCCTGCCCGGCATCTACCCAATCCAAGAAGGAGGAAAACGCACCTACGCTATAGGAACAACGATATTGATGACTCAACATCATGCTCTTAAAGTATTTGCGGATAACCGGTATACGGATCAAGCCATCATACGTAACACGCCAGTTCGGTAGCAGACTCTTAATGGACGGGAAAGCTGACAGACCTACCTTATTTGGGTCCTTGCCTGTATAAGCCGCCAAGAAAGCAGGTACCAATACCTCCATGGAATTCAGACTTACACCTCCCCCTACGGCTGGATCATAAGGTTTTCCCGCTAAAGCATGCCCCGCCATAAAACCGGAACTCGGATAAACCGTACCGGAATATGTATCCGCCAAGCGCTGGGCGATCACGCTACGGTGAGCGATAAATTTATCGAACGCTTTCGAGGAATAACCGTTATTAGCGTTTCCGCTACCGCCGAAAGCGCTACCCAAGGCAATCGTCGTCATCGTAAAGCTACCTCCCATCTGCTCAGGCATACCGTCTTGCATATAATAGATATCGGTACTACGGGTATCTACCCGGTTTGCGTTCAAATCAATCTTCAAGCCGGCTATAGGTTCTAGATTCGCACGGATCGTAAGATTCTTCGCGCTATTGATCATGGCGGGCGTCGTCATATTCTCATTCTTTACCAACCAGCCCCTCTCGTCCGCCTCATCGATAAAGCTCCTTCTTACCGCTCCAAAGGCAAAACCGAGTCCCGGAGCCAAAGTTCCTGTACGCCGTTGTCCGAACATATCACCAACCTCCGGAGCGTAACCACTCAACATCATACCGTCTATCAACGAATATTGTATGTTTACCCGACGTACCATCATCAAGAAACGGCTACTATATTCAGCGACTTTCGTCAAGGTTCCTTCCAAAGGCTGAGGACCGGGCACGATTGTCAGCTTCAAACGGGCCGTATCCTTATTCAAGATCATGACTTGGGCGTAATTGATCGGCTTGTATTTAATTGAATAGACCTTCCCGTCCGCTCCACGTGCCGTGATACGAACCTTCTTCGTAAACATTCCATGCTGCACGATCGTTCCACTATCCGGGCTCAATTGGATCTCTTTCTCTAGTTTCACCTCTTTCTTCTTTTTCTCCGGTTGACGAGCGCTTACCCGGGAAGAGGCCATAAATTTCTGGTTGATCTTCTTCAGATATTTATTCTTATTGTACAATGACTGCAAATTGAAACTACCCTGCCAGTCAAATTGACGTTGGTTCTTTATTATATTACCCTGTTCCAACTCAATACTAGCGACATTGGCTCCACGATCCCAGTTGTACGTGGCATTATAAGTCAATGAGCTATTTACCCAGTCTAATGCCGGTATGAATTGCAATGGCATATTCCAAGTGACATTAAACGTTTGGTCATATTTCAAAGGAGTACCCAAATCACGGATACTTTGCTTCACGGAATCCTTCCATACCTGATAATCATCCGGATTCAATTTCTTATTCACTTGAACATTCGGTTCCTCGATGCGGGCATTCGTACCGGAAGTAAACGTCATGCTCAGATTATTCGTAAAGTCCCAACGCAAACTGAAGGCACGGTCCCACAAGAAATTGTGACTGAATGAGAGCAACTGGTTACCTCCATCCGTAGAACTTGTCAAATCCCTTAGCTTAATCTCATAGTAATTCCGCATCATCGCCGTCTGGAAACTAATATTCGACGGAACGTAATTCAGTCCGAATTGCTTGATATATTTCGTATACCCATTATTCTTCTTCAACTTCTCGAAGGGTCGGAACGGTTTCACGTAAGGCGTATAATTATAAGCGAAATTACCCCGGTAATCCTTGGTTGTCTCATATTCGGTCTCCGGATTCTTCTTACTGTTCTGGCTATAAGAGTAACCTAACGAGAAGTTGGCCGGATCATACGGCATCGGGTTCTTGCTACGGATATCTACCTTTACGTTATTGAAAGAGACACTCTTAATAGTGGTCTGATCCAAAGAATAACTCTTGATGGAGTCTTTCTCGGCTTGGGTCTCTACCGCATCCAAAGCGTCCGAAAGCTTAATATCCTCATTCAACGGATCATACTCAGGAGTTGTAGTCTCTTTCGAATAAGCATAGTAAAAAGGTATGCTAACCTTTGCTTTCTCAGGGAACAACTTACCCAACTCAATCGAGGTCGCCACACTATATTGCGAATAATCATCCATCCGACGTTCGGCCAGCGACTGATCCAACGCACCGAAACCAGCGGTTTCCATTCGTCCACTTACATTGACCGTACCCAAATCGGATAAAGCGACGTTCAGATTCGCATTAGCGGCCCAACCGCCTTTCTCGTCGAAATCGGTCATACGAAGTTCGTTTACCCAGACCTCACCGCTCTTAATATCATTCGATTTATTACGAACGCCAATCATGATCACTTTCACCTCTGCCAAGCTAGGATTACCGATGATACTAATCGTATTAAGAGGATTATTGTCATCCTTTTTCGAATAGACTTTTTGATAACTAACATTCCCCTGCCCTTTCCGTTTTTTCTCATTACGCTCCAACTTCATATTGGTCAATATCTCCAACGGAAAATTAAACTCATTTTTAAGCGGCCAAACCTTACGCTGATCCTCGCTATTATTTGTATTGTAAAGGATCGAGCTATGGGGCGTCAGCTCCAAGGGAACCTCATACTCATAATAGTTATTCTTATAATCTGAACCCAACCGAATAAATACCGAGAAATCGCCATCAATCAACGTCTGGTTCTCATCGATCGGTGCTTCCGCATGAGCGAACATCTGCAACCGTTTATAGCGGCGAAGATCATACGATGTCGATTTATAGACCGCACGCGCATCCTGTGGAGACAAGTCTGTTATCTTCATAGACAATGCCTGCTCGTTCTGTTGAAGCAACTGAGGCTGACTGGAATCGAACATACGGCTGATGCCCGGAGGCAACACATAGTTGACCGGCTGACGCTGCCCGTTCTCCTCTATATTTACAGAAGATACGACGATCTGTCCATCAGACTTAGGTGGTATAAGCGGATTTGATAAATCTTGCGCATAAGTACGCCAATCACCACGAACCAGCTCAAAAGAGCCGAAACGCAAAACCGTAGAATCTCGGAAGTCCGTCATATACATACGCATGAAGCGGACCGTTTTAAAATCACGGATCGCTCCCACTCTCTTATCATAATTTTTAATAGGGATCTTAAACAAATACCATTTTACCTTCTCCTTACTTCCATCCATCAAGGTTACTTCCGGCGTACGCTCATCAACAATATTATTAACGCCAACCTGCAAATCTTTTGGACGAAGCGAAACTCTATACTCAAAGTATTTTTCCGTCTTGTTCAAGGTATTATCACCGTTTATATCCTCCACATCCGGAGTACTCTTACCTGCCGTAGCATATCGCTGGTCTGATTCTTGCGAGTTTCCTTCCGTACCATTATAACGCTTATAACGCTCTAAGATACTCTTATGTTCCGCATCGTAATCATCACCACGGAAATAGTGATAATTATCGCCGGCTGGATCATTGAAAGGAGAGAAAGGATCGCCCATCATATCCGATATAACTCCACCGGATAGCTTGGCTCGCAATTTATTCAAATATTCCACATAGGTAGGAAATTGCAACTCCTCATCCGTGGAAAGACCGTTCAGACCTACATCCTGCAACTTACGATTCTGGGCATCAAACGCATAACCCGTGCTTTGCGTGCGGGGCACCTTACCCCATATCGTGGTATCTACTTTCGACATATCACCATCTACCGGCATACCATTCTCAAAGAATTTCCTTTCATCCTTTAAAATATCTTCCGATATCTCACCCAAGTTAAAATACAAATCGCCACCTTCCGAATTCTCATTGTATAAATAGGGATCCAACATCCAGAATTCAATATACTCATAATTGGCAGATTCCAAGTCGCTCGGCTCAATCTTACGCATAATACCCCCCCAACGTTTTTCTGGGTTCGCTAACTTACCATCCGGCTTTATATTATCCGCATCCAGATTATACGGACCTCGTTGATCCGGATAGAAAGCCAAGTTCAATACGGGCAAGGTAGTATTATCATTGGTACCCAGCTCCTTATTTGGATAAATCTCTTTATAGCTAATTCCCCGGACATAATGATTCGACAAGTCCTTATCCGTAAGATGCCGAGGACGAGAAGAGGAACTTTTACGCGTAAAAATACCATCCACCGTATACCAAGCCAATAAAGCCCTGTTTTTACCATAAGCGATATCGTTTACCTTATCGGCCTCCGGAAATTTTGGGTTCGTATCTTCATAAGGGGTGCTCGCCAAATTCCAAGCATACGGGTTCAAAAGGTCCATACCGCTTTGCGTAGACTCAAAATCATCCAAATAAGAATAACCACCCGTATATTGATTCTCATAATGTCCCGCTATCAAATGAGCGAATTCGGCGTTGAACGAAATCTGGCTAGGTTTGGTCAATGTCAACAAGGGTAACTTATCGAATACGTTTGTCAGCCACTGGCTTTCCGCCTTATAAGAGGTATTCAAACCCCATAAAGTGTTCTTTATAGACTCATCTCCCAAAGTGGTTTTTACCGTAAGAGGCATTTCCGACATATGCATAACCGTGGCACCGACCATGAAGTCCTTATTGAACTGGTAATTCAAGTCTAACCCGATCATCGTCTTTCGCTGCATATTAAAAGTAGACTGGTTCTCCAGAGATACGCTAACGGGTGTTCCACTAGATATGATGCTCTCATTCAAGATCGTCACACGTCCCAAACTGTAATCTACCGTATAATCCACATTCTCGGTCAGTGTAGCTCCTCCTGCCGTGACACGTACGGATCCACGGGCCACGTTAGTAGCTCCCAAGTCGATCTCTGAACCCGACGAGGCTTTATACTCACCACTTAAAAGGAATTTATTTTTCTCGGCGATCTGGCGGGCAACGGTTAATGTCGAGTCATACAACTCTTGGAATACATATTTACTGGCATAGGCATTACCTACCTTTTCCCGTAATTTCGAGCCGAAAGGTTGTACGCAAGGAAATATAATCTTACCGGTCTCCGCCTGTATCGTATAACCGTCAATAAAATCGAAGAAACCATCCGGATTCGGATTATCATAGGTATCCAGACGATCCAGCCCTAATACCCGAATCAAAATCTGATTTGCGCAATTGCCTTCCGGAAGATAGTTTACATATGTACCGGTAGAGTCGCTTTGATAGGTTACGTTCAATTTAAACTTTTCTTTCTGTACCGAATAAGCGCCCAATGAGTATACGTTCTTCATCATCAAGTCCCAGAACATCATATCCGGCGACATCGTGATACCCTTTAGCAACTTCACATAAATACAGTCGCTCGTATTCTCTTTATTATCCGTAGAGAACTCACCGACTTGATAGGTCTTGCCATTATAGATAAAACTAAAAGCGACACCCAATACCTCATCAGCCTGTAACTGAGTCCTCAAAGAAATATAACCCAATTTCTTGTTTAATGTATACTCGGAAGACTCCAGCAAACGGGCACTCTCGATTTCTTGAAAATCCTTTCCGCTTTCCATAGCACCTTTCAAGGCATCATTCACCATATTAATCTTACGGGCATCCGTAAATTGAGTGGTTAAAGTCGTATATAAATTGTTTGCGGAATTATTCGGACGCCTATCCGTTCCGGAAGGCATTACCAAGGCAGTATTACCGATATTACGAGATTCATTTTCACCCAAATCGGTGAAAGCTACGATATTGCGGGACTGGTCATAATTACCTCGTTTATTGGTCACCCACACTTCTATCTTAGAGATCTCGATACCGGAGGTGACGGTAGGCAAAGACTCCATAAACTTATCGTAGTTATCATAGAAATAATGGCCCAAGAAGAAGTGACGGTTCTCGTCGTATTCATCCACCTTGATCTCGAAGGGCTTCGTTTGCACGCCCCCTTTTGAGCTAACCGTCTTGGATTCAGATTCCTGCTGGGCAAACAAGGCGTTCACTCGCAACTTACCAAATTGTAAATCCGCTTTCATACCAAATAAAGCCGCACCTCCATTAATCAAGGAATTGCTGGTATTCATGCTCACGTTACCGGCTTCTAACGACTTGATAATCTCATCCTCCTCGCCTGTATACGCCAACTTCAATTTTTTGGAATCGAAATCAAAAGAGGTCTCGGTATTGTAATTCATTCCGAAATTCACCTTGCTACCCACCGAGGCTTGTACATTTAACTGCACACTCTCGTCAAAATTGAAGAAAGTACGTTTACGGGAACGCTCCGGAAGAGAAGGATCATTATTCTTATTCGTCTTCAATCCCATCGTGATCTCGGCCGAACCTTGTGTTCTTACACGTACTCCACCGGGGCCGAAAATACGTTCCGCCGCACCGATATTAAACTGCATATCGGTTAAGTTAAACTGTTTATTCGTAGCTTTTTGGAATTCTTCCTCGTTCTTTTGGCGGAAATAGGAACGAAGTGATTGTTGCATAGAATAATCTTGGTATTCCGCTGGGGTTAAACTCATCGGCGTACCAATCTCCATATCGCCTAATTTCGTACGGACAATATACGTATTCGTCTTTAAATCATACTCAATCGTAGTCTTGACATTCTCCGGATCACGCAAATCGGCAGGTGATTGTTTCACGATATCTTGATATTCCTCCGGTGTAGTTTTAGCTACCGGATAACGGGGAGGAATCGTATCCTCCGGAGCTTCCAGCAACTCCAATTCCGGCAAAGATGATGTATACGCAAGGTAATCAGCATTCAGCGAATACAAGCCGACACCAAACAATAATACAACGATCCATATGGAATATTTCAGTATTCGTTTTCTCATTTTCTCATTTAATTGTCAATTGTTAATCGTTAATCCTCAATTGTCAATTATCAAAGCATTCTAAGCGCAGTTTTAATTACTTGTTCCACAGCTAAAGTGGGCGAGCCTTTCAAAATAGCGGATACCGCTTTTTGCGAAGCCGCTTTCTGGAAACCTAACATAACCAATGCGGCTACGGCCTCCTCGGTTACCGCTCCATTAGAGACTGATGCCTCCGGCAAGTTTCCGGCCATACTCTCCATAGGTTTCACCTTATTTTTCAAATCTACCAAGATACGCTGGGCCGTCTTCAAACCAATCCCTTTCACGGCAGTCAATGCGGCCTCATTCTTCGAACCGATCACTTGAACCAATTCGGATGGCGGTAGAGAAGAAAGGATCATGCGTGCGGTATTCGGTCCCACTCCAGAAACGGAAGTAAGCAAAAGGAACAACTCCCTTTCGATTTTCTCGGCAAAGCCAAATAGTAAATGAGCATCTTCCCGGATTACCTCATATATATATATTTTTCCGGTAGTCTTGTTCCCAAACGCACTATATGTATTCAAGGATATATTCAGCTCGTAGCCTATACCACCACACTCCAAAATCATACGTGTAGGTGTAAGTTCCACGATTTCACCCTTTATATATTCTATCATCTATATATCTTTTTAATATTCCGTACCTATTATAACGCAAAATTAATCAAAAACGTATATCGGGTTACCATTCTTTTCCCAGATAAGGAACCTTAAAGGTTTCAAAACAACCCCGATCCTGCAATGTCACATAACATTGACGATGATCAGGTCCTCCAAATGTTAAGTTAGACGGCTGTTTTCCTGTCAATTGAATCTCTTCAACTAAATCTCCTTGCGGATTTAACAAAGCTATAGTACCCTTATCATAACGGCAAATATAAAGATTTCCTTTCTCGTCACACTTCATACCATCCATACCGTACCCCTCAAAAGTATGAAATAGACGTTTATTCCTTAAAGTACCATCCGGGCATATATCATATACCCAGACTTTTAATTGGGCAGATTCATTAACGTACAAGCGTTTACCATCCTCACTCACAGCGATGCCATTAGTCGTTCCCATATTCGTCTCCAATAAGGAGACTTTCGCATCCGGGGTAATCAACCAAAGTTGGCCTTTTTGATTCGGCCAATCCGGGTCACTCGCATACATATTTCCATTGGGGGCAAATACAATATCGTTTGGTTGATTCATCTTTGGCTCATGAGCGAATACGCTGATCTTCTTAGATTTCATATCCACTTTTAAGATATTATGCCCTGTATAATCCGCCACGTACATATTTCCGTCTTTCCCGAAGCGGATACTATTCCCGGTAGATCCTTCCGGCAAAGTGAGAAAACAGCCATGGCTACCATCTGGGCGTACAATACCGATCGTCCCTTCTTTCTTATAATTTACGGCATATAAATTTCCTTCGCTATCTACAGCCGGACCTTCTATTCCGGAAGTAAATGTGTGCTCTGGCATCCAACCCGTTGCTTTCAATACATTCTGGGCATTTAAAGAAATCCCACAATACAGAATACCACACAGCAGACTAGCAATGACCTGTATACTTTTCATTTTCAATAATTTTACTGTTTCCAAAAACCGGGGACTAATATCGTTAATACCGTAAATATCTCCAGACGCCCTGTTAACATCAAAAAAGACAGAAACCATTTCGACACCGTGGGGACATCCGCAAAATTACTTACCGGACCAAGCGTTCCCAAGCCGGGCCCTACGTTACTTATAGCAGAAACAGCGGCACCAATCGCCTCCGAAAATCCCATCCCATCCAAAGATAAAGCCAAACAGCTCACCACGATTAACGTAATATAAGCGAACACAAAAGCTAACACACGGTGTACGATATCACCAGATACGACATGTCCGTTCATTCGTACTGGAATCACCGCATGGGGATGTGTCTGTTTCTTAAATTCATTGGAGAGATTCTTCGTTAAAATAACGAAGCGTCCCATCTTCAAGCCACCGCAAGTAGATCCGGCGCATCCACAAATAAACATCAAGATCAATGCGATAAACCAGAAAAACGGTCCCCAAGGAATATAGTCATCCGTAGCGAATCCACAGGTAGAAACCAAGGTCACCACTTGGAAAGCCGCCTTACGGAACGCATTCTCTACATCCGAGGCGAATCCAAGGTACAAGATCCACACCATGACAACGATAATAGCGCTTAAAACAAAAAAGAAAAACCAGCGAAACTCCTCATCTTTAATCAATTTCTTCACATTTCCATTAAAACAGAAATAAACCAATGTCATATTGGTAGCTCCGATAAACATGAAAATAGTTATTACATACTCTATATAAGAGGAATTCCAATAAGCGATACTTGCGTTTTTGGTTGAATATCCACCAGTAGATATAGCCGTGAACGCATGATTTACCGCATCATACAAATTCATCGGACCAGCCCATAAAAGGCCGACTAAAAAAAGTGTCAGAAAAACATACACCCCCCACAGGCGTTTAGCGACTTGCGTAATACGAGGACGAAAACGTTCATGGGTTATACCAGGCGTTTCGGCATCAAACATCTGCGAGGCACCACCTCCGAAAATAGGCATCAAAGCCACGGTGAATACGACCATACCGATACCTCCCTGCCACTGTGTAAGACTCCGCCAGAATAAGATACCTTTAGGCAACGCCTCTATATTCGTTAAAATAGTAGAGCCGGTAGTCGTAAATCCGGACATGGTCTCGAAAAAGGCATCGGTCACATTATCTATATATCCTCCAATATAGAATGGTAACATTCCAAATAAAGAGAATAAAATCCAAGTCAACGTCACGATCAACATTCCTTCCCGCCGGCCGGCCGAGTGTTCATTCGCCTTAAAGCCCATAGAGTAGAACAAAAAACCGGTCCCGAATAAGATTCCGCTTGAAATAAGAAGCGGATAGACATCACTCCCCCGATAAAGGAAGGCTACGACAGTAGCAGCCAGCATAAAAAAAGTCTCAAGGATGAACATCACCCCTAGCATCTTCACTATAAAACGTACGTTCAACATAACTATCAACTAGTTAAAGTAGTCCTCCAGCTTACGCATAGCCGTATCCAAGCAGAATACGACAACATGATCGTATGCCTGTATCTGAGTATCACCCTTGATCATCATAGGTTCACCGTCACGAATCAACCCACCGAGAGTCATATCTTTCGGCAGACGGAGATCCTTGACTTGTTTCTTGGTAATCTTTGAATCCGGTCGAGCCACCAACTCCGCCACATCCGCATTCGCAAAGGTCAAACATTTCACGTTAGAGACATCCGCATCCAGAAGAAATTGATAGATATGGCTGGCCGCTATCAGCTTTTTGTTGATAACCGAACCGATGTCCATACTTTCCGCCAATTGGATATAATCGATATTCTCAATCTTAGCGATTGTCTTAAACACACCTAAACGCTTAGCGGCCAGACATGCCAATATATTCGTGCTGGAATTTTCCGTCAAAGCTATAAAAGTCTGCGCATCCTTGATGCCTTCTTGCATCAACAAATCAGTATCACGGCCATCTCCGTTTATAATCAAGACATTACTAGGCACTACCTCAGCGATTCGATGACTTTTCTCTTTATTAGCCTCAATTACTTTTACCCGGATGTTATTCGGTAAATATTGGCAAGCACGGATAGCGATACGGCTTCCTCCCATAATAATAACCTTCTTTACTTCCGGATCTTTCTTTCCGGCCAGTAAGCGCACATCCTCTATATGAGATCGGGTCGTCGTAAAGAACACGATGTCACCAGACTCTATCCGGTCCGTACCACGGGGGATTATCGTCTCGTTCTTTCGCTTAATAGCGACAATATGATATAGCTTCTGCTCATTTAGCAATTCGGCCAATACCCGATTCACCAAACGGGAATTATCCCGAACTTTAACACCTATCAGAATTAAAGCTCCACCAAACAGCTCCCAATATTGGCGTGTCCACGGACGGCGTACAGCTGTCACAATCTCCTTAGCCGCCAACATCTCAGGGTAAATCATCGAGTTGATTCCCAGTTTCTCGAACAGCTCTTTATTTTTGGGTAATAAATATTCGTAATTATTGATTCGGGCCAACGTACGATGCGCTCCTAGATTATGAGCCAACATACAAGCCGTCACATTGGTAGTCTCCTCGGGAGTAACACTTACGAACAAGTCCGCTTTCTTGATCCCCGCTTCCTCCAAATCTCTAAGCGAGGTCGGATTCCCGACCATAGGGAGAATCTCCATGCTAGATTTTGAGAAATTCAGCCGTTCCTCATTCGGATCCATCAAAATGATGTCCTGATTCTCTTGAGATAACATTTTCGCTAAATGTGTACCTACTTCTCCCGCACCGGCTATGACAATTTTCATATTTTATTAATTGACAATAATCAATTCTCCTTTTTCAACTGTTTCGCAATGCTCTCGGCATCCATACCACATAATTGATACAGTTCCGGTATAGAACCATGCTCGATAAACGCATCCGGCACTCCGATACGCTTTACATGAAGCGTATAGCCATTGTCTGCCATAAACTCAAGGACAGCGCTACCAAAACCTCCTTTTATCACTCCATTCTCTACCGTAATAATACGGTTATATTTCTGCCCGATCTCATGCAACAGCTCCTCATCCAACGGTTTCAAGTAGATCATATCGTAGTGGGCTATCGATACCCCCTCTTCTTTCACCATCTCGATGGCTTTGATCACCTCGTTTCCGATCGGTCCGATAGAAAGTACGGCGATATCATCCCCGTCACGCAACTTTTTCCCTTTTCCTATAGGCAATACTTGCATCTCGTTACGCCAATCTTTCATCTCCCCCTTACCTCTAGGGTAACGGATTACAAACGGGCCATCAAAAGCGGCATAGCCTGTATACATCAAATTCCGTAAATCCAACTCATTCAATGGGGAAGCGATTACCAAATTCGGTATCGGACGAAGATATGCTAAATCAAACACGCCATGATGTGTAGCTCCATCCTCTCCCACTAATCCCGCACGATCCAGACAGATCACCATATGTAGTTTTTGCAAAGCTACATCATGGATAACCATATCATACGCACGCTGCATAAACGAGGAATACACGTTGCAGAAAGGTATCATTCCCTCCTTAGCTAATCCGGCAGAGAAAGTTACGGAATGTCCTTCCGCAATTCCCACATCAAACGCACGATCCGGGAAGGCTTTCATCATATAAGTCATCGAGCAACCGGAAGGCATAGCCGGAGTTACGCCTACAATACGCTCATCTTTCTCCGCAAGCTCTACCAATGTATGACCGAATACGTCTTGATATAATTGAGGTTCATCTAATTTACGGACGATTATACGCTGCCCGGTTTCCTTATTGAACTTTCCGGGAGCATGCCATTCCGTAGCGGACTCTTCCGCAGGTTTAAAGCCTTTTCCTTTTTTCGTTTTGATATGCAACAGCTTAGGGCCTTGCATATCTTTTATATCATTCAATACCTTCACCAGATAATTTACATCATGCCCATCCACCGGACCAAAGTAACGGATGCTGAAGCCTTCAAATAAATTATGTTGCTGGGTAAGCAATGCTTTAAGGCTATTGTTAAAACGTAAGATGTTTTCCCGGCGATCGTTATTGATGAGCTTGATCTTCTTTAAGCCTCGATACACATCGTATCTCATTTTATTATAGGCTTGACTCGTCGTTATATCCACTAAATACTGGCTAAGACCACCTACGCTATGATCTATCGCCATATCGTTATCATTCAGGATAATCAACAAATTATTAGGGTTGGCAGACGCATTATTCAACCCCTCGAAGGCGAGTCCTCCGGTCATAGCGCCATCCCCGATCACAGCGATCACATGGCGATCCAGTTCCTTCTTCAAGGCCGAGGCTACCGACATACCCATCGCCGCAGAGATTGAATTTGAGGCGTGTCCGGCGATAAAAGCGTCATACTCACTTTCCGCAGGATTAGGGAATCCGCTAATTCCTTTAAACTTACGGAGCGTATGAAAAATATCTTTCCTTCCTGTAAGTATTTTATGTCCGTAAGCTTGATGCCCGACATCCCAGACAATACGGTCATAGGGGGTATTGAATACATAATGAAGGGCGACTGTCAGCTCTACCGTACCAAGGCTTGCACCTAGGTGACCGGGATTCTCAGACAAAACATCGATAATATATTGACGCAAATCGGCACATACCTGCTCCAACTTATCCTGTGACAAATGTCTCAGGTCTTCCGGAAAATGAATGCTATCCAATAGGTGTTCAACTTTGCTTTCAGCCATGTCTGCTAATTTTTCTGGCAAAAATACAGAATAAACGGCATATATAATAGTATTGTTCTGTCATTTCTTAGACAAGGGGGAAATCCATATTGATTTTAACAGCTAAATCCTATAAAATTTCATAGTTATGTTTTTTTCAAAACATAGTTATGAGTTGTGAATTTCATAACTATGAATTTTTCAAGTTATAATATAGTCATGAAATAACACCATTTGGAAATAAAAATAGCCCAACCACACCAAATTTGATCTCTTAAAAAGCACAATAAGTCTAATATTTCCAAACTATTACCTATACACCTAATAATCAACATACAATAAAATCGTATCTATCCAAGCTCCGATTAGTATCCATAGCATTTTGAATTTCTATTAATACTAATCGCAATTTCTATGGATAGTAAAGCAGGCTACAATGGAGCCTATTTTCAAGAAATATACAATAAACAGAATGACTCCCGGCTGATTAATGATACGTTTAGCGGTAAAACATATACATAGATACGTTTTCAAGTAAAGATTCGTATTTGGTACAGTTGTCCAAATAAAAAAGAGCTGTGCTTCCCATTTTACCGAGAAGCTTAACAGCTCTTTCTTCTTACAAAACCTCTTAATTTTTTATTCCAAGGTAAAGCTACCGGTCAAGTGTCCCAACCGATGTAACAACACAACCTGATACTGGCCATTTGCTTCTCCCGCTAAAGAGAAAGAATAAGTTCCACCTGCCTCTGAAGAAACAACATCTTCATAGACTTTCACTCCTTCATCATTCATGACACATACGGTCAAGTTTGATAAAGCATCTTCAAAGCTCAAGGAAAGAATGTCTCCTTCGATTGATGCAACTGGAGGACGATGTGTGTCAGCGGAACGATAACGTTCATCATCCCAAGCTCCTTCTGTTGGAATAATATCTCCAAATACAGATTGAACTAAAAATAACGCAAAAAAAATTGCACAAAAAATAAATCTGTTCACATTTTTCATAATATCTTGTGTATTAATTGTGCAACAAACATACAACGACTTTGCTAGTGATTCAACTACTACTATTGCACAAAATATGCACATTTACTACAAATACTCTCGGATAAATCTATCAAACTTTTCTGAAGATCCTTTTTCTTGAGGATATATTTTCTCATAAAGACGCTTTCTTATCATTGATACATTTGTTGGAGTAGTTACGATCAACATCGCAATTGTTACTGGAGGAACATTAGCTTTAATTAAACAACAAACACGCAACTCAGTTGTTGTCAACTTTGAGAATATAGTCATCAAACGTCGTGTAAACTTATCAAAGGTTTCATCCAAAGCTTTAAATAATTCATTCCAATCTTCTTCTTTAGGTCTCCATTCTTCTTTCATATGGAATTTATAATAAATATCAGACATCTGAAAACTCTCTATTAAAAACCGATTTTCAGTTTTAACATATCTTAAATTCTGATTTTCAGTTTCCAACTTCATTTTTCGAAGAGCCATCAACTCTTTCTCTTTTTCATTGTAAGCTCTAGATGATTTTTGCAACATTTCTTCTAATTCCCTAATAAGTTTTTCATTTTCCTCAATGCGAGTCAGATCTGCTTGGTGTTTTTTTTCTAGAGCCTGTAATAGCTCCCTATGCTCTTGTAAACGCAACTTTTTCTTTTTCATCTGCACATATCCTAAAACTGATATCACGACAATCACGACAACACTTATAATTAAAATCAAAGTCACAGTTAAATTCTTTACTTTCAACTTATTCAACAAGACTTCAGATTGTAATAGTTTAGCTTCTGTTTTATGATAATCATATATTTTCTCTATTCGTCTTATTGATTCCGTTTTCTTTGTTTGGTTTACAGAATCTCTTAAAA
>ENA-OVFS01000911-OVFS01000911.1-human-gut-metagenome-genome-assembly--contig:-NODE-911-length-23740-cov-3.968672_pt1 | contig 23740 bp, 18 predicted proteins | sample MGYA00237763_ERZ505405 | MGnify/ENA primary metagenome ERZ505405 (study PRJEB26158, sample SAMN06016401) | human gut metagenome | biome: human gut; feature: ankylosing spondylitis patient; material... | reverse complement strand
TTTCACCTGATATTTGAGTTTTAAACCTCAATCCATCAATCAGTTTAACTTCTAAAGCCAAAGATGTATTAATCAAAGGTTCTATTTCATTATTTTTAGGTAATTCGGAAAAAGCCACAGGATTTGCCCGAGGAGTACCTAAAGCATTTTGAATCATCGCATAATACTCACCGTTCTCATTTCTAACAGGTGACATCGGATTACCTACCATAGCAGGAAACAGTACGTTTGTCTCGTTCGTACCTTTTTTAGCCATCAAGCTAATATTATTAAAAGTAGATACAGTAACACGGTCTCCAAATTTCTGCGAAGCATTAAAACGCAAACTACCACGTTTATATCCTGAATTATTAACAATACCTTGTTCATCAAAGAAACCGGCACCGACATGCACCTTAGTCGTTTCCGTACCAGAGCTGAAAGATACCTGGTAATTTTGTGTCAGCCGTGCCGATCCTGTTGTTTCCCTCCACCAATCTGTACTTTGCCCACGATCAAGCATCTGCTGCTCTGCAGGTAAGAAAGCGTTAGAAGGCATAGTTATTCCATCCATTTCATAGGATTCTCTACGCAATTGAGCAAACGACTGAGCATCCATCATTTCTATCGGATTATTAAAGAACTTAATACCACAATAAGCATTTACCTCTAAGACAGGTTTCCCTATTTTTCCGGATTTAGTAGTAATCAAGACAACTCCATTTGCGGCACGTGCCCCATAAATAGCAGTCGAAGACGCATCTTTCAAAATACTAACCGATTCAATATCATTAGGATTAATCGCATTCACTCCTCCACCAGACGCAATAGGAAAACCATCAACAATAAATAATGGGTCACCTCCTGAAAATGAATTTTTTCCACGAATACTTAACGAAACACTCGCACCCGGATCACGACTACTTTGTAAAGAATACAACCCCGGTGCATTACCTTGCAATGCCTGACTCAAATTAGCTGCTGGTAACTTCTGCAAGTCTTTGGAAGATACAGACGATACCGCACCTGACAAATTACTTTTCTTCACTGTACCATAACCTACAACAATTATTTCGTCAATAGCTTCCGAGTTTTCTTTCATAACAATATTCAAATCTTTTTGATCGGTTACACTCATTTCAACCGATTGCATACCGATATAAGAGAACACCAAGACACTACCTCGTGGAACTTCCAAACTAAATTTACCATCCATATCGGTAACAACTCCCTGCATCGTCCCTTTTACCACTACAGAAACCCCGATCAAAGGCATTCCTGTCGCATCACGCACGAGACCACTCACGACCCCATCTTGATTCATTATATTAATGTGCAAATTATTATCCCCAAAAACATAAGGAACAAATAAGCCACATTGGAGAGAGGCAGCCAATAACAGTCGGACAACTTTATGCCCAAATAGGGTATGAGAATATCTCCCTCTCTTATTCATCTCAATAATTTTCATAATACTAAAATGATTTAATTAATACTAGTTCCTGATCTCCCAAACATTCTTTTACCAAAAAAATCTAACTAAATCCGGACTTAAGGATACCACAAAGTAACACGATTCACTTAAAGTCATAAATAGATAAAATAATTATATGATGGACTATATTTTGACACAATACAAAAACACCCTTCATGTACCTGAACTCATATAACAAAAGCTCTCATTATACAAATCCACATAATATATGAATACTCAATGTATAAAGAGAGCTTTTTAACGACCTCACCGCAAACTATGTTTTTGAACCCCTTCGTTTCGCTAATGGATTATTTATTTGAGACCGATGTATCTGTACCCCCTGATGATTATTATCCATCTCGGCAGCGGCATTGAAATAGCGCATGGCCTTTTCCTCGTTCCCTAAGCCCAAATGTCCGAGTGCCATCAGATAATTACAATGGATACGATTCTTCTTGTTCATATCATCTTCCCAAATCTGCAAGTCTGGTAAAGAAACGGCAAAGTAGTCCATTTTAAAGACATCGTACAAATGTTTCTCTCCGTAAGAAATCAGGTTATTAAAACGACTACGGGCTTCCTCCTCACGTCCTAGTTCACGCAACGCCAATCCTTGATAGAATATCTTGTCTGGTTTCTGGTCGTTGTAATACACGGCGGCGGCGGGTTGGCTGTTTCCTACACTGGCTTCCAGAAAGAGAGATTCGGCCTCTGCCTTCTTCCCCACACCTCGCAACGCACAGGCCTTATAATAATTAAAGTCGTTCTCCTGAGCACCGTACAGTTTCCCTTCTCCTAGATTATGCGGATAAACGAAACATTCTTCGATCAGGGATAATGCTTCCGTGTACTTTTCTTCTGCCAATAGTCTCTTAACCAGTTCAACACGTGCCAGTTGGTATTGCGCCGGTACTTTGCCTTCTCCTCCTTCCCATGGGTGGAATTGACGATCATCAATCATATGGATCGCTTCTTCATAACGCCCTAACTGGTTCAACAAGGTTAGATATTCCAGATACAGATCATCACGACTAAAAGCTACATCCTTATATTTGTCCAAGAATGCCAACCGTTCGGTATGCGGGCGATTCAATCGTTTATACAATTGATCAAGTTCCATTAGGACGCGAGCATCTGTTGTATCCAGGGCGAATGCTTTTTCCAGTAATCTCACTGCCTCTTCCTCTTTGCCCAGCTTGTTAAAATAGGCCAACGAAAGGTTACGCAATACGGTCGGGAAGGTAGCATCCTGTTTCATGGAGGTTTCCCAGGCTGCAATTGCTTCCGGATACTGGCGTTTATCGTACCATAAGTTACCCAAGTAATAAAGCGCCTTCGGTGTTTCTTCCGCAAAATCAATTACCGCCTGAAGAGCGAGAATAGCTTCCAGCGCATTGGGGAAACAGCAATCCGGGGTTTGCCGCTCTGCCTCACGGATAGCGGCAAACGCCTCTTCCTTCCGGTCCAGACAGATTAGGAACCAAGATTTATAATAATGTAACATGGTCTGCCCCAATACCTTCATGCAAATTACCTTATCTACCACATCCAGCGCTTCTTCCCAACAACCGGCCGATGCATAGTCAAGTGCCAACTCTTCATAATTATGAGCTTCCGGACGCATCAGGGAGACCAAAGTCTGCCAGTCGGCATCATTCCCGGTCAGCAAAAACTTCTCAAAACCGCAACCAAAGTTGAAACGATCCATACGAAGCGATTCTTCTATCAAAGATAAGGCATCTTCTTTTCTTCCCAGATGGCGAAGGATAGTAGCCTTCAAATGACGTCCACGCAGGTTATGCCAATTACGAACCAATGATTTATCGATTTCATAAAGAGCCTCTTCCCAATCACCACGGGCAACAGATAACTGTGCCAGCGAATAATACCCGGCATCCTGCCAAGCCGCGTTCCAACAAGCCTTGTAGAAAAAGTCGTAAGCTTCTTCCGTCTTCCCTTGGTATTTCAGTGAAAGACCGAGGTTATACAACGGCTCTCCGTCATAAGGATTCGGATTCCGTTCGGTCAAGGTCTTTACCGCCTGACGCAAATAAGGTTCTGCCTTGGCGAACTGCCCCTTACGGATCAACCACAAGCCCATGGCATTATTGTTGCGAACATCGGTCGGATCACGACGGATTGCTTCCTGATAATAATCAGTAGCCGAATAAGTGGCATGGCGGTATTGCTCCAGGTGTAAACCCGTCAGATACAATTGTTCCGTGGTACGGACATCTGCCGGATCGAGTGCCGCTTTAGCCGGCTCGGGCACCTCCTTGATCACATCAGGCTCAGGCTCCCAGGCTAGCATTTGCTTTCCTTTGTCATTAGAGATACGCACTTTTACATCCGTAAGGCTGTCGACAGGCACAAATACCTCAAAGATATTCTCTGGAGTGACATCACCCGTCATATCCAAGCAAATCTCGCCAGATCGCTCAACTACGATATGCAAGTCCTTTTGTGCGGAAGTAGCGAATATCCTAAGCAAAGCCCCCTTGCCTTCGGGCTCAATATTCATCAAAAGCTCAGAAGAGGCATTCTTCACCACACCCAATTTGCGGTAAGGCATGAAGTATTGAGTGAAAGTCTTCTCCTCGTAAGGCTGTAACCAAGTAAAATCAGGCTGGTTATCCGTGTACACGCCTGTCATTAATTCGATATAAGGACCATCCGAGTCAGTCAGGTTACGGTCCCAGGCCTGCCCGAAGTCGCCATTCCCCCAAGTCCATTGTTTCTTACCCGGTGAGATATGATGGTTCGCAACATGTAATACACCGGCACGGGTATCATTCTCATAACCGCCCACAAAGTTATAGCTGGAACGGATCGCCATATAGGAAGTAGGTACCGGGATATTCTTGTAACGGGAGATATCCACACCCGCCGAATAGTCCATCTTATAATACGTACCTGTAGCGATCGGATAACGGGATACGTCGCGTTTGCCATGGTCGAACACTGCGTTTACATCAGCGGGAAATACCGATTGATAGGCATCGTTCACAGCCACCGCCGGGTTCGCCCACCAAAGGAATGTCTGGGGTATCGGAGTAGGGTTGTATAGTTTCCCTTGTATTTCGAGTACGGCACGCCCCGGACGCAACGTAAAACCAGCCATTCCCTTCTGGTGAAACATACGCTCGCGTTCGCTCACCCAGACAATGGCACTACCATCGGCACAACGTTCAATCGTAAAGTCAATCGGAAGGAACGTACTCGGACGGTGATGTTGCGGCCAGTTAAACTCGATACCTCCGGAGATCCATGGCCCTGTCAGACCCACCAAAGCCGGTTTAATAACCTGATTATAGTAGATGAAATGGCGTTTTTTGATCTTATCGTACGCCATTTGTACACGTCCGCCCAACTCCGGCAGGATCATTACCTTTATATATTCGTTTTCCATCCATACAGCATGGTAACTCTTATTTTCGCAGGTATCCTCTATCTTTTCCACTACCGCATAAGGATAAACCACCCCGCTGCTTCCTTGGTAGACACGCTTCTCCAGAAACATCGGATTCTTTTCGGCTTTGCCAATACCGTAGGTAGGAAGAAGGATATCCTCTTCCCAAACTTTCACATTTTCAGCCATTGCAATCTATTTATTTTGTTAATTCTTTTTCCAGTTCTTCCAAGGTCTTACCTTTCGTCTCAGGGAGCTTGGCACGGATAAAGAGAAATCCGGACAGGCAAATGATACCATACAACCAGAAGGTACCCGAAGCTCCTACCGCCTCATTCAATATTGGGAACGTATAGGTCAGCACGAAACAGGCCACCCAAAGGAAGAAAGTCGAGATCGCCATCGCCATCCCCCGTATCCGCACCGGGAATATCTCGGAAAGCACGACCCATACGACCGGAGCCAATGACATGGCATAGCAGGCTATTGCCATCACTACCAACAGCAACATCGGCCAACCGCTTATCTCAAAAAAATAGCAAGTCCCCAAGATAGCGTATATGACCGCCAATCCGGCCGAACCCACAAACATCAAACTCCTTCTACCCCATTTATCCACCGTATAGATAGCGACAAAAGTAAAGATCACATTCGTCACCCCTGTCACGACAATATTCATCAAGACATCGGAAACGGTATAACCCGCTTCCGAGAAGATCTCGTGCGCATAATTAAAGATCACGTTGATACCGCACCATTGCTGGAAGATAGCCAGTACGATCCCGATCATCAAGACATTCCGTACACCGGGTTGAAGCAAGGCGTTCCAATTATTTTTTTCTTCCCGCTTGCCGGTCAGTTGTGCCAATTCGTTCAATGTCCGATCGGCATAGGAGGTACCGCCGATACGCATCAATATACTCCTAGCTTGGGCTGTCTTTTGAACCATTGCCAGCCAACGCGGGCTCTCCGGTATAGTAAAAGAAAGCACGAAGAATAATCCGGCAGGAACCAGTTCCGCCCAGAACATCCATCGCCAAGCCCATTCCACACTTTCGCCACTCAGCACCTCACTCCCTTGGGTAAAGTATTCTCCGATCTGCCAGTTAGCCAGCTGCGCCATCAAGATACCCAGCACAACCGTAAGCTGGTTCAGCGACACGAACTTTCCGCGAACGGATGCCGGAGCCACTTCCGCGATATACACCGGAGAAACATTCGACGCGATACCGATACCGAAACCTCCAATAATGCGATAGAGTATAAAACAAGTGAAACTATCGACCGCCCCGGTTCCGTAAGCCGACCAAACAAAAAGGAAAGAAGCGATAACCAACATCTTTTTACGCCCGTATTTGTCACTCCACTCACCGGATAGCAAAGCGCCCGCCAAACAACCGATCAATGCGCTACTCATCGCCCACCCGCGTAGAGCGGCAGATCCTTCCAATCCAAAAAAAGGCTCATAGAATATTTTAGCGCCACCGATCACCACCCAGTCGTAACCGAACAGCAATCCTCCCATGGCAGAGACAAGGCAAATAAGTAATAAGTAAGCAGTTGTACGCTTCATGATAATAGAATTAAAGTTATGGTGCAAAGAAACAGCCTTTCTACTAAAAGAGAAATAGATAAAACAAGCTCATTAATGGACAATCTTTCGAATTAATTATATCTTTGCGATCTATAATCGAACAGATTCCATGATCAAACGAAAAGACGGTTTTAATGGCGAACGGGCATTGGTACTTCCTTTGTCTGTTGTACAAGAGATGGAGAAAGACGCACTTTCCTCGGTCCTGCACATTACGGATATAGGTTATTATCCCAAGGCATTACATCACTTCCGGGAACGTACGGAACCCATTAGCCAGTTTGTCTTTATTTACTGTATAGAGGGAGCCGGCTGGTTTCGTACCAATGAACAAGAGTATGCCGTAAAAGCCAACCAATATTTCATATTGCCCGCAGGAATACCTCATGCATACGGTTCGGACGAAAGTAACCCATGGACAATCTACTGGATACATTTCAAGGGAAAGCTGGCTTCTTACTTTGCCGGGCAAGCCAATCGCCCGATAGATATCAAACCAAGTATCCAGTCTCGCATCAGTAACAGAAACGATCTTTTCGAAGAAATATTCCACACGTTGGAAATGGGGTATAGCCATGAGAATCTCCTGTATGCCTGCTCCGCTTTCCATTACTACCTCGGATCACTACGTTATTTGCAACAATACCGTGAAGCAGCCCGCGACGAATCCGACTCAAACGATATCGTCACGGCAGCCATCCATTACATGAAAGAGAACCTTGAGAAACGGCTTACACTAGCCGATCTAGCGGCCCATACCGGCTATTCTCCCTCCCACTTCTCCGTGCTATTCAGCAAACGTACCGGATACGCCCCACTCACCTACTTCAATCAATTGAAAATCCAGCAAGCTTGCCAACTGCTGGACTTTACCGACATGAAAATAAACCAGATTTGTTTTAAAATAGGAATTGAAGATACCTACTACTTCTCCCGCCTGTTCAGCAAGGTGATGGGGATACCACCGAGGGAATATAAGAAGCAGAAAAAGGGATGATCCCACGTTCATCCTTTCTTTTGCACCACGATACGGCAAGTAAGCGGGGCACGCAGGTTATAGGAGTCTTTATAATAGACCTCGGCCGCCCCGATCTTCAGTTTCGCCCGGATCTTTACCGGGATATGGTTCTCGTCATCACCGATCCAAACCTCCGCCGCTTCCTTGGCTTGGGAAAATGCCTCATCGTAGATATCGATATAGAAATGGCGGGTACGGAATTTCGCCTCCTTATGCTCGACGATCTGTTGTCCCGTATAGCGAAAACGGGCGTTCACGAGCTCCCGGCCGATAGCGATCATGAAAGGGAACTCCGCACCATAACTCATCGTCCGCCAATCCAGCGAACGGAGATACATCGTAGCTCCCAGCATATCGAATACACGTCCTTTCGCCATTAGCATCGTGTCGATCTTCGTCTCCTTTAATGTATGGCGATGCGAGTGGATATCGATCCTACCGCTTCCTTGATACTCAAACTGGAGATTATCCACCAGATAGTAGTCTCCCTCGTTCGTGCGCTTCGAGCTGAACAAGAGCCGAGGCTCCTTTGAGTAATGACAATCCATCGTATCACGCATCCTGAAGACTTTCTCGATCACGCCGGCAGAGCGGAACAACAGGTTATAATGCCATGACGGCGCTCCTTGGTATTCCGATTCTTTCACGGAAAGGGTAGCCAATCCGGCCTTCGACATGATCAGCCCCCATTTGAAATAAAGATCGTAATCCACCCGTTCCCCATGGGATAACGGCAACGTTTGTGCCCGCAAAGACGTAAGACTCGCTACACACAAAAAGAAAACGCATATATACAGTTTAGAAGCGCAAGCCGCCCACACCGCTGTTCCTATTGGACGAAGACTGTGTTCCCTCATTTTTGTAATCTCTTTTCTTTTTCGTTAGCTCTTTCGGTTTATTCTTCGTGATATCGATCGGTTTCTGCCGTTTCATCGGTGTAGCCTTGATATTCCAAGTCTCCTCCACTTGCCAGTTCTGCATGATATTGAATATCTTCGGGCAATAGAAGACAAGTTCCGGCTGCCGTTTATCGGCGTAATTACCGGTATCCCAGACACCGTTATCATTCACGTCTAATACTAAACGGGCATAATATTTATCCGGTTTCAAGTCCATGAAAAGCACGCCGCCATCTTTTACCTTCACCTTACGGATCGGCTGGTCGCTGCTATTCAATAATTCCACGAAAGCGGTGGTATCCGCTCCCTCGATATTGATATATAAATGCCCGTACTCATCTTCCTTCTTGATCTTGAATTCCCCGCTATACACATCGTTCCATTTACCATAGGCACTGAATATCGTGGCAGAATCTACTTCCAAACGGAATTCCTCGCCATATTTCCACGGGCGCTTGATGAAGAAATTCAAGGAATTCGTCGTATCCGGGAAGAAATCGAAGTCAACGGCTTCCCAAAGCGTATCCACTTTCTGATCCAGATAAAAATGATCTTTCGTTAACCCCGCTACCGGTTCGCTAAACGTAACAGCGACCGTATCATACAGGTTGATCGAACCGGAAGCGTTTACGTTCATTCCCAGAAACTCGATGGGTTCCGGCTCATCGTCTTTTTTCTTTTTCTTCTTCTCCACAGGACGGCGACGCACGGTAAATTGTACCGTATCTGTCTGCGGACGAAGTATATTCATGGAATCGCTTTTCAGGTAATTCACCTCCACTTGCAGCGTATCTTGCTTCCAGATCAAAGAATCGGTCAACCAGTAATGCACGGCTTTTCCTTCCTCCGCTGTCTGCAAGAAATACCAATTGCTATCCGCCGGGGTGAAATTCAAAGGAACCGGTACCGGAATAGTATCCAAGGAGGTATTGAAACGCAAGGTTAGTATTTTCTCATCCGTACGCTCCGGCTTCAACATATATTGACGCTCTACTTTCTCCTTAAACAGGCGTAACTCGATATTGTCCGGCATAAAATGGGTATAACCGACTGTCATCACCGTATCGATCGTCAAGCTATCTTTCCAAATCGTATCTTGACGGGTCGTCAACTCGAACGCGGGGACGATCAAGGAATCATAAAAAGCGATCTGCTGCCCGGGCTGGCTGTACTTGTAGGAGCGCATCACATCCTCCAAGGCATAGATCCGATAGGTTCCGGGGGCCATATTACGAATCGTAAACTCTCCCTTGTCGTTCGTACGGGAAGTACGGACAAATGGGATCGTCGTAAAGGCGGAATCCTCCAGATTCGTATGCACGCCGATCGTAATACCCGGCATAGGCTCCAGATTCTCGGCGTTCAGCAAGACTCCGGACACCTCCATACTATCAATGGATTCGCCGGTAGAGAACGCGAAGGAATAATTCTCCAATACATTCTTCTCATTATTATCGGAGATCGAATTGGTAAAGTCTATCGTATAGGTCGTATTCTCCTTCAACGTATCCATCAGCTCGATGACCGCCTTCCGGCCGTTCGCCCGGATAACGGGTTGCTCCATTTGGGGTGGAGTGATGATCACGTTCTCGGTAGGCTTATCGATCTGGATCAACTCATCAAAAATAATCTCCACCTTCTTTCCCTTATAGTTTATCTGGTTAGGCAACGGCGTACTGCTTACGAACTTAGGCGGGGCCTCATCATAAGGCCCCCCGTTCGGCGAGGCTATATTCGCGCACGAGTACAGCACGGCCAACAAAAGTACTCCTATAAAGAACCGTAAACTATTTCTTACGTATTTATCTTCCATTCAATCTTCATATTTCAATTGAGGGACAAAAATAGGGAAAAATCCTGTGAACGATAAGGATATATACGCTAATTAATCTATACAGGCCACCTAAATTAATTGAGTTATCATAAATTATCTTCACCTTATTGTCATTTTTCTCTCCTAAAGAATATCATCGCGGCTCATCCGGAAAAAAACATCAGCTTGTTTTCCCGAAAACACGTACATGTTTTTTCGAGTCTGGTTATCAATCTCTTACAAAACGGTAATTCACATCGAGCTTATTGTAAAATAAAACACCCGAAATAAGGCAGATACCTAATTAAAAACAGTATCTTCGCGATAGATGGAAGTATAACCAAATAAATAGAGCAACTATGTCAGAAGTATCAGGTATCGAATTGGAGAAAGATGCGGCAGGGAACAACAGCTACGTTCGCATCGACTTAAAGAAATATGGGGATATGATCAATCCTATATTGCAACGATTGGGAGTAAACCTATCGGATAGTAACCTTGATGAATTTGAACGAGATTGGAACAAAGGATTGAGCATCGAGGAATTCAGACAATACGCAAAACAAGAACTAAGAAAACATTTCTATGAAAAAAACGCACAAAGAAAATAACACAAAAGTTATTATCCCTAAAGAAATAATCACTTATCTGATGGATTTAGCCGACACCTTATTTGAGAAAGATTATTATTCATACATTGAGTACGCAAACATACTTATCGATGATATCCTCGACTTCATCCACACTTTACCTCATGCGCCACATTATAACCTCTCCCATACAGCTGAAATGAGGTTCAACCGATACGGGAAAGATTTGCAATACGCCTTTTTCAAACGAAAAAGCAGTAAACATACCACATGGTATGTTTTTTTCAACCGGAAAGGTGATCGATATATTATACGTTATATCACCAATAATCATAAAGACGGCAAGTATATAAGAGCTCCTTTTACCGAGGAGGATTAACACTTCGTTTTAGCAACCTGAACCCAATCCGGCAATACAAACACTTTCGCTTCTCGCAATATTCTCGTTTTAACTGGATGAGTGATTGCGTATCACCAGCGTTATGGACTTCGATACCGGATTGGATAAAAGCGGTTACGATATGATTGCGTTCCGGCGGGATACTCTCCAAGAGGCGGGTCGCACGCAGGCAATACTCAGGAAGTTTATTTCGACCGCCGTAAGCGAATAGCAGAGGGACTACCGTATTTATTAACAGGATATTCAAGGCATTCTCCCCGATCATTTTATCTTTTTGCACCGAGGCGTATTGGAAATGATAATGATTCTTCCAATAATCCGAGGGTTGGATACGGAAATAATCCTTGATCTCTTTAGGAGAAGAAGCGGACAGGATCATCGAGAACAACGTATCGTACCGATGCCAGATAGCGGCCAGTTGCGCCAACTTCACATGCGGGAAGTTGGTCGGACGGACGCGAAGGCTTTTGAACAAGGATTCATCCAAAGGCTTGAGATCGAACTTATGGCGGAGAAACTCATATTCCCGCCTCAGCAGACGACAGTAATGGCAGGAGCCCTCTTCCGAGAGCATACCCGCTTGTCCGAAAAGCATCGCCTCTACTTGTGACTCGCTAGCCCTTTGCTTTTGGATATATCGTAGGGGGAGGCTTTTCGCCAACCACTCGAAAGCGTCGCTATTCACGCCAAAGCCGAAACTACGGGTTAATAGGATATAGAACACCTCGTTCCAATCCTCTTGGTACTGATCCAGCAGACGGTATATATCCTCTGTCTTTCGTTCCAGCCGCTCACTGAGCAAGGTATCCATCCATGAGGCCAGATGCACGGAGTCTACTTCTTGAATCCGCTCAAGACAGGGGACGGGCACCTCTCTTACCAATAGCCAATCGATATTTTTCCGGACAGGTTCCGGAACGGATAATATCAATTGAGGAATAGCCTCACCGTTCATCCGGCAGATAGATGCGTCATTCACACCTGTTACATGCAAGATAACGGAGTCATATGCCTTATCCGAATCATGATGGTGAAGCAACCAATCGGAAGCTTTTTCGTGGATCTCCACGCTTCCGGCCCATACCGTGCCGTCAATCTTTATCTTGGCGTTGAAGAAGTCGGGACCGGCGTCGGTGTTTTGTATTCCGGGATCGATAACAGCGATAGGAAGCCCCTCGGTGGTAGTCAATGGAGTACTTGCGTAGAGTTTGTATTTCCAAACATAGTGTAATAAACGTTCCATATTCTTTCAGAGTTAAGATTTTGGATTCAAATGTAATTCATTTTCTGTATATTTGCGACATTAATTGAATTAAAGTATGAAAATTGCACTTATAGGTTACGGGAAAATGGGCAAAACGATCGAGCAGATCGCCATCCAAAGAGGACATCAAATTGTTTCCATCATAGATATCAATAACGCTGAGGATATATATTCAGAAGCGTTCAAGAGCGCCGACGCGGCAATTGAGTTTACTACCCCGGCTACCGCTTTCAATAACTATATGAAATGTTTCGAGGTAGGCGTGCCGGTCGTATCGGGTACTACCGGATGGCTGGACCGTATCGGCGAGATCAAGGAGAAATGCGAGAAAGAGGGCAAAACCTTCTTCTACGCCTCCAACTTCAGCATCGGCGTAAATATCTTCTTCGCCATGAACAAGTATCTGGCGAAAATCATGAACAACTTCCCCTCCTACGACGTTAAAATGACGGAAGTCCACCATATCCACAAGCTGGATGCGCCCAGTGGAACGGCTATCACGTTAGCCGAAGGAATCTTGGAAAACATCGATCGTAAAGACCGCTGGACCTTAGAGAACGCCGAGAACGCAACCGACCTGCCGATCCATGCCATCCGTGAGGGTGAGGTTCCGGGTATCCACGAGATCACGTATGAGTCGGACGTAGATACGATCAGTATCAAGCATGATGCCAAGAGCCGTGCCGGATTTGCGCTAGGCGCCGTAATAGCGGCAGAGTTTACCGCCGGAAAGAAAGGTTTCCTAGGCATGAATGACTTATTCAAATTCTAAACGTATTAGCTAAAAGATGAAGAAGTTCACGAAAAAACAATGGATCAAGTTTAGTATAGCGGCCGTATTATACACGTTGTTCGCTATCTGGATGCAAAACTTATGGTTACTGCTGGGATTAATCGTCCTAGTCGATATATTCTTGACGCACTACATCCCTTGGGGAGCTTGGAAACGGTCTAAGAACCCGACGGTACGCAACGTATTGGAATGGGTGGACGATATCGTATTCGCGCTGGTAGCCGTTTATTTCATCAATTTGTTCGTCTTCCAGAACTATCAGATACCGAGTTCTTCCCTAGAGAAATCCTTGCTGGTAGGAGATTACCTGTTCGTCAGCAAATTAAGTTACGGCCCTCGCGTTCCGAACACTCCGATCTCCTTCCCGTTGGTACAAAATACGTTGCCTATCTTAAACTGCAAATCGTATCTGGATTGGCCGGAATGGGGCTACAAACGGGTGAAAGGTTTGGGCCACGTGAAACGTAATGATATCGTAGTGTTCAACTTCCCCGCAGGCGACACGATCGCCGTGAAAGTGCAAAACCCGGATTACTACTCCTTAGTCGAGGAGTACGGACGGGAACGTATCTTATTGGATAAGGCCACGTTCGGCGAGGTAATGTACCGCCCGGTCGACAAACGGGAGAATTACGTGAAGCGTTGTATCGGTATGCCGGGTGATACGCTCCAACTCATAGACAACCAAGTGTACATAGACGGTAAACCCGCCGAGAACCCGAAAGATATGCAGTTCAACTACTTCATCGAAACAGACGGTTCCCCGATCACAGAGGAGCAATTCCGTTTGATGGACGTAAGCAAGGATGACCGTATGCTGGCCTCCAGCGGCGGTTATTACCAAAACCTATTGTCATACCTAGGCTTTACGCCTAATGCGAACGGACAGTACAACCCGGTATATCGCCTGCCGCTCACGAAAAAGGCCTTGGCGATAGCGGAAAAGTTACCTACCGTGAAGAAGGTTATCATCGAGCCGGAGACGTTGGGCGGCCCCACCTATCCGGTCGGATACAATACTGGCTGGACCCGCGATAACTTCGGGCCGCTTTGGATCCCGAAGAAAGGGGCTACCATCCCGTTGGACGAACGTAATCTGGCGTTGTACAGCCGTTGTATCAAGAATTACGAGAACAACACCTTGGAAGTGAAGGACGGCAAGGTCTACATCAACGGCAAGCCCGAGACTTCCTATACGTTTAAATACGATTATTACTGGATGATGGGCGATAACCGCCATAATAGCGCGGATAGCCGCTCATGGGGTTTCGTACCCGAGGATCACATTGTCGGCAAGCCGATCTTGGTTTGGCTATCCTTGGACAAGGATCGCAGTCTGTTCGACGGTGGTATCCGTTGGAACCGCCTGTTCCGTTGGGTGCATCCGGATTAAGAGGTGAAAACTTCGTATTATGACAATCCAACGATTCCTGATAGTTCTCATGAAATGGCTGGCAGCTTTCGCGCTAGCCACAGGGATCGTCATGCTCATACGCCTTTTCTGCATAGAGTCCTATCGCATCTCCACGGACTCTATGGAAGAGGCTTTGCATAAAGGGGATTATATCCTAGTCAATAAAATACCGGGGAAGAATAAGCCCGTCCGGGGCAGGGTCATGCTTTTTACCAGCCCGCTCTCGCGGGATTCCGCGGATGCTCCCTTATTCATCAGCCGCTGCATCGGTATGCCGGGAGATACGATCCGGGTCAGCATGGACGGATATACGATAAACGGGCAGAAAATCCCCCGTTCTCCCCGCTCCCTCTGTTCCTATTTCATAACACTGAGCGCCAAGGAGACGTTCTTGGAGACGTTAGAGAAGTTGGACATCCCACTTAGGGATTTCAGGCAGGAAAGTTTCGGCTGTATGCTCAGCCTCACGGCTTTCGAGGAATATCAATTGAGGGAGGAATTGCCCGATGCCATAAACCGTCATTTTATCGGGGAACAAATGCAAGAATACATGTTGATCGTCCCACGGAAAGACCGGGCTTACCCGCTGGACGCCGCCTCGCTCACCGCCTGCAAGGAGATCATCATGCGGGAGACGGATGGTAAAGCTTCCTTCCGTGACGGAAAGTTATATCTGGACGGGCGGGAGACTAATTTCTTCTTTTTCCAACAAGACTACTATTGGGTACTGTCCGATAATACCAACGAGGCGGTAGATTCCCGCCATCTCGGTTTCATACCGGCCGACCATATCGTCGGCAACGCTTGGCTCTGCTGGTACAGCCCCGACAAACAACGAATCTTTAAACCCGTTCATTAATCATGCGACCTGTATATATAGCGACCGCCTATCTAGGCCCCATACAACAATATTGTAAGATGCTCCAATACCCGGAGGTCCGTATCGAGACCGCCGAGAATTACGTGAAGCAAACCTATCGTAACCGTTGTTCCATCGCCGCCGCGAACGGCCCACTCTCCCTATCCATCCCCATCGTCAAGCCGGATACCTTGAAATGCCAGACCAAGGACATCCGTATCTCCGACCACGGAAACTGGCGGCACCTACACTGGAACGCTTTGGTATCGGCCTACAATATGAGTCCGTTTTTCGAGTATTATGCCGATGACTTCGCTCCTTTCTACGAAAAGAAATACGAGTTCCTCCTCGACTTCAACGAGGAATTGCGCCGTCTGGTCTGTGACCTGTTGGATATGCAACCCGCAGTCGTCTACACCGAGCATTATGAACCGGAGGTAGCCAACGATTTCCGGGAAACGATCCGCCCGAAACACGAAGGGGAAGATCCCGCCTTCCGCCCGGAACCTTATTATCAAGTATTCCGGGAGAAATTCGGATTCCTCCCCAATCTGAGTATAGCGGATTTGCTGTTCAATATGGGCCCCGAAGGACTCGTTACGTTACGGGCATCAATTACCGGATCTCTTTAATCGATTGTATCAAGGCTTCCATATCTTTCGGGAAGATATCTCCGATATTACCGATACGGAACGTATCCGCATCCGAGATCTTACCCGGATAGATCACGAAGCCTTTCTCCTTCAGCCGTGCGTAGAACGAGGTGAAATCGAAATCCGCGGAAGGATATAAGAACGAAGTGATAATAGGCCCTTGGGCATCATCGGGCAGCAAGGTCTTGAAACCCAATCCACGCATACCTTCCACCAATATCTGGTGATTCTCCTGATATCTCTTATAACGAGCCGTGATACCGCCTTCCTCGTTCAATTCCTTCATCGCTTGGTAGAAAGCGTGAACCACGTGCGTCGGAGACGTGAAACGCCATTTGCCTCCCCCTTTCTCCATCGCTTCCCACTGGGCATAGATATCTAAGGAAAGCGAGCGGGCATTCCCCTTCGTCGCCATCAATTTATCTTTTTGAGCGAGGATAAAGCCGAAGCCGGGAACTCCTTGAATACATTTGTTCGCGCTACTGACCAAGAAGTCGATACCTAAACCTTTCACGTCGATAGGGACACCGCCAAAGCTGCTCATCGCATCCACGATAAAGGTAATCCCCCGGCCCTTGATCACCTCGGCTACCTCCTCAATCGGATTCAACAAACCGGTCGTGGTCTCGCTATGTACCATTGAGAGATGCGTGATACCGGGATGTTCCTCCAAGGCACGTCGGGCTACCTCGCCGGTTACCAGTTCCGTCTCATGCAAAGAGACCAGTACGTAATTGATATGATAATAATCGGCGATCTGCGCCATACGTTTGCCATAAGCGCCGTTAGCGAGAATCAATAATTTATCCTCCGGACGCACGGCGGCCCCGATCGTAGCCTCCACACAATACGTTCCGCTACCTTGCAGCAGGACACTGGTGTACTCATCCCCGTCCAGTCCCGCTATCGCCAGCAAGCCTTTACGGATCGGGGTAACGATACCCTCGTTATAATCCTTATCCCACGTACACCAATCTTGAAGCATGGCCTCACGTACCGTCTGCGACGTACTCAACGGGCCCGGTGTCAATAATAAATAGTTTCTCATATGATTGTTTTATTCTATTCGGTTATCAAGCTTAATTCCTGTTGTTAATCTTCTCGATGCAAGCGGGCAGCTCGGCGATCGTATCCAAGACGAAATGAGCCCCCGCCGCCAACATACGCTCACGCACCTCTTTCTTCAGAGATTCCCATTCTTCCGCCGGGCGGCTGTTATATTCGTCCTCGCTCACGCCCATCTCGTTGCTACCGGTCACGATACCGACGCTCCATACCTTGGCGTTCACGCCCTCCTTAATATCAGCGATCGTATCTCCTACCTTCACCACTTGATCTACGGAAGGAATCGCTAAATCTATCATATTCTTATAGATCATATACGGGGCGGGGCGACCGGCCGGGACCTCGTTTGGTGTCACCAGATTATCTACCCTATATCCTTTGGCCTCGGCTCCGGGACGGACAATCTCCATCATCTTCGCCGTGTACCCGGTCGTAGAGCCGATCTTTATACCTTGCTCGCGAAGCATCGCCATCGTCTCCAAGACTCCCGGTATCGGAGTGGTGAAATCCTTCAAGGAAGCGAACAAATGTTTCTCGAAACTAGCGTACATCTCATCCACGTCCCCCTTGTTCCAGTCCCTCTTATACAAGGCACGGAACTTCTCGTTCACCTCCGGCATGCTCAAGATCGCCTTGATATGATCGATCTTCAAGAGACCCATCGGCTCACGGGCCTGCCGGTAAGTGATATCAATCCCTTTCTCTTCCGAGAATACCTTGAGAAAAGCGTTCAGTGGAGCGAAGCATCCATAATCCACGGCCGTACCGGCCCAATCCATAATGACACCTGAAATCTTCTTCATATTCTGTATGTATCGTATTTAATAATTTTCTTGTTTAAGCGATCGTAAGGACATTGTTTTCGGTAGGTTCAAGAATTGCTATTTCCTCGCAGCCACATAAAGCGGTCTCCTTGCGATAGCGTTGCCGCAAATATACGAAGGAAGCGACAAAAGTGGCACAGCAAAAGATCCCTACATATCCGGCAAGTTGGTTATAAAATACCGCCCAATCCAATCTCGTACCCACGAATTCCTTTAGCACCAATACCAGTATCGTACCCGTGTACCCCAGAAAATCTGTTAAGACAATAAAGAAACCGACGTTTCCCCGTATCTTGAAACAGGCGATGAAGCGATCGAAGAAAATTGTCTGGAAGGTTAAGTAAGCCATATACAGGCAAAGGCTCTGCAAGAAAAGCCATGTCACCGGGCTCAATCCCATCCGCTCCTGCCCGAACGACACGAACGCCATGACCATCATGCCCGTAATAATCAAACCGTACAGGACTGAAAGCGCCTTAAAATTATCTTTCACGAGCACCATCAAACCAAAGATCGCCAAGATAGTCAAGGTCACCACGCTATCTATTTGCGTGAACAACCAAGGCGAGTAACCGGACATATCGATGATATTCACCAAGAAGTCCTCCTTGATATCCCGCAATACCACGATCGCTATATTCGCCACGAAAAGCATCGTCAAGAAAGGCATGAAATGCTTAAAAAGCTCCCAACGCTGCCGCCCGTTCAAGGTCTCCCGCTCCGACTTCAAGGCGATATCCTCCTCCGTAGGCTGTGGAAGTCGGTTCAACGCATATCCCAACAAGGTTAGCAAAGGCAATGCCACCGCCCCGATCAAGGCGGGCATCCAGAACTCGCTGACCTGCCACGTATCCATTACGTACAAGCCGACAGACTTTGCCGTACCGGAACTGATCACCATACTTACGCCCAATAAACTAGCGAGGACATCCGTCATCCTACGTCCTTCTATAAAGCTGAAAATAATCCCCCACATACATCCCAGCGAAAGCCCGTTCAAGAACATCGCCGCTATATTATAAGGAGCCGAGAGCAACCCGAAGAATACCAACGAAAGTTCCGCCATCACCACGGACATCAAGATGAACCGCAAGCGCTCTTCCCGCCGCAACTCCGATATCAACTTAATTCCCATGAACTTCGACACCACGTACCCCAAGATCTGCACGATCGTAACCGCCACCTTATAGTCCATATTGAATACCTCCAGATCCTCGAAAGCGGCAGCCGTATAAGGCTTACGCAACATATATACCAAGGAATAAGAAAGCAAAGCGGCCCCTCCGGCCCATAGGATGAAGAAGAGATCGGAAACCCGCCTCCGGGATGTTTTATTTGTCTGTATCGCAGTGTCCATAATCTTCTGTCGTTTTATTTTCGAAGGCAAAAGTACAGCCGCCATGTTACAGACATATTACTGAACCCATGAATGTATATTATTAATACCCAACTAGTAATCAATAAATTATAAAGAAATATTTATGTAACATTCATGAAACGGAAACGCAACATATGTCCTCTTATTTTGTAAGGTAAATCAAGAATATAAACACATGAACAATCTTCAAGAATTCTACCGAAAGATCGAATATCTACGAAGCAATGGGGTTAAGATGAAAGAGATAGCCGACTGGATCAATATGGCTCCCAGCATATTGTCCTCCCTATATACGACCGTATTGCCGAATTATTTCGAGGGCATCAAGAGTTACCCGCCGGAAGAAGCGCTGGACTCGGCGCTCGCCCTAGTGAATAACGTGTCGAAAAAACGTTTGCTTTCCCATATAGAGGAGATGATCCTTCGCCTAGACCAGATGGAGCTCGCCGAACCGGATAGCCTAAAAGATAATCCTTTCGCCAAGCAATTGATGGAGGAGACACGGCTCTCCGCCTCTAAAATAGAGGCTTTCAAAGGAATCTATACCAGTTACAGCCTTTCTTCCTCCTCGGACTGCCTCAAGATGGAACCCTTCCTACTCTCCCCCTCGGATAATCAAGTCCGTGTAGGGCGGATCAGCGCTTATGGAGAGGCTCAATGGGGATTCGGGATCATGCCCGATCCTCAGAATTTCCATTGCATGCTGAACGAGAACCAAGCGCCCCAATTCACGATGGTAACGATATACCTGCAAATACCATTTTTCAAGAATCCCCGCCAATTACGAGGATTATACATCGGGCAGGATTATAATCGTAACCCGATCGCCCGCCGAATCCTTCTTATCAAGGAATCAGAAAGCACGGAGATCGATGAATTCATGAGCCGGAAAAGCGGACTGATCGATAAAGAAGATTTTACCCCGGAACAACAGGCCTACTATGATTATACTTGCCAAACAGGAGATTTTATCAAGATGTGTACAGTCCCATCCCTGCGGATGGACGAGAGTGATTTAGTCAAAGAAAAGAAGATGCTAACCCTATAAACCAGTAGAGACGGGGCATGCCCCGTCTCCCACCATCCCAATAGAATAGAGACTGATTATTCCTTCTGGAACTTCCTGCTCACCTTCAAGAGGTTCGCCGTAAAAGAGACCACGTTCTGGGCCTCTTGTACCATGTTCAAATAAACCATGCTCACCTTCGTGCTGCCGGACTGCCCTTGGATACGCTTCAACTCCCCTTTCTTCAAGGCGGTAAGTTGGTTCATCAAGGTAATCGACTCAGCGATCAGCTCCTCAAAACCAATATAATCGTTTTTACGGATCATAGTAGCGCAATTTCTCAAGAAGGAGATGATTCGCTCAGATACCTTACCAAAATCATCTTTCTGTACCGGACTCAACGGGCTGAAATTATTATCGATATGATCTTTCAGCGGTTCTGCCAAGCGACGGATACTGAATATGATCTCGCTGGCGAAGTCATTTCCTTGATAATAATAAAGCCCCTTCTCCACGGCGATATCGTGATCCAATTGGGTAACGCCAAGCGTACCGACACGTTTCACTTGTTTCAAGTGAATCTTCTTCTCCTCCACGGCAGTCAAGACCTTGCGCAACTCACGGAGGTTCTCATTCATGAATCCATTTACCGCCTTGCCGAATACTTCCGCCGTAAAATCCAGATCGGATTGTAATTCCTCACGGCTATGCTCGCGGAACAGGGCCAAAGCCTCACGGGTATCCGTAGCCTTACGAAGTTTAGACACCGTAGAATTCACCTCCTCCTTCAATGCCTCTTTCCGCAATTTAGCCTTATAAGCGAAGTGGCTACGAACCAACGAATAGATCGCCAAACCAATCATAGCGACCAAAGCTGGAATACCTCCCCAATAAATCAAAAGAGCGACGATGAAACAGATCGTAAAAGCAGCCCCTGCCGTAATGAACCAACCACCTATCACGGACAATACGCCTGTGATGCGATATACGGCGCTCTCACGCCCCCAAGCACGGTCTGCCAACGAAGTACCCATAGCGACCATGAAAGCCACATACGTCGTAGATAAAGGCAATTTCAAGGAGGTTCCCAAAGCGATCAGCAATCCGGACAAAACCACGTTCACCGAGGCACGTACCAAGTCGAAGCTAGCCTTGTCATCCATGATCATCTCGCTTTGGTTGAAACGGCTATCAATCCAGTTCTTAACCGGAGTGGGCACGATACTTAATATCGTAGCGGATATATTACTGCAATTCCGTACCAATACCCGTGCGACAGGCGATGTACCGAAAGACTCCTCTCCATCCGATTGACGAGACAGATCCAAGGAAGTCTTCACCACGTTCTGAGCCTTTTTGGAGGTAGCCAAGGCGATTACCATCACGACCCCGGAACCCACCAAGAAATACCAAGGTGTCTGGGCCGGTCCCAACAAGGAGGTCATCAAAAATGTATCCGTGGTAGTGGTCCCTCCCTGCGCCATCAAGTCCATATAAGAGGAATAGCCAGCCAAGGGGACTCCGATAAAGTTCACCAAATCATTCCCGGCAAAAGCCAACGCCAAGGCAAACGTACCCATCAAAATGACTACCTTGAATACATTCACCTTCAACCAATGCAATACCTGCATCAAGATCGTAAAAAATACCATACATCCCAAAACGATCATCCCCGTATTGGCATACACCATATCCTTGAACTCACCCGTCATAAAAGAACTTGTCTTCAATCCCTTTATCAGCATAAAGTAAATGATGGAAGTGGCCGCTAAACCTCCGAACAGACCAATAAAATATTTAGAGCTTTTCTTATAATTAAACGAGAACAAGATCCGGGACAGATACTGCACGATCACACCAAAGAAAAAAGCGATCGCCACAGAAAGAAAGATACCCAGAATCACGGTAAAAGCCTTTTCGGTATTCAGCAGATCCCCCAATTGCAAAGCGCCTGAAGAACTAGCGATCTTTACCAAGGCGATCGCTACCGTTCCACCCACCAACTCAAACACCATGGAAACCGTTGTCGAGGTCGGCATACCTAACGAGTTAAAAATATCCAGTAGCACCACATCCGTAAGCATAACGGCCGCAAGGATACACATGATCTCCGAGAAATAAAAATGCTGGGGTTGATAAATACCATGCCGGGCGATATCCATCATACCATTGGATAACGCCGCTCCGACAAAGACTCCCACAGCAGCGATAGCGATAATAACTTTAAAGGATGCGCGCCGATAGCTGAATTCAAGAAATTCACGGCATCATTACTAACACCGACCGATAAATCTACGATGGCCAATACAAACAAAAATATGACCAAGAACAAATAAAATGTTTCCATACTGATTGTTATAATTCTTGCGCAAAGTTCTGAAACAATTATTTCGCATCCGTTACATACATATTACAATGATGTTACAACCTGCGGATTAGATTCAAAAACAACCAGATATGAAATTAGGTTGAAATTAACATCAAGTATTTCTCTTTTAAGAGAGAGATCTACTAAGGGTTTTTATATACATTTGCGACTATATATTTAGAAGGGAAATAAGTTAACAAGATTCTAGTTACTTGGAAAAACACTCCAAAGAAATAATGCAATGGGTCTGTGAAATCGCGCTATCCGATTCTCAAACTGCTTTTAAATCGCTTTATTTAGCCTATTTTCAGAGGCTAATGCGGTTTACATCCCTTTATGTGCCTTCCTCTGTAGAAGCTGAGGAAATTGTCTCTGATACATTTCTAAGTCTTTGGAATAATAGAAAGTCATTACCGGAGATCTCTAACTTCGATTCTTATATCTATGGCATAGCCCGCCACAAAGCCATCAGCCTATACCGGACACAGCATATGGAGAAAGTCCAGATCGATGAGAATACGATCGATTTATTCGCACATACCGATACTACGCCCGAGGAAGAACTTATTTCCAAAGAATGCATCGATCATTTAAATGAGGCGATCAATACACTCCCGGATAAATGCAAGATGGCTTTTAAACTGATCCGTGAAGATAAGATGAAATATAAGGATGCGGCAAATATCCTAGAAATATCAGTAAAGACATTAGAAGCCCACATCGCCACGGCAGTCCGAAAACTACGGGAATCTCTAGCTAAAGAAATAAACGACTAATCTATCCACGTTCCCTCTTTGTAAAGACGTAGCGTGCCACATCTCTACAACGGCTGGTGTATATACCAAAAAAAGGAGCCAATCTTTCGACTGACTCCTTTCACCTAAGACGGCGGCTACCTACTCTTCCACTGTTACGCAGTACCATCGGCGTGACGAGG
>ENA-OVFS01000910-OVFS01000910.1-human-gut-metagenome-genome-assembly--contig:-NODE-910-length-23743-cov-8.034406_pt1 | contig 23743 bp, 23 predicted proteins | sample MGYA00237763_ERZ505405 | MGnify/ENA primary metagenome ERZ505405 (study PRJEB26158, sample SAMN06016401) | human gut metagenome | biome: human gut; feature: ankylosing spondylitis patient; material... | reverse complement strand
AGCGCCATCTGCCGGAGGACGAGCGTGCCGAAAAGGTCATCTTTGTCATCACCACCGATGGACTGGAAAACGCCAGCAAGCGGTTTGGCTACGAGAAGATCCGCCGGATGATCGAGCAGGAAAAAGAACGGTACGGCTGGGAATTTCTGTTCCTTGGTGCTAACATGGACGCCGTGAAGGAAGCTGCCCGCTTCGGCATCGGGGCAGACCGGGCGGTGCGGTTTGAGAACGATGCGCAGGGCGTGGCAGTCAATTACCATGTGGTCAGCGAAACGGTCTGCCGGATGCGGCAGGCAGACTGCCCGGCATCCGTCGGCGCAGAATGGAAAGAGGAAATCGAAGCCGATTTCCAGAAGCGGCATCAGGAGTAAAGGAGGAATCAGCCATGTTGGGAGCAATCTTGGGCGACATCGTGGGCAGCCCCTTTGAGTTTGACCACAACAATTACAAGCACAAGGACTTTGCGCTGCTGAGCGAAAAATCGCACTTCACCGATGATACGGTCATGACGGTCGCAGTGGCGCGGGGCTTGATGGCAGGGCAGGGAGATTCACAGAAAACCTTTGCCGAGGTGCAGCACGAAATGCGGCGCTGGGGCAGGGCATATCCAGATGCCGGTTACGGCGGGATGTTCCGTCGGTGGCTGCGTGCGGAGCATCCGCAGCCCTACGGCAGCTTTGGCAACGGCTCCGCCATGCGGGTGGCGGCGGCAGGCTGGCTGTTCGATACGCTGGACAAAACGCTGGAAATGGCAAAAGTGACCGCTGAAGTCACCCACAACCACCCGGAGGGCATCAAAGGCGCGCAGGCCACGGCGGCAGTGATTTTTCTTGCCCGTACCGGCCACAGCAAGCCGGAAATCAAACAATATGTGGAGCAGACCTTCGGTTATGACCTGAACCGTACCTGCGATGAAATTCGCCCGGGCTATCGCCATGTGGAGACCTGTCAGGAAACTGTGCCGGAAGCAATCATTGCTTTTCTGGAAAGCGTCAGTTTTGAGGATGCACTTCGCAATGCGGTCTCTCTGGGCGGCGACAGCGACACCCTTGCCTGCATCACCGGCGGCATTGCCGAGGCCTTTTATGGGATGCCGCAGAAACTGCGGGACGAGACTTTGAAACGTCTGCCGGAGGATATCCGGGAAGGATATGAGCTGTTTCGGTGGAACATCGGCCAGAGATAAGACATTCGGAGAACCAAGGAGCAGATACAACACACTCGTGATGTGAAGTATCTGCTCCTTGGTTTTTAATAAGACTCGATGAAGGACGTCTTGCATCGGCCTGAAAAATTCGATATACTGAATCCAGAGAGTATATCGAATTTTTTGGGAAAAGGAGAGAACGGTATGGAACATCTTTATGAAAAGGCACTGGAAAGTGCGGAATATATCAAGACGCACACGAAAAAGCGCCCGAAGATCGCGGTGGTGCTGGGCTCCGGCCTTGGCAAGCTGACCGCGGACTTTACGGACACGGAAGAACTGTCCTATAAGGATATCCCCAACTTCCCGGTATCCACGGTGGCAGGACACAAAGGCGCATTGTTGGCTGGCAAGCTGGGGGACACGGAAGTCTACGCCATGGAAGGCCGCTTCCATTTCTATGAGGGCTACTCCATGAAGGAAGTCTGCTACCCGTTCTATGTGTTCAAGCTGTTGGACGTGGAAAAGGTGGTGTTGACCAACGCCTGCGGCGGCATCAACCGGGAGTTTGCGCCGGGCACCCTGATGCTCATTACCGACTTCATCAACATGATGGGCACGAACCCCCTCATTGGCCCCAACGATGAGCGCTTCGGCCCCCGCTTCCCGGACATGACCGAACCTTACAGTCTGGAACTGCGGAACCTTGCCAAGCAGACCGCCGATGAACTGGGCATTGCCTACAAGGAGGGCGTTTACATGGGCTTTATGGGCCCTTGCTATGAAACGGCGGCTGAAATTCGCGCCTTTGCGGGGATGGGAGCCGATGCCGTGGGCATGAGCACCGTGCCGGAAACCATGGTCTGCAACTACATGGGCATGAAGGTACTGGCCGTCAGCTGCATCACTAACATGGCCACTGGCATCCAGACGGTCAAGCATAGCCACGCCCGCGTGCTGGAGATCGCAAATCAGGCAGGCGATACCCTGTGCCGATGGCTGGGTGCGGTGATTCAGAGAATGGAGTAAAAAAGATATACCATGAAAATCCTTTCGTTTGGTTCCCTCAACTACGATTATACCTATGAGGTCGAGCACTTTCTCGCGCCCAAAGAGACCCTTGCAGCCAAGTCCATGCAGCGGGGCTTTGGAGGGAAAGGCGCAAACCAGTCTATCGCCTTTGCACGAGCTGGATTGTCAATATACCATGCGGGTCGTGTCGGCGCAGATGGACAACCATTTGTGGATTACCTGAAACAAAATGGTATTCATACAGATTATCTGATAAAGGACGATGCTGCTGCCACCGGCCACGCCATCATTGAGGTATGCCGCGGCGAAAACTGTATCCTGATTTACGGCGGTGCCAATCAGGAGATCACCACAGAGCAGATCGACCACACGCTGAAAGCCTTTTCGCCAGGCGACTGGCTGGTGCTGCAAAATGAGATCTCCAATCTGCCGTACCTGATGCAGGCCGCACAGAAAAAGGGGCTTTCCATTTTTTTCAATGCCGCACCCTACGATGTCGGCATCTTGACCTACCCGATGGAACTGGTGGATGTGCTCTGTGTCAACGAGGTGGAAGCCTGCGCCCTTGCCGGAACCGAGACCTTTGAAGCGGACGCTGTTTTGACCCTGCTGCACGAAAAATACCCGCAGACCCGTCTGCTTCTGACAGCCGGGAGTGCGGGCAGCTACTATCTGGATGCAGAGCAGCGGCTGTTTGTCCCCTGCGAAAAGGTGCAGGCCGTGGATACTACAGCTGCCGGGGACACTTACAGCGGCTATTTTCTGGCGGGCCTTTGCAGCGGCAGTTCAGTAGAGGACGCCATGCGGCTTGCTACCAAAGCAGCCGGAATTGCCGTGCAGCGCAAAGGTGCAGCGGCATCCATCCCGGAAATCAAAGAGTTGAAATGAATGATACAGAAGGCCATGTGGATATTCTGGTCTGCATGGCGGGCACAGGCGGCGCGGGTTTTGGCACAGCAAGTTATCTGCGCAGCCGCAACCCGAATCTGCAAGTGGTTCTGGTGCAGCCCCATCCGGACTCCCGCCTGACCCCGGAGCACCCGGATGCGCAGATCATAGATGGCGTTTTGCCGGCGTATGATGTGCCGGAAAGCGCACTTTCCGACTATCTGCGGCCAGACTGGAGCGATGCGTGCATCAATGTCCGCACCGAGGAAGCCTACGAAACGGCCCATGAGGTGCTGCGGGCGGAAGGACTGTTTCTGGGCACATCGGCAGCAGAGGCTTTGCACGCAGCGGTGCAGGTGGGCCGCAGACCGGAGAATCAGGAAAAGAACATCGTGGTCATCGTCCCGGACAACGGCATGAAATATCTGTCTACGCCGATGTACCGGCAGAAATGATAAAAACACGATGATACGACTGAATTTTGAAAAGATTGCATAGGATTTTATAAAAGTGTTATTCTTTCATGAATTTTAGCACTCTTCTATTGACGCTGCTAATTAACGGTGCTATAACAGTGGCGTGCTCAGGAGGAAGGGCAAAAGGAGAGCCGCAAGGCTCCCCGGAAAGCCCTTCTGAATGGACGCTTCAGATTTTTTGCCCCGACCCGAACGCCGGGATTGGAGGAATGATTTATGCTTATGCCGACTGTTTTCCATGAAAACCTGTTCGATGATTTCTTCGATCCGTTCTGGAATGACGCTGCACTGGAACGTGCTATGAACCGTGAGGCTCGTGGCGCCTTTGGTAAGCGTGGTGCAAACATGATGAAGACCGATGTCAAACAGACGGACAACGGCTACGAAGTAGCTGTTGACCTGCCGGGCTGCAAGAAGGAAGACGTTCAGATGGATCTGAACGACGGCTACCTGACCATTCAGGCAGTGCGCAGCCACAGCAATGACGAAAAGGATAAGAAGGGCCGCTATCTGCGGCACGAATCCTTCTCCGGCACCTGCGCACGCAGCTTCTACGTGGGCGATGTGAAGAAGGAAGACATCCACGCAAAGTTCGAGGATGGCGTCCTGCACGTTGAGCTGCCTGCTCCTCAGCAGACGAAGGCTTTGCCTGAGAACCCGAATCTGATTGCGATCGAGTAAAACGCCGGTCGTGTGCGCCAAAGCACAACGCACACAGAAAGCCCCCGGAGAGCTGCAACAAGCCCTCCGGGGGCTTTTTTGCGGGGCGGAAACATGGTAAAATAAGAAAGAACGAGAGAGGAGAGGGTGCGATGAAACAAGAAAAAGCCTATTATCACCTGCCCGGTTTGTTTGAGTTTTACGAGCTGTACCGGGAGCTTCTGCCCCTGTACCGGAGGTATCGGGAATATTTCTATGACTGGTGCAGCATTGGCTCTATCTACGGAGCACCGGCCGACTGCATCTGGGGCGGGGGACGCACCGGTTTCGGTGAGGGCGACCCCAAAGAGGTCCTTGCGCTGATGCAGGAGTATGGCATCTCGGCCCGGCTGACCTTCAGCAACTCCCTCCTCCGGGAGGAGCATCTTTCGGACCGGAAATGCAATGCGCTCTGCGCCCTCTTTGCGCAGAGCAGCGGGGTGGAGAATGGCGTCATCCTCCATTCGGAGCTTCTGCTGGACTATCTGAGGATGCACTACCCGCAGCTTTATCTCGTCTCCTCCACGACCAAGGTGCTGACGGATTTCCGGCAGTTCCGGGACGAGACAGCCCGAGAGGAATTTCGCTATGTGGTGCCGGATTTCCGGCTGAACAAGGCCTTTGCACAGCTGGACAGCCTGACGCAGCCCCAGAAGGACAAGGTGGAGTTCCTCTGCAACGAGTGCTGCTGGGTCGGATGCCGGGATCGAAAGCGCTGCTATGAGAATGTCAGCCGCAAGAATCTTGGCGAGGACTGCCCTGACCATATCTGCACTGCCCCGGGCGCGGGGGAGGGCTACCGTTTCTCGAAAGCGATGGAGAACCCCAGCTTCATCGGCGTGGAGGAGATCCGGAGGACCTTTCTTCCGATGGGATTTTCCAACTTCAAGGTCGAGGGACGGGGGCTTGGCAGCGCCTTGGTGCTGGAATTTCTGCTCTATTATATGGTAAAGCCGGAGTACCAGCTGCACGTCCGGGAAGCCATCTATCTGGACAGTATGCTCGACCTGTTCTGAGCGGCCCGGCCTCCGTTTCGAAAGCATCTTGACAAAGCCGGGCGGAGTTGTAATAATAAAGAGGAAGTTATATTCGACAAACTGCCGAAGGGAGAAAACAAGTATGGAAGCATTGGAATGCATCAAGACCCGGCGGAGCGTCCGCCGCTTTACCGAGGAGCCTGTTACCCCGGAACAGGTGGCCGAAGTAGTGGCCGCTGCCGCGTATGCCCCCAGCTGGAAAAATACCCAGATCGCCCGCTATATTCTCGTGGAAGATGCGCAGAAGCGTGAGAAGATCGCCAGCGACTGTGTGCTGGATTTCACCTATAACGCCAATACGCTTTCCCATGCCCCCGCACTGGTGGCGCTGACGATGGTGACGGGACGCTCCGGTTTTGAGCGGGATGGCAGCTATTCCAGCCCGCTCGAAGGCCACTGGCAGTCCTTTGACGCCGGCATTGCCGCGCAGACCTTCTGCCTTGCCGCACACGCGCTGGGCCTCGGGACGGTCATCATGGGCATCTATGACCCGGACAAGGTGGCAAAGGTGCTTTCTGTACCCGAAGGACAGACAGTGGCTGCGCTCATTGCCATCGGTCACCCTGCACAGGATCCCGCAGCACCTGCCCGCAAGAGCGTGGAAGAGCTGCTGAGCGTGCAGTAAATGAGATGGATTCGGTTTTCTGGTCACCGGCTGTTATTCTATTTCTGACCAAACCCAACGGACGGCTCCGATAACAGAGCCGTCCGTTGGGTTTTTGTGTTTGTTGCATCTGGCATAACAGCAAAATTATGATAAAATTTCTCCGTCAGCAAAGCCCCGACGGAGGATGAATAGGCTACTAATTCTGTTCAAATTGGATTTATGGCTGTTTTTTGCAGCAAATTGGACAATAAATTACAAAAAGATTGATAATATCGACCAAAATTTTCTAGGGGGGGGGGGGTAGAATAGCGTCAAAACCCCTTGCGTACAAGGTAACACAATGGTAAAATAAACCTATAAATAGTTTTGTCGCAAGGCAAGAAATCAGTGCAGCATGAAAACAGCATATTTGAGCATATTTGCGATATGCAATTCAACGCTGTTGCTGTTGATTATAGCAGTTTGCGTTTTTAATGTACAAGGAACATTCGCAAACTGCATATCGCAAACAGGCCATTTTGATAGGCACTATTTTTGAAAATTGCGATAAAAAGTTGAATTGCTATAGGATGTCGAACGCACGGTATCTCCCTGCGAATGAATGGGAGGTACCCCTTAATTGCGGAAGGGGTGATTGGTGTGGCGTTTCGACGATTTGGACATCATCCGAGAACAGACAAAGATGCTCTGGCTGGGATGGGGCAGTACGAAGAAAAGGTGTTTAATGGAAGGATCGCAAACAAAATGACCCTTGGCGAAGCCGTCGTCAGGGGCGTTTTGCGTGCCCTGACGTATGGGGGCACATAGTTGGAATCGTATGTGAAGCTACATAGCGTGAGTGAGGAGAAAAAATGAGCATTGAGGTAACTGGAATCAATAAGCCGGCTGAAATTGACCGAAAGGAAAATCTGAGAGAGCATCGTCTGTATTGGATCGGGCGTCGGACACAGGACGTGATCCTGTCCTCGCTGGCATTGGTGGTGCTGTCGCCGGTCATGCTGGCTACGGCCATTGCGATCGTGGTGGATGACCCTTCTGCGGGCCCGATTTTCTCGCAGGAGCGTATTGGACGAAACGGCAAGCCCTTCAAGTTCTATAAGTTCCGCTCCATGTGCCCCAACGCAGAGGCAAAACTGGACGACCTGCTGGAACAGAACGAGATGGACGGCCCTGTGTTCAAGATCAAGGACGACCCGCGCATTACCCGTGTGGGCAAGTTTATCCGCAAGACCAGCCTCGATGAGCTGCCGCAGCTGTGGAATATCCTGAAGGGTGATATGAGCATTGTTGGCCCCCGCCCGGCACTTCCCCGTGAGGTGGAGCAGTACGGCGAGTACGAGAAACAGCGCCTGTATGTGACTCCCGGCCTGAGCTGCTACTGGCAGATCGCCCCGCATCGCAATGACCTTACCTTTGAAGAGTGGATGGATCTGGATGTGAAGTATGTCAAGGAGCGCAGCTTCTGGGTGGACTGGAAAATCATTTTTAAGACTTTCAAGGTGTGTTTGTTGGGGCATGGGGAGTAATGTCTACCTCAAACTTTCAGTTGCGGCTTGATGGTCTACGGTGGCGTATAAAATTCATGCAAAATCCCCCTACTGCGAGCCTGTTTTATTGCAGAGCAAGAGTTGGTGATGATACCTTCATTTTTCCGAAGAATTAGAGGTAGTGAGGGGTGGATGATTGTTCATGTTGCAACAAGGGTGAGATATGAATTTGTACAGTTTTAACAAATTGAGTTGGTGTACGGGGTTATGACAATAAGGGTCAGCACTTTGAAAAATGGAGAAGTGCGACAGCGAGTTATGACAATAAGACCTAACACTTTGTTGGTGAGTTGGTATGAAGGTGTCTACTATAAAGTTTCAGTTGAGGAAAAATAGGTGAGTAGCCCATGACAGGTCTACATAAAAGATTCAGTGACGGTCGGAAAAGTGGACGTTCACTGTGAGACAAATGATAACTACAGTGCGATAAATCATCCGGCATGGATGATGAACACACTGTTTTGAATAGATAAAGCCCGCCGGTGTACTGCATCGGCGGTTAGATATAAAACTTGTGAGAGGAATATAGCAGAATGTCAAATAAGAAAAATCTCCTGATCTACGCTCATTACTATATTCCAGATACTGCGTCAACGGGGCAGATTCTCCGTGAATTGGCGGAGGGTATGCTGGATAAATTCAACATCACGGTTATTTGTGTGGTGCCGAGTTACTTAGGAACTATCGAAGATAAATATAAGACACAGAAGTATTACGAAGAAGAGATCAACGGCGTGAAGGCACTGCGAATCCGTGTGCCAGAGTTCAGTAAGACCAATAAGAAAAGCCGTGTGAAGAACATTGTTTCTTATTTCTTTGGAGCAATGGGTGCGACCTTCAAGGTCAGCAAGATGGATTATGTGTTTTCCATCTCCCAGCCTCCGATTCTTGGCGGTCTACTGGGCGTTTGGGGCAAGTGGGTGAAACACGCCAAGTACATCTATAACATTCAGGACTTTAACCCAGAGCAGGTGCTGGCTGTTGGCTATACCAAGAGCAAGTTTATCATCGATGCTATGATGTGGTTCGACAAGTTCAGCTGCAAGCGCAGCGACCTTGTGATCACAGTTGGCCGCGATTTGGTGGAAACAGTAGAAAATCGCTTCAAGGGCAAAAAAGTGCCCAAGACGGTCATGATCAACAACTGGATCGATGAGAACGAGATCTATCCGCTGCCGGAGGATAATGAGAAAGTTACAGCTTTCAGAGAAAAGTACGGTCTAGCTGGTAAGTTTGTTATTATGTACTCCGGCAACATTGGTTTGTACTACGACTTGGAGAATCTTATCAAGGTCGTGGAGCACTTCAAGCCGGGGACAAAAACTGCGGATGGTCGAGAGGTCGTATTTGCCTTTGTTGGTGCGGGTTCTGTGCTGGATAAGCTGGTGCTGTATGTAAAAGAGCACCACATGGATAATGTGACGTTTATCCCATATCAGGATAAAGCGGACCTGATCTACAGCCTGAACGCTGGCGATGTTCACTGGTGCGTGAATGCAAAAGGCATCAAAGGTGTGAGCTGTCCGTCGAAATATTATGGTCTGGCTGCGGCGGGAAAGCCGGTGATCGGCGTTTTGGAATCGGGTTCCGAGATTCGGTGCCTGATCGAAGATACCCATGGCGGTCTTTGCTGTGAGCCGGGAGAGTACGATAAGATCAAGGAAAATCTCCGCTGGTTCATTGAGAATGCCGGAAGCAGCGAACTGAAGGCGATGGGAAGCAGGAGCCGTGAGAATCTGGAAAAGAATTTGACCAGAAATGCGTCGGTGAGAAAGTACGCGAAAGAGATAATGAAATTGTGAGGTAATGTATGAAAATAGTTCAGATAAATACATTTCCATACAAAGCTACCGGTAGCATAATGATGAATCTACATGATGCATTAATGAAAAATGGTGCCGAATCGTATGTAGTGTGGGGGAGAGGAAGAGATTCAGAAAATGACACAGAAATAGTAATAAAGGATGAAATTGGGGTCAAAATTCATGGGATATATACGAGGGTAACAGATAAAACTGGATTTGCATCTTGGCGTGCAACAAAAAAGCTAATCAGAAAATTGATGTGTATTAAGCCGGATATTGTTCATTTGCATAATATACATGGCTATTATGTAAACATTGAAATGTTATTCGATTATCTAAAAAATAATAGTGTGAGAGTGATATGGACATTTCATGATTGCTGGCCATTTACCGGTCATTGTGCATATTTTGATATGCTCGGATGTGAAAAATGGAAGTCTGGATGCTATTCGTGTGCACAAAAAAATACCTATCCGAGCAGTTTTTTTGCAGATAACTCTCAGTGGAACTGGAATCGAAAAAAGGAACTGTTCAATGGTTTGGATTTGACCATTGTAACGCCTAGCCAATGGCTGAAAGAAATTGTGGGACAATCTTTTTTGAAACAAAATAGAGTCTGCGTGATAAACAATGGAATCGAAGCAGGTAAATATAAGCCAACAAAAACAGATTTTTATAATCGACTTAACGTAGCGCATAAGGTTGTTGTCTTAGGAGTGGCAAGTGAATGGGCGGAACGAAAAGGCTTAAAGGATTTTATTAAATTGTGGGAGAAAATTGACCACGAAAAATTTGCTGTCGTTTTGATTGGATTAGATAGAGACCAAATAAAAAAGTTGCCAACTGGAGTGATTGGAATGGGTAGGACATCCAATTTAGAAGAATTGGTTGGTGCTTATTCAGGAGCAGATTTCTTTTTTGACCCGACTTATGACGATAATTTTCCAACAACGAATTTGGAAGCAATCGCATGTGGAACACCGGTGATAACCTATAAAACTGGTGGAAGCCCGGAAACTTTATTTCCAGACAATGGCTGGGTGACGGAGCAAGGTGATATTGCAGCGGTGATTAAAATACTGGAGAGTGAAAATAAAAACAAAAAAAATGTTTTTTTGCCAGACAGATTTAAGAAAGAATCAATGATTGCTGAATATCTGAAATTATACGATATAATGTGAAAATAGGTGAACCTTATATGGTGAAGGTATTATATGTCAATGGGAATATCATGAAACGCGGCGGTATCGAAGCGTTTATGATGAACTATTTCCGCGCAATAGATAAAAGTAAAGTGAAAATTGATTTTTTGGTTCATGGATATGGAAAAGGAGTATATGATGATGAGATTATTGCTGCGGGCAGTACAATTCATCATGTACCCACTAAAAGTAAGCATCCTATAAAATATGCAAGAGAGTTGAAACGAATCCTCTTAAATGAAAAATATGATGTCGTCCATTCTCATTTAGATGCTATGAGTGGATGGGTTCTAAAAATTGCAAAAGAATGCGGTGTCCCAGTACGTATAGCACATAGTCATAATACAGATCATCTTACAAATAATAAATTAAAGAGAATTGTAAATGACTTTGCAAAAAAGCAGATTCCGATATATGCAACAGATTTATTTGCGTGTTCTAAGATGGCCGGTGAGTGGTTGTTTGGAAGCGATGCAAAGTTTGTAATTGTAAAGAACGCTATACCAATTAATGACTTTATATTTGATAAGGCTATGCGTCAAAAAATCCGTGACGAATATGACTGGAGTGATAAAATAGTCCTTGGACATGTTGGGCGATTTGACTATCAAAAAAATCAGGAGTTTTTGATTGAGTTGCTCCAAAGACTGCTAAAGAAAAAATCGACATATCGTCTTGTATTCGTTGGTGGCGGGGATGATATGGAGCATATCAAAGCATTGGCAGAGCAGAAAGGCGTACAGAAGCAATGCTATTTTATGGGGAGCCGCCCTGATGTAAACAAATTTTATAATGCTTTTGATATTTTTTTGCTGCCGTCAAGATTTGAGGGACTGGGGATTGTTGCAATCGAAGCACAAGTAAATGGTTTGCCTAGTGTGGTGTCGCTTGGAGTGCCTGAGGAAGCAGTGTTATGCAAAAATGTATTGCGATTAAGTTTAGAAAAAATCTGTGAGTGGGAAAAAGCTGTATTGGAGATTGATCTTAAAAGAAAAAAAGAAAATCCAGCAGAAGTAGAAAAGGCCGGATATTCAATTCAGAAAGAAGTGGCTTGGCTTGAGGAGTTTTATTTGTCGAGAGGGAGCATAAAGTGAAAAAAGTATTATTTATCACAAATATACCCGTTCCTTATCGGATTGACTTTTACAATGAACTTGGAAAACGGGTGGATTTAACCGTAGTATTTGAGGCTAAAGAAGCTGCTGATCAGGGAATAAAATTCAATTACAACTTAGAAAGCATAAAAAATTTCAGGGCCATATTTTTGAAAGATGGAGATATCTGTGAGAAAAAAATCGATATAAGAGTTTTTAAATATCTGTTGGGTGATTATGATGAAGTTGTACTAACATCGTACTCTTATTATACGGAGATGGCTTATTTGATCCTTAGAAAACTTCTTGGTAAGCCATACTACTTATCATCAGACGGCGGTATGATAAAACATAGTGAAAATGTACTAAAAAAATATTGGAAGAAATTTCTTATCTCTGGAGCAAAAGGATATTTCAGTCCCAGTAAAGCAGCAGATGAATATTTGGAATACTATGGTGCAAAGAGTTCACGAATCCACAGGTATCCGTTTACAACATATTATGAGTCGGAACGCATAAAAAGCCCTCTTAGTAAAGAGGAAAAAAGAAAAATTAAGGATATATTGAATATTCCATACAATAAGATGGTGCTTGGCGTGGGACAATTTATTCATCGTAAAGGATGGGATATTTTACTGAATGCATGCAGGTTCATGTCGAAAGATATTGGAGTTTATATAATTGGTGGGGCATGTACGGAAGAGTATGCACAAATAGTAAAAAAATATGGGATCATTAATGTACACTTTTTGAATTTTATGAGTTCTGAAGCACTACATGAATACTATAAAGCGGCGGATGTGTTTGTATTGCCGACGCGAGAAGACATTTGGGGATTGGTAATCAATGAAGCAATGAACTTTGGACTTCCCGTGATTACAACTAATAGATGCGTTGCAGGTCTGGAACTTGTAACAAATGGAGTCAATGGCTATCTTCTTCAGACTTTGGATTCTAAATCATGTTCTGTAGAACTTGGAACTAAAATCCAATATATTGTAGAGAATCCTAAAATTCAAGAGGAATATTCCAAAGAGTCTTTGAAACGAATTAAAGATTACTCTATTGAGGCTATGTCGTTAGCCTATGAAAGGATATTGAGTTCATGCTAGTTAAACGAAGCCGTGCATTTTGGGTGTTGATGTATATTATATTGTTTTTTTATCTTTGCACAAGGTGTGACATACTTGGAACCTATGGACTGGAATATTTGACACTGTTAGGTGGATATCTAATCGTCGGTGCGTTGTTTCTGTATGCTGTGGTGCACCGAGAAGCTGATATTTTTGAACCGATTCCTATGGTTTTGCTGCTGTTTATAGGTTTGTTTTCAATAGCTCCTATAACAATAACAGCAAAAGGAACAATAGAGTTGGCAGGTGTCAATTTTATGGGAGGTTGCATCAAAGTTACAGCTTTATATGTTCTTGCCTCTGCTACCTTTACACTAGGGTATTACAGAGATAAAAAACAAAATATAGTTTATAATTATAAAGAGCAGAATATAAACAATCACAATTCAATTTTTTATATTCTACTTGTGATATGGGCGGTTTGTTTATTCCTTGGTTTTTGGTTTCAGTATAAAGTACGAGGAATGAGCTATCAATATATATTGACACTAGGCAGCGGCGGATCTTTTAATAAAAAAAATGCAGTTGAGAGCTCGGTCAACTTTATTTTGAACTTTTCCTATTCAACGATAGTTCCTTGGCTGTACTTTGTTTTCTACTATAAGAGTAATCTAGTTAAGATAATAACAACGTTTTGCATGGTTACGTTATTTATTGTCTGTGGTTGGAGAAACGTAATTATCATAATGGGCTTGGCAGCGGTATGCGTATTTTTTGTAAAAAATAATAGGCGACCAACGATGAAGCAAATATGTATAGCATTGGTTATTGGTGTTGTATTTTTAGGCATTTTAGGTGCAGCCCGTGGCTCTTTGCGAAACGGTGTCAGTGTTGATAAACAATTGTTTTCATTTGAAAAAATTGTTTATAATGTGTTTTATGCGCTGGAAACAAATTTTAACTTGTATCAGCCTTTCTATGCAATTGCAATGAAATACCCGTCCGAGTATATGTACACCTTTGGAAAAGCGATTTTTATTGATACCATCATTACCATAGTACCCCGAGCGATTTGGCCCGGAAAACCGTTAGCATTTGATAATGCCTTAAATTTGGCAATCAGGCGTTCGACTGATGATATTGTGGTTAAGGCGTATGCAATGGCCGTGCCAAGCATCGGAGAAATGTATGTGGATTTTGGTATGAGTGGAACAACAATTTTATGTGGATGGTTAGGTAGTATTACACGAAAAATTGCTGGCTTGTATCAGAAACCGGATAAAGATTTTATAGATTTAGTGAATTATGGTGTGTTTTATGGTGTGCTGTTTGTTTTGGTTATGAGAGGCTGTATGCCAAATAATTTTTATTATGTTATTTTCTTGATGTGGCCCAACTGGCTGGTTAGGTTTTTGTCAAGAAAAAAGTTAGAAGAATGAAAGTGGGGGCACAATGATGGAAACTTTTAAGTTACATAATTATCTATCCAAAAAAGAGTTTGATGACCTAAAAGCGGAGTATGCTGCGTTTAATGCGTCTTGCAAAAAATCTATGATTTTTCATGTTGGTACTGGGGCCGGTTTGTATTCTGAACTCGGAAGTTTATTAGAGTGCATTATGTACTGCTATGTAAATAAAATCAGATTCGTAATGTATGCAGACGATGCAAATTTTGCCGGTGGTCATGGTTGGAATGCGTTTTTTGAGGATTTTGGCGATGAAAGCCATAATCAGTTGAACAAAGAATATAATTATCGATACGCAAAATATTTTCGTGTTGGCAGATTGGCTTTGCCGAATCTGCTGTTTAGAAGGCTCATTATGCCGACAATTTTAAAAAAACAGGAGAGAGTAGATTATCTTACGCAGGATTTATTTGCAGAAATAATATCGGATAAGTTTCACAAGCAGTTTATTGATTGGCCGATTTTTAATATACATGGCAGTTTGAGTGCGGAATACAGCAAGCTGTCCTCCCTATGTTTAAGATATACGGAAGAAACCTACCAAGATATTCAAAAAATAATTGCAGATCTCAATATGCCGGACGACTACGTGTCAATACAAATTCGAGGCGGAGATAAGACGGCTGAGTTTACGGATATCGTGGGCGCAGATTACTGCATCCAGAAAATCGAAGAGTGCGTGGGGCAAGTGACAAACCTCTTTGTTTTTACGGATGACTATCGTAATATTGAATATATTGGAGAAAAAAGACCAGATTGGAACGTATTTACGCTCGCAAGAGAGGATGAAAGAGGTTACTATAATGATAAGTTTAATAAAGAAACTTGGGAAATAAAGCGAGCAAACTTGATTAAGTTGTTTGCGATGGTTGAATTGTGCATTCATTCTAAGCATCATATTGGGTGCGATGGAGCTTGCGTAAATCTGTTTATCAGATCTTGCAGAAATGGTATGGCTTATGACGATTATCAGATCGGAAATCATAGGCCGAATACAATCCAAAATAAAATTAAGCGGATGGTGCAAATATAATGAACACGAATAAGCTGTATGATTATATTCAGCAGGATTTTCCGGGATTATCCTTTGGAGGAATTCTAAAAAAATATATCGGCAGTCGTGGTCTTCAGGCTGTAATTCTTTTTCGCATTTCTTCTTATTTTTATAACAAGGGAAACGTACATATTGCGGATTTAATCAGAAATAAATGTATAAAAAAGACTGGTGCGGATATTGGACCCTCCGCAAAAATTGGAAAAGGTCTTAGTATCGGTCATCCGGTTGGTGTAGTGATTACAGGAAATGCAGAAATTGGCGATAACTGTTTTTTACTATCAGGTGTTGTTATTGGAAGCAAAAGCAATACAGCCGGCGGTGGATATGTTACAATAGGCAATAATGTTTATATTGGAACTGGGGCTAAAATCGTTGGCAAAAAAATTTTAATTGGAGATAACGTGACAATTGGAGCTAATGCGGTTGTTTTAAATGATATTCCGGCAGGCAGTACATGTGTTGGAATCCCTGCAAGAGTCGTTCGGTTAACAGAAAAATGAATCTCCAAATTAAAAAACAAGAAAACACTAGGGGATAGAGGAAGAGAATAACATGGAAGTATATACTGACAAAACGCAGTGCACGGGTTGTACAGCGTGCTTTTCAATATGTTCAAAGAAAGCAATCACAATGACGGAGGATGCAGAGGGATTCTTGTATCCAGTAATTGACGATTTGAAATGTGTTAAATGCGGCAAATGCAGTAAAGTTTGTAAGCAACGAACTAGTTGGAATCGTGCGGAAGAAACAAGAGTATTTATTGGTCAAAACAAGGACGATATAGATCTGAAAAAAAGCTCTTCTGGAGCTATTTTTCCTGTAATCGCACAATATGTTTTGAATCAGAATGGTTTGGTATGCGGTGCAGGATTCGATTCCGAGAATGTATGCAGACATTTTATTGTGGATAATAAGGAAGATTTAAACAGGCTACTGGGATCAAAATATGTTCAAAGCGCCTTGGGTGACGTGTATGAGCGTGTAGGAAAATACTTGGCTGCAGGAAAAAAAGTGTTGTTTAGCGGAACACCCTGTCAGATAGCTGGTTTGAAAACATATGTAAATAATGCAGGGGGGGGGGTACGAAGAGGATAATTTAATTCTAGTGGATATATTATGCCATGGATGTCCTTCTCCAGCCGTGTTAAAAAAGTATCTTTCCTATAGGCAGCAGGAAGATAAAGGAGATAAGATTGTAAAAATATCTTTCAGAGATAAAACCTATGGATGGCGCAATTTTTATAATACTTATCAATACCAGAATGGTATGTTTTATTCCGCGCCGTGCGGAGAAGATATGTATTTTCGTGGTTTCTTACGGAATGCCTTTTTAAGACCTTCGTGTTACAAGTGTGAGTTTAAACAGCTAGAAAGAGCTTCTGACTTTACGCTAGGAGATAGTTGGTCGATGGCAAGCATTGTTCCAAGTGCAGATAATGACAAAGGGCATTCATTTATTATTTGCCATACAAAAAAAGCTCTAAGGATCATTTCTGAGCTGGATCATGTTATCAGTTTGATTCCGATTTCAAAGCAAATTGAAAACGGCGGTCTTTATGTATCGGCATATATGAATCCGGAAAGAAAGAAGATATTTAGAAATTTAGATAAGATGAGTTTTGAAAAATTATATGCACGATACTTCAGTGATCGTTTGATTTTAAGGATAAAACGTACGATTGCACGAAGAATGCAAAGATGAGGTGCAAGTTTAATGAAAGAAATTGTTTTGTGTAATTATACAAGCTCGAAAAACCGTGGGTGTGACGCAATTGTAAAATCGACGGCGGATGCATTACATAGACATGGACTGTACTGTGTCTTGGGAGTGCATAATAAACAGTACGATGAAAAGTTTGGATTTTCAGAATTTGACCGAATTGAATACTATACGGAGCTATGGAACAAACCGGTGCAAAGAATTATTTCAGCAGTTCTGGAAAAAGTTTTTAAAGATACATATAAGTCGAATGCTGTTCGACAGCAAAGAATTTGGAATGCATTAAAAACTGGAATTGCATTGAATGTTGGTGGTGATACATACTGCTATGGACGTCACATGGCGAGCTTGACGCTCAATGAGTATTGCGCTAGAAACAACATTCAATCGGTATTTTGGGGCTTTTCAATCGATGAAAAAGCAATGGCAGATCCTGTGATTTTGGACGACTTGAAGAAGTATACTATGCTTTTTCCAAGAGAAAGCTTATCAACGCAGTTATTGCTCAATGCTGGTATTTCTGAGAAACGAATCTTTCAAATGGCAGATCCTGCCTTTACATTGAAAGCACAGAAAGTGAAATTGCCTTCTCAGATGAAGGATCACCAGACAGTTGCAATTAACATAAGCCCGGCGGTTACGTTAAATGCCCAAAACAAGGAATTGCTATATGAGAATTATACGACGTTGATTGAAAAAATTCTGCACGAAAGCGATATGAGAGTTGCACTTCTGCCGCATGTTTATGCAGAGAATGATTTTAGTCAGGAAGATTTATTTGAAGCGGATCGAATTAAAGGCTATTTCAAGAATAATGACAGGGTGTTTATCATTTCTGATTTTTATACAAGTCGGGAACTAAAATATATTATTTCCCAATGTAGATTTTTGTTTACAGCAAGAACACACGCATCGATTGCTGGCTATTCCAGTGGAATCCCAACGATTGTAATTGGCTATTCTATTAAGGCTAGAGGAATTGCATTGGATTTGTTTGGTACATACGAAAATTATGTAGTAGAATGCCAGCGCTTTACAAGCAGAAATGATTTGGCGAACAGTTATGATTTTTTGCTGAAAAATGAAAACAGTATTAAGGAGATTTTACGTCAAAAGAAGGCTGAATTGTCAAATAAAGTTGAAGAGGCGTGTGAGATGATTCGCTCTTTAGCAGAACAAAAATAATGGGAAAGGAGGAGATAGATTATGATAAAACGTAGGACAAGTAATACAAAGGTGAATTTGATTTATAATATAGCTTATCAAATTCTTGCAATGATTTTACCGCTTATTACGGCCCCCTATGTGTCTAGAGTTCTTGGTGCGGAAGGCGTTGGAAAATATTCATATTCCGCTTCTGTGGCAATGTATTTTGTTTATTTTGGAATGCTAGGCGTACTCAATTATGGAAACAGAAGTATTGCTAAGATAAGAGATAATTATGAGAATCGTTGCAAAACTTTTTCATCAATCTATTATCTCCAGATTATGACAGCAAGCGTTGCGATACTTTGTTATATAGTATATGTCATTGTTTTTTCCGGGGATATAAGGACATTATCTTGGATTCAATTGATATATGTGTTTTCGGCGATGCTTGATATTAGCTGGCTGTTTTTTGGTTTGGAAGAATTTAAATTAACTGCACAAAGGCAGATGCTGTTAAGAATAATTACATTGATTCTGATTTTTGCAGTTGTAAAAGACAGTGGGGATCTTAATAAATATGCAGCTATAATCTGCGGCAGCAATTGTTTGAATTCTGTGATTTTGTGGTTTTTTTTGCCTAGTCGAATCAAGTTTTGCAAAGTGACCATTAAGGATATTCTGGTCCATTTTAAGCCTTGCGTTGTTTTGTTCGTTCCTCTTATCGCGATGAGTGTTTTTGGGGTTATGGATAAAATAATGATTGGCAAACTTGTTTCATACAATGCGGCTGGATGGTATGAAAATGCTGATAAAATAGTTTTAATGTCATCAAGCATTTTTGCTTCTTTTAACGCAGTACTTATGCCTAAAATATCCAATCTTCTGGCTAAAGATGATAAAACCAGTGCAATGAGATACTTTGGGATATCGATGGAACTGGTTTCATTTTTGGCAATTGCGATATCTTTTGGTATGATTGCAGTAGCGCAGGAATTTGTTCCAGTTTTTTATGGAGATGGATATGAGCCTACAATTGCACTGATGAAAGGTCTGGCCATTGGCGTGCCGTTTTTAGGATGGGCACAAATATATAGAGTATTATATCTCGTACCGGCGGGCAAAGATGAAATTTATCTCAAATCAACAGTATATGGTGCTATCATCAATTTTATACTAAATCTTACCTTGATATCGATAACAGGGGCTGTAGGCGCTGTATGGGCAACTGTAATATCACAGATAGCGATTGTGGCTTTTCAGGCAGTACAGGTAAAAGATGAAATTAATTTCTTACAATATAGTAAAAGTATAGCATTATACTATTGCGTTGGTATTGTAATGTTAATTATAGTCAGGAAAAGTGCAAATTATCTACCTACTAATCTAACGGACCTGTTGGTTGAAGTGTTGATAGGTGGTGTTGTATATATTTTGGGGAGCTTTGTAGTGTTGTTCATTATGAAACGAGAGTTGCTATATGATTTGACCTCCAAAATTATAAAAAAGAAGAGATAAAGATTGAAAAAACAATTACAGAATAGAGTAAGAATGTTCTCAGTAGAATTTTAAGCTGTGGTAAGAAAGAATTCAGTTTATGGAACACGAACTATTTAACCCACAGTCCTCTTCCGTAAGTTCCTCCCGCATCCTTTACACGCCTTCCCCCTTTGCGCGGACCGCTCTTCTGCATCTGCAGGAAGTTGGTTCCTTACAGGCCATCCATCCGCATACATCCACCCGAACCGACCTGGTATCCTTCTTGTGCTTTGTAGTCTTATATGGGAAGGGCGAACTGAAATACGAAGGGGTGGACTATGAACTGGGAGCGGGAGACTGCGTGTTCATTGACTGCCGAAAGGCTTACAGTCATTCTACAGCCAATGACCTCTGGTCGCTCCAATGGTGTCATTTCTATGCACCATCTCTTCCAGCTGTATATGAGAAGTATAAAGAGCGTGGTGGTCGACCTGTGTTTCATCCAGCAGATATCAAGCCATTCACGGATTTACTGACAGAACTTTACAATTTGGCGGCAGCTTCTGACTACATCCGGGACATGCGAATCAATGAGAAGCTGGGGATTTTGTTGACCCTTCTGATGGAACAATCCTGGCACCCAGAAAGCGTAGCAGTGAGCCGGAAGCGGCTGGAATTATCATCTATTAAAGAGTTTCTTGATGAATATTACACAGAGAAAATTGCGTTGGATGATCTGGCAGAACGCTTCTTCATCAACAAGTTCTACCTATCCAAAATCTTCAAGGAGACCTACGGGACAACAGTCAATAGCTATCTGATTTCAAAGCGGATCACCAGAGCCAAGCAGTTGCTTCGGTTCACGGATATGACTGTGGATGAGATTGGCGTTGCCGTAGGCATGGGAGATGCAAACTACTTTAGCCGGATGTTCCGTAAGGTGGAAGGCAGCAGTCCAAGGGAGTACAGAAAGCAATGGTAGATAAGCCGAGAATAATCGAAACACAGCATTTTGAGGACTTCCGGGGCTGGCTTTCTGTGCCGGTGGACAAGTCAATCGACTTTCATGTGGTTCAAATCAACCAAGGATTCAGTAAGAAAGCTGGAACGCTGCGTGGACTGCATTTTCAAGAAGGTGAACACGCTCAGGCAAAGCTGGTGTCCTGTCTGCATGGTTCAATCTTCAATGTTTCCGTGGATATCAGGCCGGGAGATACTTTTGGATATGCTTACGGCGCGATCCTCTCTTTTGAAAATCAGAAACAGATGTTGATTCCTCGTGGATTTGCGCATGGCTACCTGACACTAGAAGATGACACCTTGATGCAGTGGTGTGTAGATAATGACTTTTATGGAACTGCGGCTAAAGCCGTGAGGTACGATTCGGAATTCAACTGGCAAACTGATCCGTGGCCGATGATGGAATACATCCTCTCTGAGAAAGATAAAAGCGCCAAGTCCTTGCAAGAACTGGCGCAGTGTGGTTTAATTAAGCCGTGAAATCAATCATCAACCCCGTTCCACCCTATGTACTTCACTTCACATTCATCAAACCCACTCCAGTTCAGCCTTTGGCCGCAGCGGTCACAAAACAGTTGGTAATCACGTTCCATAGTGATTTCACACCGTGGACATTGTGGAAATTCGGCACCCCGCCTATACGAGCATACAGTTTTCACTTGCATCGGCCATCGGTAGGTAGGGGAGAGCAAAAACTCATACAGTACTCGTGTGGGACACACATCTCAATTCCGATTATCATCGAACCAATCCAATTTATTCTTCATGTGATTTACACCTCCATGAAATATCATAGAGGAAAGCGCATGAATTGTGGGAGCGTGAACTCCCATTGCTGCTCGAAAATTTGCATACCTCTCCGTGGTGAGCAGTAGGCAACGCAGTAATATGATGCTGTGGCGAAGATGCAGAAGAAGGATCATTGGAATTAAGGTGATTGCATATGGGAAAAGGTATTCTCGAAGATAATGCGCTTGAAGCATGGGCAAAAGCAATTGAGGATTGCATTGATATTCGCAAAGGAAAAGTGACTTTGGGATATAGAAAAAATTTTGTGGGGCATCTTCATAACGCAGTTGAACTCTTTGTTAAGCAACGAATGCTTAACGCTGGTGACCATAGAGTTGCAAGTGTAAAAAACCTGAATAATCCAGAAGGCAGACCTTTAAGGGAGTATTACGCTAGAGATGATTTGAACGATTATTTCAAGGATTTAGATTCGGAAACTAGAGGTAAATTTTATTCTGCCGAATTTAATATGCTCCAAAAATATTCTAAAGAGCTTTTCATGGATTTCTTTCAGAAAAATAGTGGAAGCCAAGAACAATATTCAAAGGCACTTTCGATATTAGCTCATTTACGAAACTGTGAAACCCATTTTTATATTGATAAAGAGTCTTTTCTATGTGACGATGAGTTCAGACAGCTACACGATTTTATGATTATCTTTTATAAGATATTAGTGTGGTATGAGTTGCTCCCCAAAACGGGGGTGACGGAAATTCAATATGCAGCCTATATTTTTGATAGAAAACTGCCGGAAAATTTCTCTTACAAGAACGCTGTTCTGTCATCCGAATATATGAGAAACTTAGCCATTTCAATTGATAGCACAAAATTCCCATGGATTGGCGATTCGCCTTACGAGATTGCACAGAGCATTTGCATTTTGTTTAGCAAGTATAGGCCTAGAGAGGAATTTATGTCATTGGTTACTTACATCGATGGAGCCGTAAGCAACGAACTGATGTCGTGGAATATTGTTCCAGAAAAGGATAACCCGACTTATGATGGTCTTATTGGATGGAAAGTGTTTGGCGTGTATCATATTACTTTCTGCACATTAAGCGGTGAAATAATGACGAGATGAGTAGGATTAAATAATGAATAATAAACTGTGGCTCTCTGAAGATCAGATAGAGGCTATTGTCGGCATAATTAAGAAGCAATGCGATAGAATTGAAGAACGCAATCAAAAATTAAGTATTGACTTTCCAGATCTTTATGATGAATTATACTACACCGGCCGAGTACATGGTGACACAGGAGCGGTATATGCTGGATTTACAGAAGCAACGGAAATTCCAGATATGAAAGTTTACAGAGTCAAATATGGGCGAGGCTATTGGCAACCTGAACTACGCAGTGATACAGCAATTATTCAATTATATAATTCCGGAGCAGGAAAAATATTGGACTCAAGCGAAATAAGAGATAAGTGTAGACAATATAATTATGCCGACTCACAGCAGAAATACGGAGCTATACAATTTTGGACAAGCAAAAAAGGACACCTTACACGGGCAGAACTTGTCGAGTTCGACGTAAAGGGGAGTGAAGTGAAAAGAACGATTGTTTATAAATATAATGCAAAACTTATACCCTTTGTTGCTTGACACATCTTTTCACCGGTGGTATACTAAAACCACAATACATAATAGAAAGGGGATATCTTATGCCCAGAACAAAAGGTAGCAAGAATAAGCCCAAAACTATGACTGCTGATTTCGCAACGCAGATTGCAGAAAAGCAGTCCGCAAAGGAATCGCTCACAGCGGAAATCGCATCCATCACCGTAAACATTGACACTTTGAAAGCTGACCTGAAAGAGAAGAAAGCATCGCTGAAAGCTATCGACAAGGAAATTGTCAAGCTGAAAGCAAAGAAGGCGAAGGCAGATGCCAAAGCTGCAGAAGAAGCAAAAAAGACAGAAGCAGAGTCCGTTCTGAAAAAGCTGCTTGCCGAAGGCATGAGTGCCGATGAAATCCTCGCAAAACTGAAATAACAAGAAAAACCCGTGATGGACAGGCATAACGCGCCGTTCATTACGGGTTTTAGGGTTATAAGAACATAAGTTCATCCGGCGGCCACATCAAACTGAAAATGTGCCGGAAGGTTGAACTGTTTGATAAACGCATAGTGCTGGGCGTGATAGTGCCGTAGATCGTATCCAAGATGATGCAGCTCCAGCAGCTTCACCAGCACCAGATTGAGGTGAATCCGTTTCGCTGCAGAAATCTGCGCAGCGTCCAGCCCACGCTTCGTCATTTGATAGACTTCATCACTGTCCAGCATCAGGTGGGATGTGAAAGCGTTATGCTCGTAAAGAAGGATGTGCTTGTCCTTAATGGTCAGAAACTTGTTCAGGGTATGCAAGTCCATAAGCAGCTGATGCTCCAGATAATGTCCGAGGGCATAGCCGCACACCATCTGCTTTGTCTGTTTGTCCAGCTGGCGATTGATAAGAA